>Ga0222651_1000161_pt1 | contig 52658 bp, 55 predicted proteins | sample AntAcemetagen369_FD_179855 | JGI IMG/M metagenome (GOLD analysis project Ga0222651, IMG submission 179855) | Saline water microbial communities from Ace Lake, Antarctica - #369 | ecosystem: Environmental > Aquatic > Non-marine Saline and Alkaline > Saline | place: Antarctica: Ace Lake...
GAGCATAACAAACCACTTCAGACAACGACCCTCGCTGTCCGGCTTCTGACATTTTATTTTGGTATGACATTTTTATTGGTTGGTTGAGGTTTTAAGCCTTCGACGGGTCGCGTCTGACCTCGTTGTTAGCCACTGCGCGTTTGAACGCATCGAGAACGGTGGAAACGTTTTCTGCTGATGTGTATTTCTTTTCGTGGTCCGTGAGTTGCGAGTAGACAGCATAGCCGTCGTGTAGTATCTCCGCGTGGCGTGCGGTCTCCTTTTCGAGTAGTTGGCACATTAGCTTGCCCGAACCGGGACCGGTATCAAATGCGCTGTCAGTTTTGGGTGTATCGCTCATTGTATTATATTTTCTGTTACGGTTGAAATTCGGAGGCTAACCAGTCGCTGCTGGCGAGGCGCATCATTCGCGGGTTTTTGAGGTGGGGTGGGAATAGTGCCGAACAAAGCGATTTGAGCCTACGGCTTGCGGCTCAATCCGCCGGGCTCGCATCAAATTCGGGCCGCCTCATCGAGTTCCTCCCCGTAGTCGTTGAGTCGCATCCACGCCTCTAGTGCTTGGCCTCCCGCCCAGTTGTCGAAGGTGCTTTGATCGGCCTTCCCGTTGACGGTAGCCTCTCTATCTATTCGCGCGACTTGCTCAGTTTCGTCGTAGTAGTCCACGACGTTGCCTCTATCATCGGCATAAAATTTAGAACCAGAGTTCTCAGAAAGTATACTGGGGAATTGGTCGATTACTTCACGCTGCGATCCGTAGCCGTTTGGGTCACATTGTGAGCATTGCGGGCAGAATACCTCATACCTCGATTCATCCCGGCGGTTTGGATAGTCTTTGACTTGGAGGGATCCCCCGCACTCGCAGCGTTGAGGCGGATCGAAGTCGAGGTAGTTTGAGCGATCGAGCCGAACCAGTCGCTTCTGGCGAGGCGCATCATTCGCGGGTTTCGGTGATTGCGGTATGGGCATCCAGTGAGATACAAACCTTGCTTTGACCGAAAGGAGATTCCCGGATGGCCTACTCGTTCGCCATTGGTCGCAAATCACATCATAGTAACAGTCGCACCATCGGGTGCCGCAAGACAGCCATATGTCTATCCTATCGTCCTTCGGTGCAGTTTCGATAGGATGCCACGGACACTTCAGTGCGTTTAATTCATAAGTCGCCGCTTCGACTAGGTTTCCGGTGATTGTCTCGTCATGTAGGACGCCGCCACATGACGCGCAGCGTTCTCGGTATGTCGCATCGACCTCGGAATCGCATGACATGCAATACCATCCGATAAACGAATGGAGCTTTTTGCACCTCGCTAGTAAGTCTTCCAGATTGGCCGAACCAGACGTTGAGCCAACAAGCCTAGGTTGCACGGCAGCGGGAGGGGTGGGATTATTGGGCATGATATTGGATGGGGCTGGGTTAGGGTTGTTTGGGCTCGCGGCTCAACTGGGTGTTCGTCATCGCTTCAGTTTCTTTGATTAACGCGGAGATTCCGCGCTTGGTCGCGTGATGGGTTTTGAGTTTGCGTAGGCACCATTCGAGTGCTTCCTTTCGACGTTCACTTTCCTCGATAATCGGTTCGAGGTCATCGGCTAGATTCTGGACCGTATCGCACCCGTCGGAGAGCGCGAACCACCTGTCGTCATAGTATTGCTCGCCCTGAGTCCGGCCCTCGCTGGGGATCAACCGGTTGCGAAATAAGGAAACCAGATTATGCAGACAATTCGATCCAGTCACGCCTTTGGAATTTTGAGTGTTATTCACGGTCGTTTTTCGGGGTGTGTTCATTGTTCGGCGCGAGGTCGTCGCTCGCGGGGTGCATGAGCTCCCACCATTCCACGCTCGTGAGCCATCGGACTGCTGCTCTATCTACGACGCAGGATTCCTTTCCTGACTTAGATGTAAGCACGTATCCGGTGATATGGTAGTCTCTGTCTTTGACGATGGAGTCTGTTTTCCGGTTGGTCAGCAAATCCACCGATTCGGACCGTTGTGCGGCGCGACGCCACGCTTCATTCACTGCCTCTTTTTGGGCGGCCGTAGCCGTCGCCCAGTTGCCTTTATTTGAGTCGCTCATAGCTGATCTCCGGTGTTCGGCCCTGATCGTTTTGCGAGATTACGGACCGCCAGGGCCCCCGGATCACACCCGCACATTGCCCATTCGTCGTTGAGCGTCCGTTTGGATCCCCGATACATGCCGCCTGCTTCCTGATCGCCCACCATGCCGGTATCCTCGCAGTCTGGGCAGCAAAGCGATGCAGACCGTTGTGCGGGTTCAGACTTCGCAATAGACGTGAGGGCTTCCCGTAGTCGGTCAGACATCCACTGTGCTTCTGAAAACGTCTTATACTCTGGCCCGACTGCGAAGGTCTGCACTCCGACACTGAACTCAGCTTGCCAGCCTCCTTTCCATTCAGATTTGACTGCTACGGAAAAGTGCGAACCAGCTGGTCGCGGCTTGGCGGTCGTGGGAGGGGTTTGGTTTGCGGGTATCATTGGTGGTCAATGTTTGGGAGGTGATTGTTGGCGGCGTTCATGGTAGAAGTTGTTAGGTGGATAGCGATATGCGGTTCATTCGGCGTTCTTCATGTCCGTCCGCTTCTCGGATGCGTGCCGCCTTTGCGAGAGCGACATTTGCTGCTCTCTCGTATTGTTCCGGAGTCGGGTAGCTTGCGATCATGCCGATGCTCACCTCGTCGTTGGCTTTGATTTCGGCCATGACCTTGCCGTCGCTCCTCACGATTCGCTTAGCGTTTCTTGGGTAGTCGTATTGTGCGTGAGTAAGCCAACCCTTGCAGAAGTCTCGCGTTTCAGTGAAGAGCTTTACCCACTTACTGGAGAAGTAGGATTCGATTGAGTATGTGTATTTCATGATTCAGTTAGGATTTCAGGTTCTGGGATCTCGTAATAATGAGATATGCGCCTAGGGTTCATAACCTCCCATTCGATACCGCTTCCGTCGTATCTCCTCGCGTCAGCTCTCGCACTTCGCCCATACCCAAATATTTGACATCATCGCATGGATGATAACGGCCGACATTCCCGGGCCTATCTGAGTCGAGATTTACTCCAATGTAATGACCGTGATCCTCTGCAATGATCCCAGCCTTACCGTAAACGACCACGCGCCGCCCGATCTCTGCCGGCACCTTGTAGAAACTGCGCACATACTCGAGGCTCACAGCACCACCCCCTCGAGATCATGCACGCCACCGAACACCTCGACGCCCTTATACTGATCAGGACTCTGGCGCCCAATTAGCCAAATGGCCCGCCCCAGACGCAGCTCCAGGTATGTCCTAGATTCCTCCGAATTCAACCATCCGTAGCTCTTAAAATTGCAAAAATACCACCCGCGAAATTCGCCGGCAATGCTCCACGTCTCGCAGCCGAGCCAATGCTCACTGCGGTGAAAAAGCCCGAAGAAATGGTGATCAACGCACCAACGGGAAAACCTAGGATCGGACAACCGTAGACCTTTAAGGCACCGCCAAACGGTGCGCTTGTAAATTGGGTATTTCATAGAAGTTATCATCCCCCCCCCCTACTGGGCAAAGTCGCCTCGTTAAAAAGGTCAGCGTGCTTTTTCTTCGCTTCCGCCGCTTTTTGGATTCTTTTCTCGCGCTCTCGCTTTTCATCGACCGTCAAAAAATGCACCATGTCGCAGAGATCCAATAACCGGCAGAGCAAAGGATCGGTCCGAATCTCGGAACTCTTCGACGAGCCACAAATCTGCGTCGCGCTTAAATTTGTCGTGCAAATTAGGGGCAATCCCTTTGCTCGCCGCATGTCTAAAAACCGGAAAAACCAGCCCATTGCCCAGTCCTCCTTTGACCGCACCACCGCCTCCTGTCCTAGATCGTCCAAAAAGAAAATATCGTAAGCCGCCTGCTTACGGATCCACGGCAGCGCCAAGTCCCTCCCAAAACTTTCCTGCTGCGCCAATTCATGAAACCAGTCCTGAGCCACAGCGTAATGCACGTCCCGACCGTCGACGACCATCAGCCGATACAACAACGCCATGATTGACCGAGTCTTCCCACGACCAGTCGGTCCAGCCGCAAGGAGCCCCTTCTTATTTTCGGGGTTCCATTTCAGCACCGCCTCGATCGAGTCTGGCGCCAGCAGCATGCTCGGATGATCCCAATCCGACGACAAATACTCATCACCCACGACATACTCAAATCGCGAATTTCGATCGGATCGCTTTGCGTCCTCAAGATACTTCCGTCCGACTTCATCGAGGTCCTGCTTCGGGGCATTCTTAAACTGTTCGATGCGCTCCTCCGACCAGCCATTGTATCGTAAACTAGCATGCATCGCATCCACGATATTGCCAATTGATACCGTGGCCTCTTTTCGTTCAAATCCTTCGTCGTCGTCCATCAAAATGTATTCCTTAATTTATCATCACCACCGAACGTAGATCGCCCGGGACCCCGTCTATTTTTGCAGGTCCGCAGGCATGCCTTCCAGTCTTTAACAGGCTTGCCTGCCCCGGACCCGATCCGCCAGCCGCACGACTCGTAATGGTCATACGACGCCTGCGCATCATTACGCACAAACCCCACCTCCTCGGAGTAAGCCATCCATTCCTCAAGCGATGGACGTGTCATCGGAGCAGCACGCCTGCTGGCCTTTGCGCTCTGCTTCGATCCAGCAATCACATACACGTCGAACAGTCCCACCTTAACCAAAGGTAGGGCGGCTAAAACATCATCATATGAGCATCCGACCGCAGCACGCCAATCGGCATCCGTCCAGCCGGACGCACCCACGATGGTATCACCACCAGCCCGCACCAAATACGAGACGCATCGCAGCCACGTGCCTACCGCTTGGCTCGACGCCAACGCAAACTCTGGCCGAGCCAGCACCGATAGTTCCAAGATATTCCTCAAGACTTTTCCTCCATAGATCCACCCCTACTCAACTCGCAGTAGCGTTTCAAAATATCGGTCGCATTATTCCAGTCCCACGAGACATCGACATAGTAGCCGGCCTCCGCACAGATCGCCATAAATGACCGCTGCTCCGCCGTTGGCTTATTCTTCCCGACCTTCAGCTCCAGGAGCATCGCGGGATAACGGCCCCGAGGAATCAAAAGGATCAAATCACAAACCCCGGCACGAACTCCCTGAGCCTTGAACCGGCACGCCTCGCGGAAGTTGCGCTTGCCCCCATTGGGGACATGGAACAGGAGACGCTCGTCCTTAATTCCAAGTCCCCGATGGGCAAGTGACCACCACTTGATGATCATGGTCTGGAGCTCGTCCTCGCGCATCAGAAATCAGAACGGCGGTTCTTCATCCTCATCGAGCGGCAGCGCGGGCGGCGCACCAGCGCTATCCGGTTCCTCCTCTTTGCGAGCAGGCCGATCCTCGTAATCCTTCTTCTCGAGCTTAAGCTCTGCGCCTGCCTCGTCCAGCGCAGCACGAAATGCCACATCCGAATCGCTGATATTGCCCCTGTATGGCCGAGGCTCATACTTAGAGAACCAAAATTCCAGCGAACCCTTCACCATATCGCCGAGCGCTTGACCCGCCTGCTTTTTGATGAAAACCGGAACGACGAACGCCCTCCAGCCCGTATAGGATTTGCCACCACCTCCGCCAGAGCCACCACCTGGCACCCCCGACTTTAACGCGTCCCTGATTTCGGTCAGTAAACTGATTACTTTGTCTGCTTTTTCATCTGTCATTCTTTTTGGATTTTGATTGTTGATTGATTGAACACCGATGCACACCGCCGAGCGTTTCGGACGGCTGAAGCGCGATCGCCAAATGATCTGGAGGATACGGCAATGTAAGTGCTACGACACAAGGCATGCCACTCGTAGCGAGCATCCCCACGCCTGTGGATGATTACAGAGACGACACTGGGAGATTTGCCTGCCATTAGGACTGTTCTCCATCAAGCCGCTCCTCGACCTTGCGACGATGCCACGCCGGAATATGTAGCATCTGCACGCCGCCAAGCGAGCCAGGCCAAACACCTGTCTGGTAGCACTTGGTCACCTGCTCGATCGCATCAACCGACTCCCGGAAACCAAGCGTGATATCTTCCTGAGAAGCCTCATAAAGTTGAGCGGCAAATGGCTCCCCTTTTTCTGCGGCCGCAAAGAAAAACCGCAGCCCATCGACTGGACGCTCCTCGGCTGGGAGGATCTCACTGATCACCGCGGTATAGAGGCCAGCCTGCCGATAATAACCGAGCTTAGAAAACTGAGAATTGAACGACGAAAACGACGAATCCGAGAGACTAACGCAGGACTTCAGATCCACGATGCACGCAGTATCACAAATGCCGGAAATCCCGTTAGGGCACCAAACATCGGTGCGCACCTGCACCACAATACCATTGCCGTAATCCTTGCGCCAAGTGATCTGGGATTCGCCGGCGTTAAGCGCTGCCCAGACTTCGGGACTCGACCGCAAAGTCTCCTCCAAACGAGCGATCTCCGCCCACTCGACTTGGGAGAGGATACAACGGTCCTGCGCGATCGCGGCGAAATCGTCCCACCATAACATCGCGTCAATCGATTTCTGGGCTGGCTTCGCCGCGGCACGCTGAACTGACGTCGGCACCTTTGGGGCGTTCACCGGGACCACGATGAATTCACGATGGAAAACAGCCGGACCCTCTAAAATCCACGCGTCAACCGCACGCCCGACGCGTAAAGGACGAGTCTCCTCCTGCTTGATGAGCTTTGCTACATGCTTACGCCAGAAGTAGAGCGGTCGCTCGCTGAAATTCTTCAGCTTGGAATTACTGAGAGCATCAGCTGCGTGGTAGACGTCGGCAGGCTCGTCCTTGATCTTTCCGAACTGCATCGGACCTTCGACGTATGGAGTAATGTCACTCATGGCTTAAACGCGCCCCCAACGTGCATCCTTCTCCGAGTCAGTCGTAGGGATTTGATTATCGGTGCGAAGCATCAGGACCGGCGTCTTGGTTTTCACCCAGCACTCGGCATCCTTAAAGTGCTTTGCTGCGACGTTCTCCATTGCCTCACCGATCGTGAGGGCAGGGTGCAAACGGCCACGCTTGCTGGCGTTATAATCGTAGGCGGCACGGTGAATCCGCTCAACCGTAGTGACTGGACTTTCGCTCTCGGGAATCTGCGCAACCCACGCGACGAACTCAGCATCGGCGGGAAGACGATTATCGGGATCCGAGACGAGACAGCACCACTGTTTTTTGATGGGCGGTGGCTTCTCCTCATCAGACTCGGGCTGGATAACAGCCTGCATTTCTTCGATGATTTGGCGAAGAACCTCGGGGGCGACTTCGTTACGCTTGATGATTTCAGCGACTTGATTGATGTCAATTTTGGGCATAATATTTGGGGGTGATTAAAGGTTAAAGTTCGCTGGCGCTGCTCAGAATGCGCAAAATCAGCAGCTGTAGCCGACGCACGGAACTATCGCGCACTTCTATGGCCGCTGAGTCCTTCAATTCGGGGATAGGGACGAGGCGCAGAGCATCGGCGTAGGCTTCAAGCTTCTTCTTGTCGGGAGCCATCGCAGCCGCATGAGCAGCCGCAGCCACAGCCGCATCCTTGTCGGCTTTTTCCTTGGCGACACGAGCAGCCTCGGCGTCCACCGCATCCTTGTCGGCCTTGGCTTTCGCCTCCAACTCTTCGCGCTTTTTGCGTTCGACTTCAGCTGCAGCCAAAGCCTCCGCTTTCTCTTTTTCGATACGATCGCGCTCCACCTTGGCTGCAGCGTCCCGCTTTTCCTGTTCGGCTTTCGCCTCTGCGTCCTTTCGATCCTGCTCGGCCTTGGCTGCGGCATCTTTGCGATCCTGCTCTTTTTTCGCTGCGGCATCCTTCTCCGCCTGTTTAGCAGCGAGACGATCGGCCTCCTCCTTGGCTTCCTTGGCAACCCGAACAGCCTCCGATTCTGCCGCCGCCTTCTCCTTACGGAGCCGTTCGTTCTCGGCGTCTCGTTCGGCTTTTTCCGCTGCATCTTTCGCCACCCGCGCAGCCTCGTCCTCCTTGGCCTTTTTTTCGGCAGCGAAACGATCGTCCTCGGCTTTCTTCGAGGCAGCAGTGAGGTCGTCCTGGAACTTCTTCACTGCGGCAATTTTCGCGACCTTATGCGCCTCGAGGCCGTCAAGATATTCCTGAAACACCTCGGCGGTCATTTCCTCCAGCACTATAAAACGGGTATTTACATCATAGGGAGCCACCAGAGCGTCACGCTGCAGACGCAGCTCAACCTTGGCCTTTTCCGCGGCAACCTCTCGAGCGTTCTCAATCTCGGCCAGCCTTTCCTCCACCGGCTTAACCATGAGGAGGAACAGATTATTGACCCCATCAACCGCTCGGCTGAACCGCAAAGCGTCAGTCTTGAGACTCTTAAGCTTCTTTCCGGCGAGACCCCGAGCAGTCCGCAGCTCCAGCCGCAATAACCGCGCCATCTTAGCATTAGTGCCGTCCGGCACATCACCGGCGCTTTCAATTAACGCTTCGGCTTTTTTGACCAAATCCGACGCCAACAGGTAGTGCGGACTAAACGCGGACAGGATCTCCGTTGCCGAACCTCCAGCCACTCCCTCGTTCTTCACCACAAGAGCCAGCTCGATCGGAGCATCAACCACCTCGACATCGATATCGATAGCTTGAATAGAAGTATCGTTAGTCATCTTATTTACCCTCCTTCTTCAAGCTAGGAATCATCGCGGCCAATTTGACCAACGCCGAAGCCGGCAGATCCCAGAACAGATCCGAACTCCCGTCGGGAACCAGATGCGAGCGCTGCGCCAATGCGTAGAGCTGCGCCTCGGTGGTCACATCATCGAGGATAGCACCCTCCAACGCGTCCTGCGCCTCCTTCTTCTGCACCTCCGTCACCGCCACAGCCTGTTTCTCTGGCTCTGGGCCAGATTCCTCCTCCTCGCCGTAATATGGCGCCAGAGCAGCCCCAAGACCAGCTGCCGGATCCAGCATCATGCGCTCAGGTGTCACATTGACCATGCCGTTACTTTCGTCGTCCAGCGCGATCGCATCCCGAAACTCAGGCGAAAGCGGTAGCCACTTCGATAGGCGCCGAAATGCGGTCTTCTTCCCCATCTCGTCTGAATCAGTCACCCAAGGCCCAGATTGGCCCGAAGCCGACCGCGCGCGGATAGCCTGCACCTGATCAAAGGACATGACCTCGGCCTTCTGGCTCCCATCCTTAAAGCGGGCCTGAGCATAAAAGCCCAACCGCGCCCCTTGCTTTCCGGGCTTGGCTGCGTCGGTGCGCAACCAATGCGGCAAATGATTAGTGACCTCACCCGAACTGTAGACAAACAAATCACCCGCATAGATGACGTCAGCATGCAGATTGCTCACCATCCCGGAGCGCATGGCCAGCTCCGCTAACCCCTTCCAGTCGATGATGAGCTGGCAATCGCAAACCTCGCGGCCCGCAGCCAACGACATCTTCGAGTTTTTGAACGGGATCAGATGCGCCTGACGGCCGTCTGGCTCAAGGCCAAGAGCCGAAAGCTGGAGCAGAGCCATGAAAAACGACTTCTGGTGACACAGCGCCAGCTTTGGCGTCTTGGTCATCGCGGTAATGGCGACGCGAATGAATCGCTCTTGAGAGAGATGCTTTGGCAGCGCATTAGCCACCTGCTCGGCAAACTGCGGTCCCTCCAGCATTTGCCTCAAAGTCGGTGGGGCGGATTTCTTTGCGTTAGTGATGGCGGCAGAGCCGTCCGTTTTATCGTTTGTTTTGGTCATGATGAAAATCAACGCTGTCTGAGGCGCAGCTTGCCGGCCTTACAATCGGCCACTTCCTGGTCCATGATGAGGTCTAATTCCTCGACGCTGTAGATGTTTTGTGCACGTTCCTGCGCCTTGATTTCAGGCCGCAATTTATTCCGCAATGCCCAGCTTCGGAAGTTTTCGCGCCCCATACCGCAGTAGGTCGCAGCCTGCGCATCCGATCGGATAACCCGCCCCACAAACCCGATCTTGAGAACCCGTGGAAGCGAAGATAGGACTTCAGTGGATGAACCCATTATTAGCCCTTCTTTTCCAATATTTTACGCAATTTGATGTCTTCAATTACGCGTTCAGGTAGGGGGATACCCCTAGTGGCCACTTGTGCTCCTAGCTGAGCAACTAGGGTCTTTACCCCACGCTCCATCGATAAACGGGAGATGTCGGAAAAACTGAGCCCAAACTTGGACGCCGCCGCCTCCAATTCTTTTTTTAAATCGACCGGAAACCTTATCGGAACCGCAATCATCGGACTCGAATTTTTAGGCACGCCGAAGAATTGTGGAAATACTTACACAAGTCAAGCCCGTGTATTCTAAAATAATCATTTTAGTTGCGATTCGTATATCTTCCGAATACCCCATATTTACCCATTTAAACCGTCGTGAACACCCACAAAACTGCCACAAAACGGACACCGACATCCCGAAGCGGAACGATCCCCATCGCCCACATCGAGGGACGAAAAAAGCCGTGGCAACTCACCCTCACAATCAACGGCCGTCGCCAGCGTCCAGGATTCGAGACGGAGAAAAAAGCCCTCACCGCATGGCGCAATCACTGCCGAGTCCTAAACGCTTACGGATCTGGCGCTGCCGAGTCACTCATGCAACCAGACGTGCTCGCTGACCTCGATCAAGCACGCCGACTCCTGCAGCCGACCGGAGCAACCCTCACAGATGCCGCAACCTACTACCTCGACAATTACTCCAACTCCAAGGTGACCATCGATGACGCTCGGCAACTTTTCATCGGCATCAAGCGTAGCCTCAACCGAGAATGGCGCACGGTAGACTCTCTCAACTCCGTGATCGGACTACTCGCACGCAACATCGGCCCATCCCGGATGATGTCATCCATCCTTCGCGCCGAAGTGCTCAAATTCATTCTATCCCCGAAAGCAGCAAGAACCGCGCACAACCGATGCACGACACTGGGGAACTTCTTCAGATACGCCAAGCGGGTCGGCTGGATCGGTAAAAACCCCATTGCTGATCTGCGAAAAGACGATCTGCCCAAACCCCAGCGCAAGCCGAAGCAAATACCGACGCCGACCCAGATCGCTGAAATCCTGCGCTTCGTGATGAGCGACCGGCCGCAATGCATCCCAAACATCGCAGTCCGAGCCTTCGCCGGCATCCGCACAGCAGAAGCTGACCGCATGACCTGGGACATGATCAAGACCAACGAAAAGCAGATCCGAATACCGGCCGAAATCTGTAAAACCGACGACGACTGGATCCTAAGCACCGATATGGGCCTGCCCCCCAATTTATGGGGGTGGCTGGATCTCACGACCGAGCAGACCGGCCCATTCGTCGCCCCCAGCAAACGATACTGGCGGCGCATCATTAAACACACGTCCTCGCTTGAGGGCGATCTGCACCTCCCGCTATGGCCGTTTAACGGCTTCCGGAGAGCATTCTGCACTTACCTCATGTCGATAGACGGCAATGCCAATCGTGTCGCAGCCCTAATGCGCCACCAGAGCCCCACCCGGCTCTACAATTCATATCTCTCCGCTTTAGTCCCGACGACTGTAGCTCAACAATTCCTAAAGATTACCCCACCAACGCCATGACATTTCCGCAATACTTCGACAAACTCCGCCTCGAGGTGGACCTACGACCAGCCGAGATCGCCCGACGAGCCGAGATCAGCAAGTCCACCCTCTCGAAAATGCAAAAGGGGCTTATTACGCCAAGCCTCAAGATGGTAGCCAAGATCCTAACCAAAGGGATGGGCATTGCAGAGGGAGACCGCCGCTACCTCGACGGGATCGCCATATGGAGCGCCGAACACGCATCGGACCGAGTGGAGGACAGTCGATCGCGCAAAGACATGGGGCGGCGGTTCAGCGCTGCTCGATCGACCGCAGACAAGGCACGCGCAAAGCTTCATGCCGACCTCGAAGCCCTCTCCAAAGGACTCACATCCAAACAAGCCCAGATCCTCTCCCAAGCCCTCGCAAATCCCGACGCAATCAAGGCGTGGCTACTGGGAGTTGACTCGTTCCTCCAAAAAAAACGTTGACTCTAGATCAACTCTTCTGCTCCTATCGCGCTGTCATAGCGAAAACGGTGCTGACTGCTAACACTTTTTTAGTTCTTGTGGACTTAAGATTCAGATGCCCGAGGCGCCGTTTTCGCTTCGGGTTTTCTGTTTTTACTCGATGCCGCCAACTATGCGGACAACCAGAACCGCAACCTGTGCAGCGTGCAGCGACAGCCACTGAGGTAAATACGGTGCCCGGACTGATTACACTAATACCATCCGGGCTTAATTCTACGTGCTCGCAAGAGCTGAGGACCGTAGCATTTGAGCACTCAGTCGGAGGTCCCTATCAGGCGGATTTGTCAAACGGCTCGCAACCGTAGCGGACTGGACCGGAGTGATTCAGACGGCAGGCGTAAATCCTGTGCCTCCGACTGAGCGCTCAAAACCCTGAACTGGACGTATGCCGGGGGCATTGCTACGGCGCGACTTCGATCGCTGGCAACCCACACGGATACCACAAACCCACAGGGCGTTTCCTGCCACCCACCCCGACAGGGTGAGGTGTCTCCAGCCGTTTCCAAATCCCCTATGGCAAGACCTGCCGCCGACCGTTCATCAACAAATCGATGATCGTGTCCATCCGCTGTTTAATCTCCCTGCGATCGTCGCGACTATCCGCCGCCAATCGCAACGCCCACGCCTCGTGCTTGTTTGCGGCATCGATAGGATAATACAGACGACTGACTTCATCGAGCGACTTACCAAGCACTAAAACATCGGCACTCAACGAAATATACTCCCCTCGACTTTTGACGATATCGTTCTCGTTAGAGTTAACCGTAAATAGCATCCACGACGAAAGCATCATCGCAATCACCGCTGCAGAACGCGTGAATAAATCGACCACATTGACCGTTTTTTGTTTTAGCTCTTCTTTGCGTTGTTGAGTCATTAGTTTGGTTGCCTTCCCATTTTTCGCCACTCGGCCATGATGCCCCACTTTTCAAATCCGGCGTTATTTAGAAAATAGAATCCCCCCTCCAACGGCGAGACGCCGTAATCCTTTTTTATTCGAGGCACAAACTCGTGCCCATATTCGTCAACCAAGGAGTTGTAGCGTGCCCGACCATTGGTGGTGATTGTCAGCCCCTGCTCGTCGACGGAGACGATGCCACTGGTAGGCTCGGCGCCATCGGCAGGATCAAAGCTGGCTAACTCTGCAGGAGCCACCAAATCAGGGATGACCGGGGAAGTCCCGCAGCCCGATAGGACCACGACAAAAAGAAGTGCTGAAAACGTTCTCATTCCGCCAAGTCCTTTCTGATCTGTTCGAGGTTTCGCTTCTTTGCGGAGGTCCGCACTGCATCCTTAATCGCAGCGTCCTGCTTGGCTTGAGCGTTGGCCTTCATCTCTGGCGTGTTGGCACGTTTGGCCGCAGCGTTTCGTCCGCCCAGGAAGGCGGCAAGAAAAGAGAATACTGCTTTGATCGTGCCCATTTTAACGCAGGATCAGATCATCGGGAATCCGAAGAAAAGGAGGTTCAGCAAGTCGCTCGGTCGCGGCGACGGGAGAAGAAGCCCGGTTGATTGCTTGAGCGATGGCGACAAGGGCCACCTTAAACGCGGGTTTTGTGTCCAAGGCACTAGATACGTTAATGGAATAAAACGACTGGTAGAGCCCCATGCCGGCCGCAAGCGAAGCCTCCGCGATCGCGTCGTAGCTGTCGGAGGTGTAGCGTTTGACCAGAGCGGCAATCGAGGTCGGATCACTCACTCCCGTGTCGGCGGCGATCAGGATAGCATCAGAGGCCGCAGCATAGTAGGCGCGATGGTCGGGATTTTTGGCAATGTCGGAAGCAACGGCAAGTTGCACAATACCGGATACGGCAGCAGAAATAAGCTCAACCTGCCGAACACGCTGCTCGGTCGTAGTCGGTTCATTGCCGGGGTTTGTGGCGCAACCAATCGGCCCCACTGAAAAAAAAGCGATGCACAAGGCAAGTAGGGCGATCGGAAAGGGGCCCTTCGGTTTTCGCTTATTCTCCCTAGCCAACTCAACCTCGTAGTCTTTGGCAATCGAGGTCGGCACGTTTTCGCCGTAAATGAGACCGCGGTAAAGACCACGCAACCCTCCACCATTGCGCGTCGATTTATATGCGCGACCAAGCATCGTAATCCAAAACAAGATACCGCCCCACGTGGAGAGAAACGAGATGGAAAAGACTTCAGAGGTAGATGGGAGTGCGTCGGGATTCATGGCTCAATATATCGGGCGTTAGGATTGCGCCAAACGTCGGGCTCATCGGTCTGCTCCACCGGAGTGACCGTCTGACATCCAGCGCAGGCGAGGGTGAGAAAAATGAAGATAAGGCGCTTTATCATCGCTCAACATCCCCAGGTTGCGGTTGCCCTTTCGGTGGGCGTTAAAATGGCAATGTCAGAGTCTCCCGGCTCCCAGAAGTAAAGCCGCCGACTCCCGTTGATTGCCCAATTCAGAAGATGCTTGCCGGACCGCATGCCGTTAGCTCGGGAAGGGAGCGAATAGAAAATCGTTGGGCCAATTGCGAGACCACCAAGGGGGATGCCAAGCCGTACTGACTTCAACCAGTTTCCCGTTCTGGCGTGATTCATCAGCCCCACGCCGTGATCGTCGCAATCACCGGCTTCGTCATCGGCCGGGTTTGTCTTACCAGCCATCGTGTGCACAGGAACCCGAACGGACTTCCCCCCTCCAATTCGCCGATTGGTCGTCAATTCATCAGGTAGCGTATCCATCCAAGCAGTCTGAATCTTCCGCACCGTCGCAACGCTCACCGTCTCGTAGTAAGCATCAAAAAACGTCCACCCCGGTGCCACACACGGCACTCCGCCCATGAGTAGGATCGATCTAAGTTCTGTTTGCGAGAGACGCATGGAGGTTAGAGCCTCGCGGCCGCACGGAACAGCGTGTCGAGATCATCGGAGGAAAGAGAGAGCATCAACCCAAGTGCAACGATCGTCGGGTCTGCCCGTTCGTAGGTTTGGGGCGTCTCGATGGCAGTAAGGTAGGCGTCCTTGGTGTCCGCGTTCGTGATCGCGTTTACAGCGGTCAGGACTTCAGTGCGTGATAAACCAAACTCGGCCTTGAGTGCTCGCCAAAGTTGGTAGGGCGTCACGCTGGCGGGCACCGCTGCGGGAGGATCCGGGGCGAGGATGGCGGCTACGATCTCGGCATCGGTGAGACCGGCAAATTCTCCGGTCTCAGCATCGGCAGTGAGCGGAGCAAATCGCGCAATATAGGTGCCGGAGCCAACGGCAAAACCATCGTCCCCAACCCAACCGAAGAAGATAACCCCTGCGCCGGGATCGATAGACGTGACCCTAGCAGATGGACTCGGCGCATCACTGCCGAGCTCGACGATTCGCGATTGCGATTGAGCGGAGAGGACAAGCGATAACGCCAGCCCAATGAGGATAAGATAAGTGATTCGCTTCATGGTTGGTTAGGGGTTAGGGGGATCCCGCGGTGTTGCTGCCGTAGATGGTGACCTCGATGCTGCCGGTGTAATTGGCGGTATCGGGATCGATGAGGAGGTCGAGGTTGGTCGCGCCGGTGCCGCCGGGAACGCGGCTCGCGAAGTCGGCCTGCGTGTAGATCGTTTTCCCGGTCGAGTAGCTCGCCACGGTCTTGTATTGGTCGGCATCGGCGGAGGTGCCGATAGTCCAACCGTCGCCGGAGCTGGCGGCGTCGGGCACGAGCGAAATCATGGTCGGAACAAAGCCCGCCTCAAACGCTTTGCCGCCGGTGAGGGATTGCGCGGTGTGATTGGTGCCGTCCCATGATAGCGTGTGACTGATGACGACCTCAGAGACTCCGAGCGCGACCATCGGAGTGATACCCAGCAAGCGGCGGGACATGCGGCCTAGACGGTCACCGGTAGCAAGGGCTGGCTGGTAGTATGGGTCGTCTATTAATCCCTCTTGCAAAAACACTACTTTATCAATTAACCAAACCGCGCTTGATGCCGCTCCAAAAACAGGGGCTGCATAGCCGGAGCTGCTAGTAATAATCCCAGACCACTCAAACTCAGTCCACCCGCTCGCGTCTCCAGATGCGACTGTTTTCAGGGATACGTAAGCGTTACCGAAATAGAGACTGCCCCCTGAAACGTGTTTTGCCGCAAAAGTAACTCTGCCATATTGACCGGGAGTCCATGGAGCCCCGAAGTTGTCGAGTCCGAAAGGCTCAGCCCTCAAATGGTTGTTCAGGGTTGAGGACAATGCACCCCCTCCGGTTAGCCTAAGAGAGTTAGCGCCAACGTAAGGATCGCTAGTTTCAGCTGATGTTGTGAGGTTCGCGCCGCCCCACCAATTGGCAAAAACGGAAGTCCCCTCGGAACCAGTCGTTTCAAATCCGCTATTCGCGATAGGATTTACCGCACTACCCGCCTTAGTCGCCCACGTCGGCAGCTCGCCGGTGGTGCCCCACGTTGCGGACTCGGCGGTGCTAAGTGCGCCGATGATCGCTCGCACGTAGGGACTGCGACCTGCTGACCATTGATACCCCCATAGGTACTTGGTAGTTTCTAGAGCAGTTGGAATCCAGTTCGGAATTACTCCAGCGGTGCTGAGGGCAAAACTCCCTGTAACATCCACCCCATCGACCTCGATTCTGGGGCTCGTGGTGCTATTCCCTTCAGGGAAAACTATCGCCAATCGGAGTCCATTGCGACCCGAATAAGCCGTGCGGAAATCCGTGTAAATCAGGCGGCGATAATTACTTCCAGCTGCCCCATTTACTCGAATCTGCAGGCTTCCCCCGGTTGTAATATATGCGTATGAGGCATTGCTGGTCCCGCCCCCGGTCGAGAAGTTAGGAGAAGTAGAGTCTCCGATGTAAATGACGCCAGAATTTAAAGATGGGTCAGATGTGCCTACGTCTATGACCGCGAGAAATGACATTGGTAAACCAGCCACGTCCCCAATCGCACCCGGCGTTAGGATCTCGCCACGGTTCGCCGTCGCCCCGTCGCTGATGCCGTAGCCTGCCATTTGCCGGGCGGCGAATTGCGACGACACACTGCCAACATCGAGGCCATTGACCGTCAGAGTCCCATCGACCGTCAGAGCCCGTCCTTCAGGGATTACCAAATCCTCTGTAATTTCATCATTGCCCGGACTCTTCTTGACCGTCTCCACTTGACCGAAGAGCAGTCCGGCTAAGAGTGCCCAAAGCACCAAATATTGTGTAATGATTTTCATAATAGTGTTTCCCTTTCCGTTAGCTGACCTGGAGCCAGACAAACTCATTCGTAGTCGTTGCATAGTCGTCTGGACGAATAATACCGCCTGCGACATTCTCTGCGGAATCGTCATCCGTTAGCTTCCAAGACGACAGCACAAAGTTTTGAACCACGAACCGAACAGAGTTCTCAGCAATCGCGCCTCCAGCAGTTGCCAGTCCATCTAGGGAGCCAGCTTCTCCGCCAGTTAAATCAGAAAGCGCAGCGCTCATGGCCCCGAAATCATCGGGAGCAATAGGGTCGCTGCCACCTGATGCATGCGTCGAAGCATGAGCTGCAGGGGCACCTCCTGAGCTAATCCCCGGTGAATATCCTAATCCTCCTTGTGATCTCATTTTATGGGTCTCCTTTTTTTAGTTGGTGAATCGAAGGTGGACGAAGCTAACGAACACCTGAGCATTATCGCCGTCAGTGCGTCGCACCGCTACCTCCGAAAGATTAGCGGAAAGTCCGAGCACCAATCCGGCTCCATTTGGTATCGGAACAGCGATTTCGCTATTGGCCGTCTTCACGTCAATCTCGGTGCCGGACCGGTTAATGATTTGAACCTCGTGCGCAAGAGCGTCCCCGAGATTAATGTAAGCATCACCAGTAGTAGTAGTCAGAACGCGACCGGTCGTTGAAATGTGTGGAATTGCGGATTTCATGATTTATTATATTACTGGTAAAACTGAGGCGCTCCTAGTATTTAATTAAAACGACCTGATGGAAACGTTAGTTGCGCTTGTGCGGACAATACTAATACGAATCGCATGTAATTCACGAAAGTTAATATCATACTGCTGAGTGACTCCAGTCCCTCCCGAAAGGCCAACTGAACGGTCTGAGCTTTTATTAACAAGGAGACAATCAATACTCTGGTAATCTGCAGTCAAACCCAAGCCGGCGATCAGATTCACGGCACTATCAGTCGTGTCCGCTCGATTTGATCCGTTCGGATCACGCTCAATGACTCCGGTGGCAAAATTAGCTGCGGAATACACTGCATTCCCTTCCGTAGAAATGACAGCAGCAGCAGCCCGAGGAGATACCTTTAACCGGCCCGTCTCAATGGTGTCGATCCGCTCATTATGATTAAAAAGCACCTGAGCAGCGCAAATCTCGAAGGTATTAAAAACTTTGCTCACCGAAAAAACCAACGAGCTCAGGAGGTGTTGCAAGTTGCGGAGGGGCGTGCGGGAGGAATTAAACGGAGATGTGCTCATGATGTAATGATTTTAGTAAATTAAAAATAGGCAGGCGTTCCCACCCGGGATATTTGGAGATGCATGTGAGGAGGGAGGCGGCTGGGAATACTTCGACCAGCCAGAGCGTCGCTCTCTGCCTTCGCAGGCGTCACCGCGTCCCAGCCCTTAAGACCCGACATGTGAGCGCCCACGATTTGGATAAACGCCTCAACGCAAGAATCAGGAATCGGCAAAACTCCATTTGCGGCAATATCGGCAAAAAGAGCACGACGCGGAAGATAGGATGCACGCACCCTAATCCGGTAGGCCCGATCGGGAACTGGCAGCAGGCGGATCGCGATCATGGGATCCAACCCTTGGCTGGTTCCCTGCTGCTCGATCCAGTAATAACGAGGACGCCCGACACTCGCCGTCACTCCCGCAATTTCCTGTTTATCAATCTGGCTCTGTTGCAAAAGCCGAAGCGGATGAGCTTGCGCCCCATCTAAGAGCACCGGGTCCGAGACCAGCCGCACAAAGGGGTAGTCGTCGCCAAAAATGAAATCGTGATAAAGTATCCCGGCCTCGGCCCCTGTCGCCCCAAGCCAAACGTCGCGAAACGCATTGATCGCCGCCACCCGGTGCCAAAGCGGATCCGCACTCGAAACAAAAGTCTTCCCAATGTCGGCAGTAGCAAAATCGTCCGCCGTCAATGTAGCAGATCCCTCTGTCGCATTCACCGTTTGATTGGCCGGCGCTTCCACTGAGAGCGACAATGGCTTGATCTTGTAACCCTCCGGCAGCAGCGAATACAGCTCCTGCATCCCCGCGTTCAGCCCTTCGAGAGCCTCCTGCGTCTCAGCCGCTGATAACGCCGAATATGCCCGAGATGAATACCGACGTGAGATACGTGAAAGTGCCTCAACAATAGTCATCGTTTAGCCTCCCTCTTCAAAGGTTTCTCTGGATCCGCAATCCCCAAGATCGCCATCGCCTGATCTGCATCAGCCTGAATCCGCACCTCAAGCTCCTCGCGGCTAAAATAGGACGAGCGAGTGATCGCCAGCCGCACCAATGGCAGCAAAAGAGACTCCACGTAGCCATCAGCAACCTGCACCGCATCGGTAGAGGTTAAATCAGCCGTCACGTAGACAGTAGGCTCAAGTATTCCGTCCACTATCACCGGCGAATGATTCGTAACCGCGCCAGAATCTGGCGTAGGAACGATCGACAGGATAATGTCATGCACGTCGTCGCCGGTCTGCCGCAAATCGTCCACAAAGTAGGCAATCGGCGCTGCGTTAGAAAGGGTCCGAACAGTTTGACCAAGGTAGATCAGACCAAACTCCTCCATCTCGCCCCGCGTATCAATCCGCCGCAAAGGGACACCCGCAGCAGAGATAACCGGACCAATCAGCGACTGCACCGAATCCTCCATCGTGTAGGTCCCCGTTCCCTCGATCAGCGTAACCGGAATGCGCTGCCGGGTAAAATACTCCGTGCCGGAGCGCCACAGCATCTGCTGCCCCCAGTTGATCGCCTGCAGCACATCCTGTAAAACATCCGCAGAGGCATCAGCATAAACGATTCCCAACTTACCCAGCGCATCATCGCGCAATTCAACCACGGTCATCATTTGGACGATCCTCCCCGCTTCTTCTTTTTCCGTGCTGGAGCGGGAACTACTGGAGTCAATATGGAGTCCATCGCCGCATGCTCCGACACAAGCGTTGCCAGGTTCTCCGCCAAAGCTCCGGCCTTATTGTAACCCTTCCACTTCTTCAGCGATCCCTCCAACTGTGAAACCGTATCCTGAGCCGCGCTCGTTGCGGCCACCTCTTGCGCCTCCTCGACCACCAAGGCAAACGGAGCCAGGTCCGAGTTGTTCGTGATCACAGCCTGTGACTCCCGATTAAACTCCTCCACTCCCAACTCCCGCCCCTGCCAAATATGGACATCCCTCACCGCATCATATCGAAACGACCGCACCGAATGTCCGTGCAGGTTCAACTTCTTACGAATGCAGATAATCAATTTCATTGTTCACCCAGAAAGCCGGCCTCGGGATTAACCAAGACCGGCTGAAACTAGCAGAGGCTTAACCTCAAGTGACCGTCGGAAGACCGAGACCCGCGTAGTTCAACGCGTGGCGAACCCGGATATAACCCGGAATCCGACCCAGCGTGTCCTTGCGCAACGCCTGCCCAAAGACCGAGCTGATGTAGCGATAATGAACAAAATCGCCGTTCTTCGACTCGCTGGAGCGTTTGTTCCGATACTTACCGTAACCACGCAGGGCTGCATTAGCCCCCATGATTACCGTATCACCGATAGGAACACCCTTTGCATTACAAGGGATGATCGTCGCACCAACCTCATGGACATCGGTGTGCTTGCCATTCCACACGCCGGCGTTCCAATCGACCTCACCAACGGTATCATTTCGGATACCCGCAGTGGCAGAACCGAGACGCTTCGACACCGTAATCTTGTTGCCGTTGTTACCCACGGTGAATGCATACATGCCGACCTTGCCATCTTGGTCTGAGCCAGAACCGCGAGGATTCACAATGAGGAAGTACTTCTCAACCGTGCTGGCCGTAAGCAAATCACCAGCCATCATCTCGAAGTCATGACCCTCAAAATACTTAAAGTAGAGAGGCGTAGTCAGCGCACCGTAGGTGATATTACCACCGCCCTTGACGTCAAAAGCCTCCGTGCCAGCCGTAATAGCAGCACCGAGAAACGCCTTGGGATTCCAAGGGGAACCCACAGCGCCAGCGCCATCGTGATCGATCGGATTGAACCGCTTGATGCGATTACCACGAACGTCCACGAAGCCACCATCGAAGACCGCATTGCTGTCACCACGGACACCGGCCTCGCGCAGAACCTGCTTGAAATCAGCATCGACCTCGAGACTGAACAACCCAGGAGTCGTGCCAGCCACGATGTAACGATAGATCGCGTTGCGACCCTTATCGTAACCCATGAGAGCCGGACGACCGCCCATCGGTTGGAGTTGCGCCTGAGCCGAGACAATCTCGTCCCAGTTTAGGCCATCGGCAGACACGATCTCAGCCTCCGCCATTCGTCCGCCACCGAATACCAAATTCGGCGAGAGACCACGCTCGCGAAAGAGCATCATCATCCGGGCGGACTTTTCACGGCCCATCCATCTGCCCAACTCAGCAGCCTGACCGCCACGCAGCTCGCCGCGCATGCCCATGACTTCCTCGGTCCGCTCAGTCATCGACGTAGCGTTACGTAAAAAATCCACAGACAGCGTGTAGCTGTTGATGCGATCAACCTCGTAGTCGGAAGTCTCTTCGAAAAGAGCGTCGCCACTTTTGCCCTCGCCGTAATAACCGGCGCGATTGGTGATGGTCATCGTCTGACCGGCACCCTTAGATGTGTCGTTTTTGATGAGGACGGGGGAGCCTTTGCCCTTACCCTCGAACTGATCGAAGAAATCCTCGGTCTGTTCGAACATATCCACGGTTTTCTGCCAAAGCTTCCGCACTGAACCGTCGTCCATTGTCGAAAGCGCGTCCCCAGTGTTGGGGGATACTTCACTATAAGCCATTTTTCTGATCTCCTTAAGTTAACTGCCGGAGTCAGCCTACTGATTAACTGGATCCGGGGGATTACCCCGTATCGATGCTGATACCCAATGCCTCCATAGCTCGCGCTAGGTCGGCAGGGCTCTTGATCGAATCCAGCGTCTGAGTAAGCTGATCCTTCCCATTAGATTGTGTGCTCGTCCGGGAACTTCCCGACGCGAGCTGAACTTTTTGGGCGGACTCAACTGGGGCGGATTTTTTGGCTTCTTTAGAAGGCGCTGCGGTCTTTTTGGACTTAGGCGCAATGCGCAACTCGGATGCCACCATTTGCGCGAGCTTCAGCGGCTTGTCAGGATCATTGAACAGCGGGTCGCCGTTCTCCTTCAAAGTCGCATCAATCTCACGCAAACGAACCATCGCTGCGCTCTTGGAATCTTTCAGAAAATCGTATAGCCCGTGGGCTTTTGCCGTAGCCGCATCAAACGACTCATCGTAAAGACGAGTCTCCGCCGACTGCTTCTGTGACGCTTTACCGTGCTCTTCTCGATCGATCACTATCAAGTGATCCCGCAGGTCGTCGATCTCTTGGTCTAGGCGGTCCGCCTTAGCCAAATCCAACTCCTCGGTCATCGCTTTGCTCCTTTCAGTACGCAGCTCCTTGATTTTGAGACGTGTGGCATCTGTGGTCGAGGGTAGGCCATCCGCCCGCTCTTCCTCCGTATCCTCGGCCTTCGAATCTTCGGTATTGCTACCTGAAGTTTCACGCCGCGCACGTTCGAGACACTCGTCAAGAGACATATCGCGATTGAACTTCTTCAGCTCAAGCGCTCGCTCCTCTACTGCATCACTCCCTCGGATCCTGAACTGCTTACGATGTGCGGAGGCGTCGCCTTCCGTTTCGTCTTCGTCTTCGTCTTCCTCGGGTTTCTCGGCACTATCGGAACCTTCCGGCTCCTCATCTTCCTTTTCTTCTAATTTTGCCGCCCCTTCGTTGGTTTCCGTTTCTTCCAATTGCTCGGTTTCTTCGGTCTCCTCCGTTTCAATAACATCAGTCGGCTTTTCTTTCGCTTCCCCCTGGGGGACTTCAATCCCTCCAGAATTCACGTCATCAAGCAAACTAAGGATATCGGCGGGGTTTTCCGCTGAGTCGAGTCGCGACGTAAAGTCGTTACCCTGTGCAACCTCTACCACCGTCGCCGCTGTATTATCATCGGTGCCGGTGTCTGTTTCGGGATCGGCGACAGCCTGATCTGAAGAAATTGCCATAGATTACTCGATATTCCTAAAGATGCCTGATCGTCAACGTTGATTTTTGTTCAACTTTCTATCACAACGGTTCACATGGCACTCGTTGATCGCAGAAACCGACCACCAATCGTGAATCGTCTCTACGGTGGACGACTACGAATCACCTACCGTTCAGACGTGATCAACAGCGTCGACACCAAGGCCGAGCTACTGGCCAGCGTGCTCCTCGAACCCAAGACTGCCGACAGTAAGCACACCGAGTGCCTCATTGTTTCCCAGGATTTAGCCGGCGGTGAACTCAACAAACCCAACACCCTGATCCAGGTATTCGAGACGTTGACCACAGCAATGGTCGATGAGATCCAGCCGATTACCGACACAGATGTAAACGCGAGAGAGTCCATTACTCGCACACTCATTGGTCAGCCCGACGTGGATATCTCCGCCATATCGATCGGCAGCATTTACAACTCATCATACGCCGCCACGCAGATCGTAAACCAATCTGACGAGTTTCGGCGCCAGCTAAAAGTAAAATACCTCGAGGTTGAACTCTCTGAAACCCAAATAGGGGGCGACCAACGAATCGACACGGAAAACGGACGAACTGCATTTGTCCGAACATTCGTGCAACTATCCGCCGCCACCTACGTTCCGGGCGACGTCGGTGACATTAGCACGATCGACTCGCTCAGTGTTGCCCTGTCCGACATAAAGAGCGAAACGTCCGGTGCAGTCCGCACCATCTCCCGAACATACATTACGGCCGGCAAACTCTCCGAAAGCACCAAAGACTCGAGCAACGGTAAGCTCATAGTAAAATCACTCGTTTTCTTCAACGAAATCCCATCAACGCCGTCCGGATTTACGCTCACCGATACCAGCGTAAAAAACCCCGATGGATCGCCAACATACTCATACCAATTTGCCAAAGGAGTCGGTCGCATCTCCACCAAAGAAAGCACCCGTCAAAAGGGGCAGGTCAAGATCACGTCGATCCAGTATCTCGGCGCCGACGATGCCACCACCCCGTCCGGCAACCTGATCGACAGCGACGTCACCGAAAAAGATGGTTACGTCCTCACCTCCCAAGCCTACGCTGAAATTGTCGGTACTGGATACTTGGTCAACGACGTCCAAACAAAGGAAGGCGGCAAACTCGTCATCTACAACCAAGTGCGTGTAGGGAGCCTGCCAGCAACTCCGACTCAAACGATCGGCGGCAGCGTCGTCTTGATCGACGAATCCACCAGAGAGGAAGACGGATACACGGTCTACAACCGGAAATGGGCTGAAGGTAACGGTCAAGTCTCCCAGGTCGACCAAACGCGCCGAGGTGGGGCTATACTGATCCGACGTATCCGGCATATTGTGGCGCTGGCTGCATCCAACCCGATTTCGACGCCTGCCGATTACACGGCGATTCGGGCTGACTACCAAGATCAAGACGGTATAAGGATATGGACTGCGGAATTCGTTAAAGGCACTGGCCTGATTTCGTCGGTTACCAGAGACGGTAAGATTCCTGGCACAAAGGTTGTCACGAATACGGCGTTTGGTGCGGCGAACGTCCCGAGCGGGGTATTGATTGGGAGCGAAGATCGCGAGGACGATGGATATATCGTCTACGTCCGGACAGCGATTCAGGGCACGCTCGTCGAAGAGAAATATACCTATACCGATTTAGTGAACGTGACGATTCCCGGCACGGTGAACCTTACGACCGAGAGCGTTCCTGATGGCACCGTAGCAATCGCGGAGGTCGTTCCGCCGTCATCGAAGCAAGTGCTGGCGACTGTCACCGTTGAAATCGTGACGACTCCACCGACGGCAGGGACCGCGGCCTACGACATCGGGCAAATATCCTGCGCCGTGACGTTTATCCGAACCGAAGAACTCTATGTCGGCACTCAAGTAATCGGTGCCGGCACTGCGAACACGATCTCCACGGAGATATACCGCACATTATCGAGCGTGAGGCAGGCCGAATACCGCGGTTGCTATCTTTCAGGAGGAGGATCGGCGACGGGAACGCAGGAATACGATACCACTGACTCCGAATCTGACACCTACACTAATACTATCACCACAAAGGCCAAAGGCACCGGCGCCACGTCCAACACCAGCTCGCAGTATGGCATCTTACGCCGCAACGTGCGTCCGGTGCTCACTGCGCTTGATGGCACGAACTACTTCGAGGTCGTAACGTGGGAACTGATTGAGCCCTAATCAATGAACGATCCAAGAGATCCATTCTATGAGTTCAGTAAGGACGGGGCTGGCGACTTCACCCCGACGGAAACCCCGCGCACGTATGAAATCTACCCTGAACGCCCCCCTGAATCCACGATTGGCGGCGGCGGCGGCGGCGGCGGCGGATATACCGCGGTTTCCCCATTTGATTTTTATCTAAACAGCGACGACGAAGAACTGAAATTTCACCCCGGCACCATAAATCAAGTGATTCCCTCTAACATATTTGCGACTCTCGCCCTCGCGGCGTCTGGAACCGAATACGTTGTTTTGAATGTCAATACATCAAGTGGGCGGATCACGTCAGCAAACATCACCATTGATTCCAGCGCGCCCGGTTCGCCTGGCATCTTACAGGGAGGCCCACCAACGTCTTTCAAGGTGCTGCTTGGAATTATCGTGAATCTAGTGGGTTATAAAACTATTGGCGCCCATTCCATCACCGCGACTCCGGTAGAGGCATACCGGTCTGACCAAGCAACTCCCGTATTTGGGCACTCCCCTTATGATATTTATTATACCTGGGTGATTGGCCCCGAACTAGCATGATAACGTGGCAAGAGCGCACCACGTATGCCTCACCAGCTATGTCGTTAACATGCGCTTATATATCAGGCGTAGGGAGCGTTTCGGCGACCGTATATAAAGAAGGATATACTAATAATCAAGATTACAACGTAAATTCTTCTTTTTCCGAAACGATAAGCAAATCCGATACTCACGAATTCGGATATAGCCCTAGACGTATGACCTACCAGTCATGGTCTACTCGGATAAAGCGTTATCGAACTCAAGATGCTAACGGTCGAACTTCCTACTCGTCTAGAAGCTTTTCATTAAGCCAATCGTCTGAGACGACATATACGACGTTAAGTGAAACGACCACAGGATGGCCTACTTCAACGTCTTACTCGGCGGAAACGAGTGTAACATCCACAGCCTCGAACAGTGGTGAAAATTCAGGGATAACCACCGCTTCACACGTATTGACCGCGTCGATGCGATCATCAAAAGCCACAACTATTAAGACTTCCGTGGTCGTGACGTATCTAAATAGCAGCGCAACCGTTCCTATTACAACTTTGTCAAATTCAGGAGGTGTATTATTTCCCGTCACCTCCTCCGCGTCCACTACCAGATCCTCAACTTCCACACAGAGCACCAGCGCGTCTACCCTTGGGACTGCGGTCACTACGGTAACCATAAATCCCAATTTAGGGATTGTTTATGCCAGTATCGTCGATCCGTTCCGCGAAGTTTTGATCCTCGCTCGCCCGACTGCAACCGGCACGGTATTGCTATCAGCGATCACGGAAACGACAACGGCGACCCGCGCAACAGGGAGCCCAAATACGTCATCAAACGCTTATGTGCTGGCGACCTATCCTTACACGTCAGACGCAGACGCAGGGACAGCGACCTATATATCGGTTAATTACGAAACAGTGACGGTCTCATTAGCGCTATCGCTTCGCGAAGCGACCATCACGAAAGGCTTATCGACAAATCCGTCGCATACTATAACGACCACGGCGGAAAGCTGGATTACTACCACGGATACGCAGAGATCGACAGGAACTGCTGAAGCCACCATGGATAAAACCATAAAGTGGTCGCGAGCTTTATGGATCCCATATATAATTCCCGTAGAAGTTTGGCCGCAGATTACCACAAGAACAACCTTTGCCACGTTCGGCTGGCCTCAAACCTTTACCTATTTCACTCACGATTCCAATATGGGAATCTCCAAGGTTACTTGTCATGGACGTGCGACTTCATACTCATACATCCAAGAGGAATACGACGACGAAGACAACGTAATCTCTACATTCACCACCAGAGAGATCGGAACTTTTGAAAATGTCATGTCCGTCGGGAGCGTGACCGGAATAACCACAGCAGTAATCGAGATACTTGTTTCGCCCAACGGCTTTCCAGCCACAGGTTCTCTTTCATTTGGTGCGAGTCGAACCGATATATTTGGTGAACGCCTCACCGCCAGATTAACCCTTAATGGGATAAATATGCCGATATGGCCACGGACCACTTTTCATAAAGGACTCGATGGTGCTTCCGTGATCTCCCAAGCAAACGGCTGGAAACCTCCCTCCGCTATTGAAGCGACCGACCCTCTTTATATTTCAATTTCAACGGCTACTACGAACACGACCCAAACCACCCCCCCATTGACAGCGTTTACTGGTGAGGATGCCGCCGCCGCAGTCCCGGTCCCGCCAGCGTTAAGTAATATTGCTATTACCGCCACGGCAAACCAACTGGCGCGCCCGTTCAAAGACATCGATGAATTGGATTTTACCGCAGGACTGGGCGGACAATACGCAGACTCCAATTATCACGTAATCGCAGCAAACCGTTCCGAAAGACTCTACCGTATAACAAGCCAAACGGGATCCACCACTGAGAGCACTACCTCCCTCCTCAAACCACAGCTAATTGCTTTCACAGGTAGCACTAGGAGTGCTCACGAAGCATGCGGCGGATTTGTCGATGTTGGTCCGCAATCATTTTCATCAGATTACGGTCATTATTACCCAGACTCACGACTGATCTACCTTCATACGACTCTAAATAACGCACTATAAATGAATCTTGCCATCACGATCTGCGCGACGAGCGCATACACCTATGCTATGATCCCCCAGCTACGCCGAGTTGCAGCTAACGTAAGGCATCTTGAGGGGGGGCACGTTGTCCTAGTCGGCGACGAGTCGCCCGAACTCGCCGCCGTAGCCGAGGCATATCGAAGCATAATGCCCGAGGGATGGCGCATACACTTAATCGCGATCCCTGGACTTACCGACGACCACGAAAACTACAAGACCAACGCGCAAATGCTAATAGCTCGTCTGCGCACAGAAGCATTTACCGCGGCACGGAAGCTGGGAGCAACCCACTGCTGGTCCCTAGACTCCGACGTGTTACCCCCACCCAATGCACTCAAGTGCTCGTTGCAAATGCTGGAGTTTGACGATGGTCACTACTCCGTGAGCACCTGCCCCTACAACAACGGCATGTATCTCGGTGGTCGGGGCACTCCGCAAAATCAAATCGCGGAAGACTTCGACGTCGATGAACGAAAACTCCCCTGGTATGCGGAACGTGCCATTGCAGAGGCTCGACGCAGGATCGCGAATCAATTCAAAACATACGAAGAAGCCCAGAAAGAATCCAAACGAATGATGCGGATCGAAAAGCGAATCAAAAACTACCCGACCAAGGGAAACGTCTGGACACTTAACGGAGAGCGATACCGTCGACGTGGCTGGCTTGAAAACGCCTACCCCGGCATAGGACTCGGTGCCGTAGTTCCCTCCGACTGGTGTGGGTTTGGTTGCACGCTAATGAACACCAAGGCGCTAGACCTCGCCCACTTTGAAGGATACACCGGCGCCGGAACAGAAGACCTGTATATCGTATGGAATCGCTGGTTTCCCGCCAACTGCCGGATAAACGTAATCACCCATTGCCCGTGCGACCACGTCATATGGGAAAAGAAAAAGGGAGGCAGCGAAAAGGAATACGTGCTCAACCATGCCTACCATGAACTAGAAGGAGAATGCATCGGGCATTTGAGGACGCGACACATCCCGTGGATCCCTGAAAACTAACCCATAGCCGGCCGCAACGCCAATGCCCGGTCAGTGCTTACAATCTTGCGCGTGTAGGTCCGGTATTCGGTCGCCATGCGCCGCGTAATTTCGCGTTGCTCAGGAGTCAGGGAATCGTCCTCCAGCACCGCCGTCTCCAGTTCCTTCTGCCGCTCGCGCAACCGATCCGAGAAGTAACCCGTAAACGCATCGCACTCCGTCAGCTTCGTGATTTCCCGCAACCGTCTGTCTTTCCGATCGTTCAGTTCATCAACGTCCATTATTTGTTGACTCTTAGGACACCCCGATTTTAGGTCAACTTATTTGATGCAGGGTAGATCAGTGGTAGATCACTGGCCTCATAAACCAGAAGTCGTCGGTTCGATTCCGTCCCCTGCTTCCAATTTATGCACTCGTAGCTCAAATGGTAGAGCGACGTTTTTGTATATCGTAGGTTGCGGGTTCGATTCCTGCCGGGTGCTCCAGTTTAGGAAGGTGAAGCAGTGGGGTAGGCCCGCGACTGGCTTTGAAACCCAGGTCTCGTTTAATCGGGTGGGGTTCGACTCCTCCTCCTTCCGCCAGTCTCCACTACAATCCAGAACCCCACAGATTATGAAAGATCGCAGCATAAAAGACCAAAAAACGCAGCCGGTTAACATCAACCCAGCGCCAGGAGACTCAATGGTGCCAGGCCATGCCTACACCGCCCTCAAGCAATGCTACGCCCGAGTGATCGCATCGCTCAAAATCAAACCCGAGCGCAAGTCCCTCGCCCAACTCACCGACGAAGCCGAGCACATCAGCAAAGCGGCATTTACGCTGTGCGACAGCACTGCCTCCACAATGGCCTACGTCGACGGCGCCATCGATGCCCTCAACTACGGCAAACCCGAGGACATCAAGCGCGCCAAATCTATGCTCGAAAGAGCCCGCCGAGACCTCGTTCTAAGCATGGAATCAGCTAACCACCTGCCGAAGGCTGATAAGATGAGTCCAACTGAGACGGAGCCGCCGAAGGCTTCGGACGAGTCACCATCTCCCTCTTAGGCTGCGGCCCCTTCCCACTGTTGATCGCCTGCTCGGGCGGCAACGGTGGCAAAGGCACAATCAGCTCGTCCACATTGATCTTCTGGTCGAGCGCCTTGATCATACCGCGGTAGTATTCGGCCACGTGCACCTGGACCAACGGATCCAGCATGTAAAACCGTTCAATGATTTCAGCAACCTGCGACATCTGCTGAAATTTCTGCTCTCCCTTGTAGCGCGTCATGAACATGGTCACATTCATATTCACATCGCTCACGTCAGCCGGGTCGATCGTCGCAGTAATCTGCTCTCGCCCCTCAAAGTAGCTGAATACCTCTGGCTTGTTCAGGTTAGCCAGAAGCACTAGAATCTCACTCTTGAGCACATCGGTAAGACCCGGCTCCAGGTCCGAAAGGAACGGCGCAAACAACTCCTCGCCGGCCTTCTCAATATTGCGGATCCCGGTAGCCAACTTCGCGGTATCCATGCCCAGAGCTGCCCCATCATTCGCATTCGTCACGCCCGACTCGTTCATCCCCATCTGCATGAAAAACTCGAGCATATCCTTGAGCGCCTCAAATTTTACGTCGTTCAGGTAAACAGACTGTAACACTTTGGTCACATCAACTCCCGGCACTGTCGTGTAGGACTGCCCCCAATTCAGGCAAAGGTTCGGATCGTCGCGCCCCTCTAGCACCTTCGAAGGATCCCAGAAATCAACTCGCCCTGCCTTCGATTGGCTCAGGTTCCACCGGTTCACCAGCAGATCCACGATCGTCTGGGTAGAGTCAAACATCTCCATGACGCCCTGCCCATACCAACGGTCGTCCACCTCGTTAACTCGCACCACCGCCACCGGCCGCAAGCCATCTGGTGACATATTCGCCACGTAATTATAATGCACAGGGAGCCGGTTCTTGCGATCAAGCAGCAGAACGATGTTCTCAAGTATGCCGTCCCCATTGGCATCATACCAAAGCATCACCTCGGCCATCTCCACGATAGGCTGACCGCCGCCGGAATATTCAGCATCGTCCTCCTCCTCCTCCTCGTCCCGATTACGAGCAGACCCACTCTTCGGCTCTGAGTTGTTATCGAGCATCGTCCGCATGGCGTCTACCGTGCGCTTCATCTGCTCGAAACGTTGGGTATCCGTGCCGCGGAATACCCCATGCTTTGCGTAAGTATCGACCAGATCCATGACTCTGCGGTCATACAAATGCGCGATGCAGTCCGCCTGCTGGAGATCAAAAGCATCGAGGGGAGCCAAGAAATCCTTGTAGTAGATTGGGAGCGATTCTGGACCCTCAAATATCACATGCCGCTTAGTTATTTTCTGATCGGTGTAAACCGGCGCCTCCGGTTCTTGCGTCACCCCATCACTACCCAACACCCGGAGCCCCGGAGTTTCCGTGTCGATCCAGTCCGCACGCTCCAAGATCATCTCCCCGTTAGCATCCAGGATAGCCTCACCCTCCGCGCCCACTAGAGCCTTGACCATCGTCTCATAGATTTGATCACGCGTCTGATAAGTGGTTTTGACCACGCACTCACCGAGTAGCATGGCACGCTTGACGATCCGCTCCTTGCCCCGTTTTGAACCTATCAGGTTCAGTTTCCACTTGGCATAACGATCGATCTGATCCGCCAACTCCCCATCCTCCATCCCCTCCGGCGTAGCATTAAACCAAGGATCGGTGGCAAAGAAATAGTTCTGAGCTCGAGCAATCATCTGACGGCAGATCCGGCGCGAGATCGGAACAACCAAGTTCGACTCCTCAAAGATATTCGGCGACGGCAATGAATACGGTCGCCAGTCCACCCGGTTCTCAAACAGTGCCTCAAAACGTGAACGTCGACCCATCCAGCTCTCGGCCGCGCCTTCTATTGAATTGGAGGAAACGCCCTCCCCCTTCCACCACTCGTCCTCAATGACGTCCGTGCGGCCCATCGCCTTTTCCATATCGTCGAGCCGGGTCATCGCATGATCCACCAGCGCAAGCTCCTGATCATAGGTGAGCTGAAGCACGGACGGGAAAGCAACGCGTGGCGTAAGTTGTCCAGTTGTGCTATCAACATGCGGGGGAGCCTCCACCCCGCTGATGCGATCCTGTAAAACTTCGAGTTGTCCGTGTTCTGCCATGATTTGTTCTCTCCCGTTAAACGTTGATTTTCAATCAATTTTGATCAGCAAAGCGATCCGCGCTAGTTCCAAAAAACATATCCCGGCGCACATTGGCTCGAGCTAAGGTAAATGCCCTACGAATTTTCTCCACATCCTGGGAGGTAGGACGGCTGACATTAAGCGAGACAGATTGCAGCAAACGAGCCGCCATCTTCCCTGAGCGTCGGCTATATTCCTCCAGCACCTTGCCGGACAAAGTGCGACGCTCCCCATTCACCGTGATAGATTTCTGCAGGTTGGATGGTGCCCACGACTGCGGATCGTCCGCCGTTTGCCGATAATTCAGCAAAAGCTGATCCACTCGATTCAACTCGGGGATTTTGCCCACCTCGATCGGCACCAGCATGCGCCATAACGACCCTCCTCGACGTTCAACCTCCTCGCCATACGGGTCGATTTTTGGAGACCCGGCCGGCCCATAGACATTCTGGACCACCTCGGCAAATAGTCCATGCTCCCGCTCGCGATAGACACCATCAAGCTGTCGAACTGGTTGACGAAAAAGGTTTGGTATCAGCGTCGATAACTGGGACGCAACAAAGCTCGTAAACCGAGACTCTCCTGACATGGCGCCTGCAAGGTCCGACCAACCCCGCAGAAAAGTCTTGGAATCCACCGAGTCACCCAAAGCAGACATGAACGCCCCAAACGACTCAAACCCAGACTCACCTGACTTCAAACGAGAGAGCATATCCACCCCAAGCCCCAGCATCGTCGCTAAAGGCTCAATCCGCGAATAACTGACCTGTGCGCCACCAAATCGAATGGCGTAAGGTGCCAGACCCACTCGTCGGTCGAGATTGCGCTGGGAAATCCGATCGCTCGGCAAAGACCCAGTGATCAAAAACTGCTTGTCCTCATCGTCGTCGTCTCCGGCTGCAGCCCCATAAAGTAAACCGGCCATCGACCAAGCAAGCACCTGCTCTACCGTGTGCTTGATCAGCAGAGGAGTCGGGTAGCTGACCGCCACTGGTCGCCCATCCTTGATGCGGTAAAGCCCAGCACTGCCTATCCTAGCAGCGAAAGCCACCGCGCCAACCGGCGACTGACGGATACCCTGCTGGAAGATGTTCCACGGCGTCCGAATAAACGGCATCACAAACCGCAAAGGCTTGATCCCACCCGGAACCTCCAACTCCCGCGCCTTCGACAGGTAGGTCATCCATTTACCCATCCGCGTCCCATCATGATCATCCTGAAAGGTCAACTCGTTCGCAAGCAGCAGCGCCTTACGCCAAGACTCCGACCCCGGCGTATCAATCTCCGCCTCAATAAACGAAACCAATGCCGCCCCCTTCTTTTTTGATGACTTACCCAAGCGGTATGCTTCCGCAGCCACGTGCGTCCGAGCGATCGCCGCCTTAAAGAACGCATCCGTCGCCATCAACAGCCGGCCAGGAAGACGCACAACCCGACCAGTCTTGCCCGGAATCGCCGCCTTGATCCCGCCTGCCTTATCGAAAACAGGGTTAATCTCAAGCTGACTATTCAGAATCGAACTGGTGTAAATATTCTGCTCGGTTGCCCACGTATTCACCGCAGCAGCCCATGCCCCGGCTAACGACTTATTCATCCCCTTGAGCATCCACTTAAACTCGCCGAGCTGTGGCGCCGTTGGATCCTTGACTGCCGCGTTAAGAATCGCCTCGCCCATGCGCTTCACCCCCATGTCCCAAACCGTGTTAAACGAGTTACCGACGACATTTGCACCCTGCGTCAAAGGACCGGACAAAATCGAATTGATCCAAAACTCAAACAGCATATCGAACGCGCCGCTGTCAGCTATCTGAATCGTTCTCGCGACCTGGGCCACCTGTGCCGGATCCGAAATATCGAACACCGGTGGAGCCATATCAGCATCCTCACCGAGCCCGAGCTGCGTGTTTCCAAAGTCGTCGGGACGTTGCCCATCAGCACCAGCAGGAAACTCGACGCTCCCCGGCTTTGCGTTGGCCGGAAACGGTGTCGCTTTGCGTTTAGGCTTTGCATTGCTTCTGCGCCGACGCTTTGCCTGCGCCTTTTCGGTCCGAATCACTGCCTCCTTGTTCTCGATCAGCCCCATCCGTGAGAGCATCAAATCGATTCTCTTCTGGCGCTCCGCTGCCGATAGCCCCCCAGACGTGCCAGATTTCAGGTCAGCCCGAGCAGAACCCAGCGTCGCAGCATCGAGCTTGTCCGGATCCAAAGCAGCGTCGCCGAGCGTTTCCAATCTTGCACGAGTAGCCGCAATAATCTCAGAGCGAACCTTGACCACCGCAGATACATTCTGATCCGTGCGACGGGCGACATCGGAATCCGACCAACCCCGTCGAATCAGGCCGACAACCCGTTTCTTTTTCGCATCGTAGCCGGCCTTGTTCATCGCCGAATCAACCAACTTGTTTCCACGCAGCTTCAAATACGCCTCACCATTGAAAATGTGATCGAGCGTGATACCCATCTTACGGAACGCCGCCTCAACCTTAGCCATGCGACCATCAACCGCCTTCTTAGCGATCTCCTGCTGGCTGGAACGTTGCATCGCTTCACCCAACTTCAGCCGCATATTGGCCAAGGTCTTATCCTGCCCAGGAGTGCCCGGTGCACCAACCACGGTCCCGAGCTTCGCAGCCTCCAGATCCGCAATCTTGTTGCGCAGACGATCGACCTCTCGCGCTTTGGCGGACGCCGACCACGAGTCAGAAAGGTTTTTGCGAACCGATGCCTTCGGTAGAAACAGCGACGACGCGATGAACTCCGAAAACCGTTCCTCGGGAGTTTTGTGGGGATCACGACGAGCAGCCAATGCTCGCCCCTGTTCGGTTCCAGTCACCCGATACGCGAGCACCACCGCCTGCGCGTCCTTCATCTTCTGGGCATCGCCACTCGATACAGCGTCCTGAACCAAGTCGTTGACGATCATCTGAGCCGCACGAGTCTGCACCGGATCATCGAACCCACGGCCATCGTTGGCGCGATCGATCAACTCCCTAACGTAGCCCACCCGGTCCTTGTCTAGCCGCTCCTGTGCCGCTTTGTCCCACATTTCGACCGTTTCACGCTCACGTCCAGGTTTCATGGCCTCGTCAACTGCGTCGACTACGCTACGAGATTCAGAATCCTCCGCAGGATTTGCCAAGTCAGGACGTCCCTGTATTTTGCGGCCATTCTGCTCGAAGTTTTGATTTGCGACAATCTCCTTGATCGAAGACGGCACCCGCCGACGTAACGCCGCAAGACCCTCCGTCACCGCCGCCTGATCATCCAACGCCGCCCGTTCAGCGTTAGTCCCAGCCTCTAATCGTCGACCGCCATCACTCCGCCCTTGAGGGACGTCTGCTGGTGGCGTTTCAGTAGCTCCTCCGGCCACTGGCTCGGCGGCTTGCTGTTCATCAGCTCGATCTCGCTTTCGCTTACTGGCAGGTTCTTCTCTGCGAACGCTGCTAATTTTATCGACCGGTTCCACCGATTCGTCTGCGCGAGCTTCGACCGATTGTAATCCTCGAGCTTCGACTGCTGCTCGCGCTTTCCCTTCGAGATCATAGAGTTTTCCGGTTTTGGGGTCATAGTTAAAAGCAACTAGCTCCGGCTTATCCGAGCGCCTGGTTTCTTTCAAAACAGTGAACCCCAATCGCTGAAGATGCAATACCGTTTCAGAATCCCAGTTATTGGTGATCATGAGCTTGGAACCCTTTTTCCAAGCATCAAGCACCGGCCCACTCAAAAGCTGCTGAAAAGCGATTCGGCCGGTCTGGGCCTCCAAGGGAGTGGCGTAATTACTCGAATCCCCAGAGTAACCCGGATCCAGCATGAAAAAAGTGTCGGGACCGGCGCGATCGACGAGTTTCTTATACCCGTCACCTTGCTCCACCTCGGTCAGTGCCATGTTTTCCGAATACTCCCGCAACAGTTTATTGTAGGACTCACCGCTCCGGAAAATCGCTCGCTCGCCCATCTTAGTCAAAATCGGCTTTAATGTTCCAATCTTCACCGCTTGCTCGTCGGCACCAAGCCCCGGCAAGGCGACAGTATTTGGGTCGTCGTCCTTCTTTGGCTTTCTTTTATGAAACTCCAGCTCTAGCGAGATGCCGCCGGCCGAAATGTTCTGAAGCGCCAAGTAAAGTCCCGCAACATCTGCCGTTTGCGGCAATACGATTGGGCCTAGTTCCGCCAAGGCTGCGGCATTATCCGGCAAAAGCCCCTTGATCGTTTCACGAGCAACCGCGTCGATCTTCGGATACACCTCCTGCAATCGCAGGTTTTCCGGGCGACCATTAGCAGGAGTGTCGATATCAATCTGGTCAAACAAATCCTGCCACTTGTCATGAGCCTTTATCACCCCCTCAACATCATTCTTGATCGCAGCAAACGTCGCAAACCTCAGCGCATTCCATTCATTGTGCACCCGCGGGATGCCACGATGACCTAAACGGGCAAGCACATTGCCGTAGAACCCAGCGCCGGCCATGAGATCGCCGACCAATTTGACGCCCTCTGCACCCGAAAGGATCACCCCGGCCAGCTTCCCGCTGATCGCCGACTTGTTGCCCAAAAACGGGAAAAGTAGGGTATTTTGTAGCTTGGCCTTCTGCACCGGAGTCACCTCAGGAACCGCAACATTGTCACCATCCCCCTCCGTGTTTTGATCATTAAACAGGTCCGACCGGCCACTCTTTAGCGTCTCGGGCCGAATGTAGATTACTGGATCGATAAACTGAATCTTGCCGAAATTATCGATCACCACGTTCTCGTCGTGCAGATCCTCGACCAAAACCTCACCGCGTCGGTAATTGTCGGCATTAATCCGACGGAACCCCTCAAGCTCCATAGCCTCCTCGGTCTCTGCTCGGGTCGCCCCACGACGAACGATGACATACGCCTGCGAAAGCACTGGGGCAATCAAGCCCTCCGAGGTTTCGGTGAACCCCAATAGCCTCGGCCCTGTCTCCTCGAAAAGCAGATTGTGAATCTGAACCCGATCAAAGAATTCGTCATAGCCCAGATGAAAAGGCAGCACCGTCGCGCCACCAAAACTATCATCGACAAAGTTGCGCTTAGTTACGGTCAGGCCATCCGTCCCCATAATGACTTGATGCTCCTCCCCGCCTACCTCCCCGCCTTCTTTCCACTGCTTCTCGAACTGGTCCGAATCAATCATCGCACCATTCTCCTGCGCCCACTTTCGGAGCGCATCAGACTGGCGGTTTTTTACTTTTTGGGTTTCGCTGGGCGTTTGCCGGCCAGCATCTCGGACTGCCGAAGTAGATCCGCTGGCAACGCGGGACGCTTCTGCAGCAACTTCTGCTGAAGATCCATCGAACGGATCGCCAAACGACTGCGTTCTTTTCCGGCCTTTGTCTTTTGAAACGACATCTTCATCCGTAGACTTTACACCACGCGTCAAGTCTGTGCCCGCAGCCACGCGTAACTGCTCGGCTTCAATTTGCTGACCCAAAGGATTCCTCGGAACAGATCGACCGCTGAACAGTAAATCCGGGTCCGGCGTGCCCAGACTCAGCGCATATCCAAATGCCTCCTCCCGCTTCGGAAAGTGAACGTGATTGACCGCCCGCATCGACGAACCGACCTTTTTATCGTCACTCCCCTCAAAGAGAATCCAGGTCACCCGCCAAGGATGCTCGCCCTCCCTCGAATTACGAGAAGTAAACAGAGCATTATTAGGGCGTCCACCAGCCTGAAATGCCACCACATCAGGGACTTCCTTTGCCCACTGCAAAACCTGCCGCTCCCAAGCCGCACGGTCACTGAGTCTAAGCAAATCATCTGGCACTGGGGGATACGATGCCTTGCCCGATCGAAGGATATCCGCGCTTACTCCGCGACCATCTAGGATCTTGCGGAGCTGCTTCATCGCGATCTGCAAATTGTAGTGCGCCGATTGAACGCTATTAAGGCCCAATGCCTCCTGCACATCACTCAACTGTCCGTCCTTCATGTAGACCCGCAGCGCAGTCGCTCGCTTGTAGTCCATAATCGCCAACGCTTCGTTGACAATCTGCGCAGCCGTCGTTTGACGTTCCTGCTCCCCCACCTCGGTCGCCACATCCGAACCACTCTCCAGCGTGTCTAGGATTGTGCCGCCACCGCCATCGTTTGAGTCATCAGAAGAAAAGCTCTCGCCGGACGCACCTCCAGCGCCAGCATCCGTCGAGACCTCAAGAGACACTCGTTTGACGTTCGTAGCAAACATCGTGCTAAGGCGCCGCCGCATCAGGTTGCCGGCAAACTGCCAAAAGGAACGAGCAGTCCCCTCCTTACCCACTCCATAGTCGGCAAACTTCTTATTGCCCTCTTTTTGAGTGAAAGCAGAAACACCGCTCGCAGCCTCCCAGAGTAACAGACGAGCCTGCTGCATCAGATCCTCAAGTCCCACGCCCGGAGTGTTGTTGAACCGCGTCGCAGCCATGCGCTCGGCAGCAGGGCGATACTTCTCGAACAGTTGCTCCGGCGCCAGATCAACATCCGAACCAAACCTCAACTCATGCTTGCGCACCTTGTCTTGGGTAGGTATGGGAACCGCACGAACAGCACTGGCCTCTGTTTCGGGGTTCTCCTCAGTCTTGGCATCTTCGGCAACATTTTCTAATTTGTCGTTTTCAGAAGCCTTCGTCGGCGATTTGGCACGCTCGGCAATGCTCTTTGCGGCTGCGATCGCGCCGGAATGCCCTCGCATCTCCGGGATTTCCTTTGCCATCAAGCTCAGAACACCTCCCGCGGAATTCGCGACAGCAGGAGGAAGATTGTCCGCGTAGATTTTCGCCTCGTCGTTAAGACCCAACTGACCAAAAAAGTCCAAGGTATCGTCCGACCCAGAACGTCCGGATTTCAAAATACTCGGATCGTTCGCGTCAAACGTGCCTCGGTTTCCGATCGCTGACTTGATCTGAGTCTGATCAAAGGCGATAAAGGAATCCTCCTGATTCCCCATCAAAAACCGTCTGTGTGCAGTCTGCGCATCCTCCAAATCTTTAAACTCCTGAGTCGCCTGAACCTCATCTGGGACGTAATAAAACGGCACCTTTTTACCCATTAACTCAGCCACCTTTTCTTTAGCGTCCACCAAAGCCTTGCGAGTAACACCTGCACCGCCGGATTCGCCTTCATTTTTATAGACAACCCCGTCGTGTCCTTCGCCCTTCAGGAACCGAATCACATCTGCCTCTGTTTTCACTCCAAATGCCCGGACCGTCTTATCCCCAAACAATCGGTCCAACTGGTCCTCAAGACCCGAATCTAAGTCCCAAGATCCGTAGTCTTCTAGCCGCACAGGGTTCTTGATATTCAGATAAACAGGAAGCACGCGTGTGCCCTTTTCCCTGATTCTTCCAGAAGAGATTACGCTGTCGAGTCGGTCTGTCGCTTGACCTGCCGTCCCAAAGTGCATCCCAAACCCGTCACCCGACCTGAAGACGCTAAAGTTCTCGTCCGCCCCAGTGCCGTGATAAACAACACGCGGCGCACCATTCGCATCCACCACGCTCGACTTGCCAAACCACCGCTTAAACGCCGGCGTTTCCGTCTGCTCAGACCGGCCACTCTTCAAAACCGCACCAATACGACGGGCACTCAGGCTACGAGCCGATGCCAGAATCTCATCCGCGCCCATTTCGGTGGCCTGCTTCCAAATCTGCGCGGGAGTTGCCGGTTCAATCGCAAACATCGCCTCCTGCTTCGGGTCGCCCTGCCCGTATACGAGCGTCACGTAATTATTCAGCACTTCGGCAATCTTCCCACCCTTGCGCCGGTTCTCGACCAACCACTGAAGCATCGCCTCCTGAAGCTCAGACCGTTCGGAAATGGCCCCAAGCTCCTGCTGATTGACCAATGCATCGAGCGCTGCCTCCACGGACTGGCTGGAAGGCTTGTCCCGCAGCGTTTGAGCAATGTCCTGCACTGCTCGCGCAATGTCAGCCGAGATCCCGATCGGATGCAGCGCACCGTCTTCGATCGCGGTATTCATGGCCGCAACCTTCGGTGCCACCTTCATCATGGCGCCGATCAGACCACGAACACCGGCATCGTCCTCATTGACCAGCCGACCAAATGCAGCCGCCCCCTCCGGGGATCCAGAGTAAGCCTTGGCAAACATCGCAGCCTCGATGCGCCGATTCAGGTCCGTATCGCTTATATTCGCCGAAGTGTCCTTGATTACCGAGGAGACGAACTCCTGCCGGAATGGAAGATTGCGACCCGCCGAAATGTCAAAATCAGGGTTGTAGAACGAAATCACCTCGGGACTCAAACGGTCCGAATCCTGCCGAGCCTGCTCAACTGTGTTCGTCGCAGCGCCGGCAAACTGGTTTGAATCCTCCGAGGCTTCCCGCAAGTCCTCAACCGGCATCGATGTGATTGCAACACGGACAAGAACCGGATTCTCAACCAAGTCGACGACCTCCGCCGAAATGCCCTTACTCCGTGCCACCGCGCCCAAGTCCTCCTGGAACTTACCCGCGACATCAGACAGACTCGAATCGTCATACATCAGGCTCTTCCCATTGGCCCGACCATTGCCCATCACCGTCACCGCTTGCCCGGAAACGAACGCCACGATCGGCAGACCCTGCGCGGTCGTCCCGGCCAGCATCTCCTCGTCCATGTTCGGATTTGCGGCAATCTGGCGCTGCTGAGAAACGTAAATATCACCGGCACGATCCCGTGGCTGCAGCGCATCCGGGTAGCCGTTGCGCACGATCCCGTCAGGAGTGTGCGACGATGGAAACTGATCCGCACCAGAGAGCACGTTGACCGTCCAAAAGTTCTTTCCCTTGTGGGTCACCTTTTCGAGTCGACCAATCTGCTCGGGCGAAACCCCTAACTCGCCAGCCAAGGCTGCAACGCTTGCAACGTCCAGTGATCCATTGGCATCAGTCGTAAGTTGTGCACGCGGTCCGGTCGCACCCTCTGCGGCACCACCAAATGACTGATCGCCTGCAGCTTCGACGCTACGAGCGCCACCCTCGGTGTCCGAACTCGGGAACTCCTTGACTCCGGCCAAAACAGCCTCGATCGGCGCATCCAAACGGATAACCCGGATCGTTTCGTCTGGGGACACGTTAACCTTCGAGAGCCACTGGTGATGCCCATCGACCACATGCCCATCACTCGAAACCAGAATTGCACGGTCGCCACCCTTGAAGCCCTCGGCCTTCTTTACCTTTGCCGGCGAGAACTCCGCCTGCGTAGGTTTCAGCGAACCGGGTAGAATATTATCCTCTGCGCTTTCGATACCTCGTGCTTTCAGGAATTGAACCAACGCTCCCCGGTTCTCGGCCTTAACCTGGGGCATATCCGAGCGAGGAATCCCCAGAGTGCCACTGTCGGCAGCAAAAGCAGACCACAGCCGGTTGACCTTTTCTCCGGTCAATGCCTCGGAGTTAGAAGGTTCCGCAGCCGCCAAACCGCTGTCCTGATCCGATACCCCTAACGAATCTGGCTCTCTGTTATCCGGCGACTGCGAAGTGGTGTCGGGAGCGGCCGTAGCCGTATCTCCAGCTTCTGCTGATGTGGTATCAGATGATACTGGTGCGGTTTCCCCCGGATCGCTTGGAGTGCTTCCTGCACCTTGGTCTGGGTTTCCGTTGCCATCACGTTCTTGATACCGACCATACAGCACGCTGTCAGTCCCATTTATCTGCTCGAGCTGTGCACCGATCTCGTCGGCGATCAGCTTCATATCGCCCATGCCTTCGGAATCCCCGGTTGCAGAGTCCATGATCCACGACCGCAAGGCAGTCAGGGCATCACGAATGAACGAAATCAGTTTTTCAGAGGCACGCTCCTCCGAGAGTTGTCCGTTGATGACCAATCGGCCATCCTGCCGGACCTGCATTCGACCCTGAACGAGCATCCGCACCGCTTCATGCGCCATTGCCCGATCACTCACCGGACCCGACGCGCCAGGCTCATAGATGCGCTTGAAAGTGTAGCGTTCTTGGCTGGATAGAGAATCCCATGCCTCGGTAGCGTTCCACCGGCCCGCCTCCTCCATCCGCTGTGAAATGATGTGGGCCCCCTCTTCCACCGCCAAAGCAACCATGCGATCGGGATCCAAAATAGCCTGATCGTTGCCCTCTGCCACGATATCCCCGATGGAGACGAGCAACGTGCCATCCGAATCCACCGCAAGGCCACCAGACCCCAACTCCTCCTGCACAACTCGCATCGATGGGAAGGTGGCGCCCAATGTCCCAAGCGCCTTATTAACGTTCTCCGCTGCACGACGTGCGACAGTTAGCTTCTGTTCCGGCGTTCCGCCCTTCGAAACACGATTAACCGCCTCGAGGAACTGACCGGGAGGTATCGCCTCCACCTTCTGTGTTTCACGTGGAACAGCAGTCTCCGTTGATTTTTCAGAAACTTCTGGTTGAGCGGCTTGCTCAGATTGAGTGCCCTGCTCCTTGGCGCGAGCGATCAACTGCGAAACCTCCGCCTCGGTGCGTGGCATCAACGACTCAGCAGACGAAACCCCCTCGATCATCCAAGCCCGAGCCTTGTCGGTGATCACTTGAAAACCCTCCTCGTCTTTGACCATTTCGGTCCCGATCCGTTCCCCCACGACCGTGAGAGCCGCTTGTTCAGCTTCCGGCAGTTGGTTAACGTTTAACCCGTTAGCAATTCGAAGTAATCCCCGAGCAGCATCCCGATTAGAATCCTTAAGCTTCGCCGTCTCGGTTTCCACCTGCACCGGGTCAGATTCTGGGTCAAACTGAGGATCAAAATCCTGCATCGCCTCCACCTGATCCACTGCTTGCCGATTGACCTCCAACCAGCCTGAAAGTTTCGCCAACTCCTGTGCCGCAGTCTCGTCCTGCCCACCAGCTGCGTCGTATTCGGCGAGAAACGCCTTCACCTTGTCCGCACCACCGACCAGTTCGATCGCCGCCCGAGATCCAGGATCATCGATCATTGAAAGCACCTTCGCCCGGTTTACGGGAGCAGACTCCACCGCAATACCCGCCTCGGTCTTTGGCCCAGCTGCGATCAACGCACCACCACCACCGAGACCACCGCCGACAACCACAGCCTGCCCGACCGCTTCGCCCACGCCCTCGCTCAATTTGCGATCAGGATCGATACGCTGAACCTGAGAGTTTAACCCAACCCGCCCCAACCCTTCCTCGGCAGCTTCACTGAGCGCCTCAGTTGCCGCGGTAACACCCGCACCAGCGAGCCGGCCAGCAACTCCGGCCGCGCCAGCCTTGCCAGCCAAAACCTTCTCCAATGTCCCAAGCCCCGGAATCATCTGCGGGACACCCTGCGCCAGCATCGAAACACCAAATGCGATCGCACCCGAGCGGCGACCAATTGAGAGAGCCAAAGCCAGCTTTGCATCCTCGATCGACTCGCCAGACTCAACCGCAGCAGCAATCTCCGGCAGACCCATTGCGGCCTCGTCGCTCATTTCATGCAACGCCACCACCGCCTCGTCGTAGCCATCGCCGCCCACATCACCACCCTGCAAGGCAGCACCAACGCCGACCTGAGAGCCAACCGCCACAGCCGCAGCTAGACGCTTGGATGCCTTACCCGCTGCCGTCTTTAGTAAAAGTTTAGTCGCCGCCTTACCCGTAAGAGCAGCAGCGCCACCAGCCCCCGCCAGATTCGGCAGTTGTTCGGCCAGTGCATTCGTAAACAGTTCAGGACTCGCCACGGTGGACTTAACATAGGCCAAAGCCTTCCCAAACCACCCATCGACCGAATCAATCGCATCCTTTCGCTCCGCCTCCCCCTTCTTTAAACCTGCTGAGACCTTCGCCCCCCAGTAGTCCATGCCGTGATCACCAAACTCGCTGACCACGTTGTCCATGTTGCCGGTAGTCAGCCCGTAAAGGTCGCCGGCCATCTTCAAAATAGCATTGGACCCACGACCAAACGAAGCAACCAGATCACCAGCTCGACGACCAACCTCCCCAGTAAATGTTGGATCCTTCTCTGGCTGTGCGGCCGGTTTACCCTGCTTCACCGGAGCCTCGAAAGATTCGGGCACCCCGGCAACTTCCGCCGCCCTGCCATTAGCAATGACGGTATCCGCCACCTTAAAACCATAGTCCTGCTGGATCCGATCAATCTCCTTCAGAATAGGGTCATCCTTCGCAGACCGGCCCAACTTCTTCAAAACCGCCAGACGCTCGCCGCGCAAATCGGCATAATCCTCCAGCTTCGACTCGGCCACCCACACATCGCGCTCACTCTTCAGAGCCTCCATGCGTGCAGCACTGGCGCCAATACCCACCGCACCAGTTGACCAAGCAGACTCCAACTCACCGATCCCAGAAGTAATCTCCGTTGATTCGCTGTCAATTTTTTCGACCTGGGCCTGTAATCTCTTCGCCTCTGGGCTTAACCCCCTTGAAAACATCCCACCATCCGACCATTTACCCTGAGCTTTTAATTCCTGCTCTTGCTCACCCAGAGCCATGCGTTCCGCCCCCAACTGACTGATCCGCCCCTGTGCGTCTGCGATTTTCACATCGCTGGTTTCCTTTTCCTGATCAAGCAGCATGATCTGCCTATTGAGGGGAGCCAAAGCCGCCTTCTGAGCGTCACCTCGCCACGCTTTCCGGGCTTTTCGCGCCGAAATTGCGACGTCCGGATTTTTGGAACCGATTAAATCATCAACATGCCCAGCGTTTTCCTGCCCAGACTCTCCAAAATCATAGTAAAGATTCGGATCCTCCGCGTCTGCACCACGAACCATCGGAACCGCCTTGTGCTCTGTCTTGCCGCTCGTGCTCCGACGCCCCAGCGCCCACGAACCATCCTCGCGCTTGGTTTTCTTCCAATCGCCAGTCTTGTAGACCACTCCACCAGCCTCGTCACGATTCGGCCGCAGGATACCATCCTCACCCTTATAAAAATCAATTCCCTTCTGCCGAAACTGATCCTCCAGCTTCGCCATATTCGCGGTTTTGGTCGCCTTGGCTCGATCCGCCTCGCGCCGAACCCTTGCCGGATTACCAGCCGGCAAATCGTTTACCTTGTAACCACGCTGGCTAAAATCGCTGATATTCTCGCCAACCGGCTTCCTTGTTCCTCTTCCCGCGAACATACTAGGAGCACCACCACCAAGACGGTTCTCATCTTCTAATTGATCGTTTAAAGGCATAATCTGATTTTAGCGACTCGCGCCGCCTGAAGGTTGCGTAGTGAAGGCGTCCTTCTGTTGCTGCAGACCGAGTAGTTCTAACCTTAATTTCTTCAAGAGAGGATCGGTGCGCCCATTCGAAAAGTATGACCCACGGCTTTTCTCCCGTGCATTAATTCTTTCCCGCAAATCTGACATTTTAAAGTCCACCGATTCCGGCGTAACGTTCTCGGTTAACGGCTCCGGTCCAGACTTCATAAAGCTATCAGCAATCCCAGAAATTAACCGGTTTGTTGCGCCACCACCCGGACCACCCAGAGGATGTCCTGTGCCGGCAAATCCACCGCTGGGTGCCTTTGGCACAAACTCACTAGACGGCCCACCCTCCATCCTTTGAAAAGGAGACGGGCGCATCGATTGCGGCGAACGAAACGCCGAGTTCGACTCCGCCTCATCCATTGGGACCGGCGTCACCGGCGAAGCCTTCTGAACAAACGGATCACTTGGGCTTGAAAAAACAGAACCGCCCTCCGCAGACATAAACGGACTCGTTGGCTGCAAAGATGGCCCCGGTTCAGACGCTTTAGTAGGCGCAACCGGCTGTGCAGACTCAACAGGCGCGGCAGGCGGCGCGGCAGGACCAGAAGAAACACCAGATGGTCCCTTTGTCACCGTCTCCCCATTGCGATCCTCGTATTGAACCGTCCCCTTGGGTAAAGAACTCCCACGCTCTACGCTCGCGCCCCTGTCTTTCTCCGCCTGGGTCAGTTGCATCGGAGTCCTAAGCACTTCAAACCCACGGCGATCCCCCGAAGCAAACCTTTCAAACGCCATGCGTCCACGCGCCATGTCCTGGCTGAACCTTTGCGGAGCCGGAGCCGCCGCAGATTGACTACCACCCACTGGATCAACAAATAATGCACCCTTAACCGCACCTCCCGCTTTTGCGGCCTGCTCCTCAGTATGCTTGCGCCGAGCCAGCGCTTGGACATCACCCGCGCTCAAAGCGTAACCACCAGCAGAACGCATATTAGCCTGCGCAAGGTCACCCCTCGGAGGATCAAGCACCGCACCTCCAAGCGGATCAGCCTGACGCCGCGCTTGAAAAGATGGTGCTCGTTCTACAATATCCGTCGACGCTCGTGCTGGAGACATTACTGCAGCCTGTTTCCTTTTTTGTTCTTCTTCTTCTTCTTGCTGAGAGAGGCGAGGCAAAGGGATCATGGCGGGAGATTTCGAGTTGTTCCGGTTTTATCGTGCCGGACATCCGCCTCGGGCCACGCGTATATTTAACCAATTACCACGACTACGTTGCTCTCGTGTCAACGTTGCACATAGCACAACTAGGAATACTGCGCCCGCCCATGCCGGCCATTTTCGCTACCTTTAGCCATATCCAGATCAGGAGGAAGCCGTCGAGCTTCCACGAGCTTGCTGTATTCGGTGGCGCTGTTGATGCAGGACAAGCCGATCGCCAGACTCAAAACATCATCATCATGGTGGCCCTCTTCCGCCTCACTTCGCCCCGAATCTTTCACGATAAAAGACTCACACTCAGAGATTGCCTGATCGTCCCAAATATCAAACCCCTCACCATCGCGGCCATGTTCTCGAATTGCGCGTGCCAGTGTCTCGATCGCCATCTCGCGCGTGCCACCATTTGACGAAGACCCGGTAGTCTTCCAGCCCAGCTGGCCGGTCACGCGACCCTCGCGCTGGTTGTAAACCTGACGCTCGTAGATCATGGCACCGCGCAGCTTCAGCAACTCGACCAAACCGCGATCCGCATTGATTTCCGGCACGATCATACAGCCCCCGATTCCGCCGTAGTAAACAGCCAATCGCCAAACCTGCTCTTCCAAAATGTCCACATCCCACCGACACGGCGGACGCAACCGAGCCACCACCGCAGGAGGAACCCAACCACGGCCATGCTCGAAATATCCCTGTCGAAGCACAAAAACACCGTGGCAATCCGGGTCCATTCCCGTCACCTGACTCGCCCCGGTCATCGTATCGGCACAAATAAGATAACGCCGGCCAACCCGAGGCTCTTCATAGCGGTAAAGCATCGCTTCCTCCCGACTCACTTCTCGCCAGACCGGACGCATGACTGCCGGATCCTGCACCTCGAGGACACCAGGACGCGGAGTTTTAACCCGCTTGCGTTGATAATTCAACCCGGCCGCGTTAAAACGACGTCGACCAGAACGAAGGAACGCCTTCTCCCACGACTCCGGGTAATCCTGATTGAACACCTCAACGTCCTTGTCGCACTCGTTATCGATCGACCAACGGCGCCAAGACAACTGCTCCCACGCGGTAAACGGTCCCGTTTTCTTGCCACCTGGCCCCATGATCGAATCCGAGCAACTCTTACCGATACGCATCACGCCCTTCTCGTCCCGATACCCGAACTCGTTCAATAAATCCTTCTCGCCGCGGTAACGCTCATCCTCGTCCAGTGTGTCCTCAATCGCCAGTTGCGCCTTAATCTTCAGCTTCGTCGCCGAGTCGTGAAACTCGAACCACGGTGCGAACACCCGCACAAAGTCACCCGGAGACAGCTCGCCACCGGCAAGGAACTCGTCGGCGTCCATTCCAAGCAACCATCTGTCGTAAAAGTCACCTGATGCCCCCTTAGCCGTGGTCTCGAGGATGGCAAGCGTTCCGGCCAATGGGGGAACACACTTCAGCAGTCCCGCCATCACCTTCTTCGCGTCCTTCACTCCCTCACTAGCCCAACGAGCCACCTCAGTGCCCAGCAACGTCTGGAACGTCCCCGAACGGCCCGCCTCTCCATCACCCGCGGTCTCTTGAATCAACCGGCTCCCGTTAGACCATCGGCCAACCTCTGTATTGATCTCTCCCTCATTCCCCCAAGGGAAGGTGTCGAGCGTCTGATAATTGCGCATAATATCAAGCGCGTTCTGAGTCTGCGAATACTGAGCTCCGATCACACAGGCCGAGGTTCGCCGCTTCCGTAAATCGTGGTAAATCTCCGCCGCCGAATAAGTCGTGCTCCCCTTCTGCCGTGGTTTCAGCGTGAGGATCCGACACGGTAGCTCGCGCGAATGACACTCACGCCGCACGTCCGCGATCTTCGCCTGCAAGTAGTTTGCCACCGGTTCCGCCACCTCGCCTGCCTTGTTCACAATCCGGCCAAATGCCTCCCACCACGCTGCGGTATCCTCGCGAAATATCTGCTGAAGTAGCGCCTCTTCGTTTTCTGCCATTCGTTGTTTATCTTTCAGTGTTGATTCTGAATCAACTTTTTACTTGCCGACCTAGACCCATCCTTACATCGGTAAAAGCGCGATCGACGTGTGCGCGTCTTAACCACTTTTCTACCTTCACGGGAGAAATCATCAGGAGGCCCGAGCTGCGCACACGGCTCGGGCCTCTCTGTTTTTACGGCAGGGAGAACAAAAAACCTCTCTACTTTATGGCAAAAACAACCCCTCCCAATCTTCCACGAGGATGGATCGGCGTCGACCTAGACGCGACCCTAGCCCACTACGACCACTGGCGAGGTATCGACCACATCGGTAAACCCATCCCTGCGATGGTCGAACGAGTCCAAGGGTGGATAGCCCAAGGCATAAACGTCAGGATCATGACGGCCCGCGTTTACCCACTGCCCGTCACTCACACCTGCGACGGCATCAACCTCAATAGCGCAAATTTAACTGACCGAGAAAAAGAGGCATACAAGGCGGCCCACTTTATCTTTCTGTGGTGCGAGGAACACATTGGCGATCGCCTCCCAGTAACCTGCCAAAAAGACCTCTCGATGGTCAGCCTATGGGACGACCGAGCAGTGCAAGTCGAACCGAACACCGGACGACGCATCGACGGACTAGGCAACCAACCCACCTGAACGATGAACCTCCCAGACAAAGACGGCTGGCAAGTTGTCAGCTTCGCTGCCGACTGCGGAATTGATCCCGCCGATGGCGAATTTAATCCCAACTGCTCCATATGCGGAGACGAATACACCAACTGCAACTGCCCCGGCCCCGGCCCCACCCAAGACGGATACGAATACAAGTTGGTCGATGACGTCATGATGGCGCGGAATCTGGAATCTAGACTCAAGGCGCTCGCCAAAACAGCCAAGTCCACCGGTAACCTTGCCCTTCAAACCGACACAGGACTGTGCCTCGCCGTTTGCTCACAAGAGCCAAACACAATCTACGAATACGCCCTCCACGAAATGGGGATACGCACGACGATCAACATCACCGATGATGCCCTATACATCGCCACAAAAGAGCAGCACGGAACCAACGCCATCACCCGAGCCATACGCGGCTCATTTTCCTACGTGATGGCCTCCAACAGCACCGGCAAACAGGCGATCAAAATCTACATCCCCAAACTATTCAACCACCCCAAATCCATAGAACCATGAAGCTAACCAAACAAGAAATTATCCGGATCAAAATAGGCACCCAAGCCGGATGGACCCGCATAGTCGAACGACATCACTCGAACATAGATGCAAAGCTCTACTATAAATCTCCAGAAGGAGACTTCTTCTCGGCAGACGAACTCCACGCATACGGCGAAGAAAAAGTCATGGAAACACCCACCAATCCCGAAGATTGGATGCCCGAAGCGCGCCAAATCGCCGCGCTATGCTGGTGCGACAAAGAGACCAAGTTGATTGAAATGGACAGCGTCCTCGCCGAAGCCGTCGCAAAACGAATCGCTAACTGGATGGAAGAAGCCGCATGCGCCCACCGCAACAGCAGCTACTATCGCGGCCTAATCAATCAATGCGGGATAACGATCGGCAAAGAAGCCCACGTATCCGACGACGGATCCATCCAACAAGACGTGCTCTGCGCGAAAGTGCCCGAACTCGTCCAGAAGCTGCAGAACAACCACGCCCAGCTTCAATACTCACTCGGTGTCCTTGAAGAAGCACTCACTGGACTGATGGTAAGCAACGAAGGAGACATTGGCTGCGCAACGGACGAAGAACTGATGAAAGCTATAGAATTCGGTCCGAATTCCATCATACGAACCCAAGCCAACGCCGTGCTAGTTGCCCGATACGCCATACGCACGGTCGGCCACCTTTTACCCAAGAAGGACTAAACCAATGGCCGGCCAACTCCTCAACTTAAACGGAAGCCCTACCTTCATCGACGGACCCGACGCGTTCGGATCCGCCAAGGTCAACGGCCGCACGCGACGCTGGGAGTGGCACGATTACCTCGGGCCGATTTTCATGCGAGCCGATGGTGAGCCCTGCAAGATCCCACCCGGCGAGCACAACCCAGTCTGGCCGCACTTCGAAAAGTGGCTGACGGAATACCAAGCCAAAAAATTAAAAAAACCATGAACCTCGATCAATTCCAAGAACGCGCATCGCGCACCCTTCCAGAACAAGGAGCTCAACACGCCTTCGATCTATCCCTAAAGAAGATGAAGAAGGCCAGTGAGTCACGGTCAGGTAAAGCCGTCATAGACAACTTTTACCGAGACATTGACCTGACCCATGCCGCCCTTGGGCTTGCTGGCGAAGTCGGCGAGCTAGTCGACCCCATCAAAAAAACCATATTTTACGGCCAGCCCCTCAAATCTGAGAACATCAAAGAGGAGGCCGGAGACATTCTCTGGTATATCGCGGGCCGCTTTGCCGCGCACTCGACTGCTCAATGCAAGAACTCGCGGAAGGCGTAATCGCAAAACTCGCAAAACGCTATCCCGAAAAATACACCGATCAAGCAGCGCAAAATCGCGCCGACAAGGAGCCAACCAAGTGAAAACCAAACCCCTCTTTCTCCACACCCTGAACGGCAAGCCGGCCAACTACGAAAAAGGCGGTCAGATCAACATAATCGGAAAATATAGCCGGTGCACCAGTGGTCTCGCCACCTCACACAAGCAGATACGACGCGAACAAAAGGCATCTCGCACTTGGCGCCGTGCTCAAAAATGGTTCACCCCACGAGACGAAACCTCTGTCCGATACGATCACGTTAAAGTCTACGTGCCAGCGCCATAACCAGTTCCGTCTAGCCCTCCGCTTCCCGCTCCACCCGCCGCTCCCGGCACAACCGCTCGGCCAACCCCCGAGACACGCCAAGCGCAACCGCACTCTTCCTGACGGTCACCTCACGGTCGACCACCTCGCGCCAGTTCTCCGGCACCGCCTTCTTTGGCCGGCCCAGAACCCGCCCCTTCGCCTTAGCGACAGCCAAACCAGCCTTTGTCCGGTCCGATATCATCGAACGCTCGAACTCGGCCACGGCCATCAGCACATGCAACTGCAGACGGCCGGCAGGATTGGACGAGCTCGTATCAATCCCCTGCCCCGGACACACCAGGGCAACGCCATTGCCGTCCAGCTCCATAACCACCTGCATCAAATGCGGCAGGCTACGACCAAGCCGGTCCAATTTAAACACCACCACGGCACGAACAGAGCGCTTGCGGACCATTTTCATCAACCGATCGAGACCCTCCCGGGAACTACTCGCCCCAGAAATCTTGTCCTCGATTCGCGCCTTTACCTCCCAACCCTTCGCATCGCAATAGCGCTCCAGCTCCCCAAGCTGGCTATCAACACTCTGGTCACTCGTGGAGACTCGTAAATATAGGGCTACTTTCATGACTCCGCCTCCCTCTCCTCGAACTCGCCAGCCATCGCATCGGCCACATGCCCATGGTCGATTTCCTCTTCGTAGGCCAACAGGTAGCGATCACAAACCACGGTCATGAGCATCTCAGTGCTTATGTCCAAATCTTCATCCTCAACCTGAGCCCAAAGCTCTCGAATACGTTCATTCACCACATCCTCCAATTGATCGCGCAACCGGTCCATAGGGTAATGCTGCCAACCCTCCGGCACATCCAACGGCAGATTATCATCCGTCTCGCCACCGGACGTCACCCACCCAGGAGGATGGAACACCGTCGACCCAGCCATGCACACCGGACGCTCAGACCACGCAATCCGTGCCCAACAAACGCCATAGTCACCAATAATCTCAGTCCCGTCCTTCGGCGCACTCTCCATCGGCTCCCATTTGCCATGCGGAACAAGCACCACATCACTGTTACCACCGCTCACGACGACACCCCCTTTGCTTTCTCCGTAAGCGGTTTATTACTCTGCGACTTCAGCCACTTCTCATACAAAATCACTCCCATCGTCCTCGCCAAATTATTCCTAGCCGATCCTCCTGTCTCGACGCCAAAATAGATGTTCCTTCCCTTTTTCGTATTCGATTTTTTTTCCTG
>Ga0222651_1000167_pt1 | contig 51810 bp, 80 predicted proteins | sample AntAcemetagen369_FD_179855 | JGI IMG/M metagenome (GOLD analysis project Ga0222651, IMG submission 179855) | Saline water microbial communities from Ace Lake, Antarctica - #369 | ecosystem: Environmental > Aquatic > Non-marine Saline and Alkaline > Saline | place: Antarctica: Ace Lake...
AAGTTCCAACTAAACTGCTTGGAGGTGCAATACTGCTTGCCTCAATGTTTGTGACTGTTAAAGTGTCTGTACCACTGTTGTATGTAAATGCTGAATCTCCACCAAATGCTCCACTGTTGTTGAATTGAACTTGAGTGTCTGCTCCACCTGGAGTTCCTCCACCGCCACCCGAGGCTGTGATAGTTAAAGTCGCTCCTGATAATTCTGTTGATATTCCTGTTCCACCCACAATGTTTAATTCATCCACAATGCCTGAGGCTGTGTAAGAACCTGTGTCAGCATTGAATGTTTCGATTAAATTTTGATCTGGGGCACCAGGTGAGGAACTGGATATTGTTAATACTCCTCCCACAATAGCAGTTTGTATTCCACTGAATGGATCACCTGCAATAGTGAATGTGTCTGTGGCACCTGAGGCTGTGATAGTGCCTGAATCAGCACTGAATGTTTCAAATAAATTTTGTGTTGCTCCTGAAGAATTAATTGTGACACTTTTTCCTGTGTTATCTGTGGTAAGTGTTGTGTTTGTGCCTGCCACAAAAGTTAACACACCATTCACTGAAGCAGTGGTAACATCTGTTTGTCCTGCTACTCTAACAGTGTTGAAAATGTTTTGATCAATATTTGGAGATGTGTTTGATACTGTGACAGATTTGCTTGTATTATTCATTCCAAATGATACACCACCGCCACTTACAAAATTCAATGTTGTTGAATCACTGTTTGCTTGAATTGTTGTGTCGTCATCTGGCGAAGCAACAGAACCAAACAAGTTTTGATCTACATTGGGTGCTGAGTTTGTGATGGTTACTTGATCACCTACAGCATCTCCTGTGACAGTAATACCTGCGCCTGCTGTAAATGCCAACGTGTCTGTGGATGTGTCTGCTGTGATTGTAACACCACCTGCCAACACATTTTGAAATATGTTTTGATCCACATTGGGTAAACTGTTTGTGATTGTGATTAAATCATTCACAGCAGTCATTGTGATACCAGCACCAGTTTGGAAGTTCAGTGTGTCCACGTTTGAATTTGCAGTTGTTGATCCACCTGATGGTGTTATTGCAAAAGTTTTGTAAGCAAAGTTATCAGATACATTGTAATCGTTGTTGCTACCTGTGTATGCAATTTGTAATTTGCCAGCAACCACAGTGGTTGAAATGTTTGTTCCACCCACAATACTCAATGTGTCTGTGATGCTTGAAGCAGTAATTAATGTATCAGTATCGTCTGCCACTTTGTAGAAAATATTCTGATCCACATTGGGTGCCGAGTTTGTTATTAATACTTGGTCAACTGCACCGCCAGGTCCTGAACCTGTTCCGGTAGCACTTACAGTGATTCCTGATCCACTGCCTATGTACAACACATCGTTGGGATCGTCTGCTATTAATTCAACATTATCCCCTGGAGTACCTATGGCAACAATTTCAAAGTTGTTGGCTTCACCACCCACGTTACCTGTGTAGTTGATTGTCAATGTACTTCCCACAATGCTTGTAGAAATTGCTGATCCGCCCACAACATTTAAAGTGTCAGATGTGGTGCCTGCTGTTTTACTGCCTGAATCTGAACCTACAGTTTGAAAAATGTTTTGTTCTGTGATAGAACTATCAATTTGAATAGTGTCATTGCCAGCATTAGGTGTGATCACAATGCCTGCACCAGATACAAGAGTTAATGTGTCGTTGACAGAATCTGCTACCACATCTGTAACACCCACTCTCACTGTGCCAAACGCATTGGACAGTGTTTGTGTGTTGTTGATAGTGATTGAATTTTCGTCTGTTCTTGTCACAGATACATTTGTACCTGCTTTAATTTTCACATCATCTGTTGCTCCTGATGAACTCTGCAATCTTAAAACTTGATCACCATCTCCGTCTTGAGCACTTGCTATACCATAGGTTGTATCGGTATCCGTACTGGTGAATGTTAATGAATTTGAATTTCTTGTGATGCCTACATTTGTGCCTGCAACCAATGTGATATCTTGTATAGCATCTGAGCTGTCTCTTAATCTTATTTTTTTACTGTCGACATCATCACCATCTGTACCTGTTAATGTGTAAGTGGTATTTCCGTCTGCCCCTCCACCCACAACATTGTGAGTGATAGTTAATACATCTGTGCCATTTTCTTCTGTGAGTGTTGTTGTGACATCACCTGAACCTTGAATTTTTAATGTGTTGCCTGGCAATATGGTTCTTGCCACAGAATCATCTGCTGTAACAATTAATCCACCGCCACCTTGAATGGTAACATTTCCACCACCGCCACCTTGTCCTAATAAACTTTGTGTGTCTGTTAATTCAGAAATGTCTGAAGGTATTGTGGGCGATCCTTGTAGTTCACTGTATTGCAATGTGAATGGTGTTCCAGCAATACTTAATGTTTGTGTTTGAACAGAATTAACACCAACAAGATTAGAATTTGTAAGATCAAGATTGTCATTGATCGGTAATTCTTTTATCTTGTTACCGTCTGCTGTGTCTACTACTAATGGTATTCTATTTGCCATATTTTTATCCTTATAATGCCGCTATTCTTGTTTGGAAGTCAGCAAAGTCGGCACTTGCCGCTACTGTTGATTTCAATGTTGCTAAACTTACATAACCTGGTATCACACTATTTACAGCATCTACAAGTAATGTTGAATCATCACCAAACACAGAACCTTTTATATCTCTGATTGTGTTAGTTACATCTAGTTCTGCAAAGTTTTCGTTAATTTTTTTAAAAGCGGTTCTTAAAGGATCACCGTCACCTTTGTTTGCACTTGATCCAATATTAATAATTTGTATTGCCATTATACTCTACCTACTACTGCTTCTATGACACCTTCACCGGCATCTGTTTTGTTTTCTAATGCTTTACCTATCACTGTGCCCACTTTAGGATCAATGCTTCTTACAGCAAATCCTTGTGTGCCTGAACTTATCAACATGTCACCTTTTTGTACAATACCAACAACTTTGATTGGAGTTCTTCCAGTCAATGCCACTGCTGTCACATTGTCACCTTCAAGTGCTGTGTTCATCAAGTGTGCTGGATTTTCAGAAACAACTCCTGCAACTCTTGTGTCGCCTCTTAATGCTGTTGTGGTTACTTCTGCATCTCCACCAAATATTAAAACTGTTCCCACTTCGTACTGATTGTCAGCAAGATAATTCTCAGCCAAGTCAGCATATTGAGCCTTTGTGGCTGTGCCATCAAAAATTTCTGCGTATACATTTTTAAATCGTTTGCCAGATGATGAACCAATATCAATGTTATCATTACCTGGAATTAAACCTTGTGCTGTTGCTATTACAGGAACAACACCATCTGCCACAAGTGCTATTTGACCTTCTGACGATTCGTCTAGTCCCACAATGTAAGGATTTCCTGATCCCAATGCTATACCTGTAAAGTTAGCACCTTTGCCTTCTGATTCAATATATTTTGTGTAGATGTAAGTTGAAGCCAACGCAGGATCTGTGTTTTGTGCTGATCCGTTGTCGTTGCTTGGAGATGTTGATGCATCTGCTCCACCAAATCCAAATTGATTTCCAGCGAAAGTTTGTACTGTGTTGTTAGCATTTGATCCTACTGCTGTGTAAACTGTGACTCCACCTGGTGTTGTTACTTGTAGTGTGGAAGCAGAAATGTCAAACACCAATGTGCCATCAATTGCTAATGAACTCACATCCAATTGTCCTGTGGCATCAGTTTTTATAATACTGTTGGCTTCACCTGTGTTGGACACATTGGTGTAAGCATAAGTGTTAGCACCCGTTTTAATCAGTGCATTGCCTGGATCAGCCGCCGCTCCTATTTCACTTACAAAATCTCCATCTTCCAGTCCACCACCTGTTCCAACTATTGTTGAAAATGAAACTGCCTCTGGTGCACCAGTGCCTGCTGTTGATCTACCATATGCGAATGCATTATCTAATTCAGGTAAATCTGCAAAATCTACTGAAGCACTTTTTAATGTTACCCAACCGTTAGTTACTGTGAAGTCTCCTGAATCAAAACTTACTAAACCTAAATCTGCTTGAGTAATACCTGTATCATTGGCTCTTGTTGTTGCCGCCTGCATTGACAATTTACTTTGGCTGATTGCCGCTGTTGGTGATACATCTGCGTTTATGATTGTTCCTGCATTGAGTTGGAAGTTGATTGTTGTTTGTGAATTTGTTCTTGTGGCAGTGACTGTGATATCTGAACCTGCATCTTCAATTCCATTACCTATTTCATCTATACCAGCATTGGCCACATTGGCTGTTACACCTGAACCGTTATCAATTAAATCATTTGTGTTGAAATCTGCTACAGAAGTTTGATTGTATGAAATTCTTGTGGCTAATCCATAACCAGGAACATTTTCTTGAATTAAATCATAGATAACTCCTGTTGCCGCTGAATTTGATCCAGTGATTGTTTCACCACCTCCAAATGATCCACCATTGGCTGGTGTTGTGTAAATTCTTTTTGCTCCGTTAAACACCAACATTTGTCCTGATGATATAGGAGTTGAAATATTAACATCTCTGTTGTCTATTAATTCATCTGTGTCGTAGTTAACTTGGTCCACATACGATTTTGTTGCGGCATCTTGATCCACGCCTGGGTCTTGTAAATTTTGTATTTTGAATCCACCTGCTCCAATGTTGTCTGTGAATGGAGTAGATCCATCTCTTGCCACAGCACCTGCTCCAATTGGATTTGATACCAGTTGTCCTTGGTGATCAAAATGTAATCTTCTGTTGACATATCCTCTAACAGCAGATTCTGTTGGCACTGTGTCAGAAGCATTGTCAGTCATTGCTGTGTCAGATGAAAATTCTGCTACAACAACACCACGTTTAAATCCAATACCATCCAAGTTACTCAAAGCAATTGATGCCGAGAATGTTACACTTCCTGTTCCTTGGTCAACTGTAAAGAACTTACCAACTCTAAAGAATCCGTCTTGGTCAGTTGAAACATAGAACACTCTGCCTTTACCACGTTCATCAACTTCTTGTGCTTGTACTGGTGCTTGTGGATCACCAAATACCACATTAGGATAATTTGTTGTGTTGAATCCGCCTGTTCCTATATCTAAGAAGTCATGTCCTGTGGCTCTACAAGTTGAAATAGAAATAGTTAACGTTCCTGTTTCTCCTGCCGCCAAGTTTGCTCTTAAATTTACAGATTCATTCAGTCTGTACATAGAACTGTGCAGTCCACCACCTATTGGAGTGGCATTGATATCACTCACATCTTGAATTGTAAGAGTGGCATATGTTGTTCTGTCTGTGTAACTTGTGATTCTGTGAACTTTTCCATCCCAACCAAAAATCATGTCACCGTTGTTTAATCTTGTTATGTCCGATGCTTGTGTTAATAAATCAATAGCAATAGTGACATCACCTGGAGTAGCACCCATTGTAGTTCCTGATCCTGCATAAGTGTTGTTCTGAACTTCAGTCTGGTTGACATTCATTTTTACTGTGTCGAATGGTGCGTCAATTCCAATAATTGCCGATCCCGAAGGTAAAGGATTTCCAACAGCATCATTGCTTTGGAAAAATATACTTCTGTAAACATCAGATGTTAATTCATCAAACACAATTGCTGTGGAAGGTCTTGTAGGTGACTCATCTTCTAAGTCATCAAATCTAAATGATCTGCTGGATCTAATAGTAACTGTTTGACCATCTACTAATGGTGCTTTAAATCCAGTTGTTGAAGTTAAATTTGAACCGCTAGTTCCCAAATTAACTTTGTAAACTGTGCCATCTCTTGTGGCTGGTTGTGAAGGTGCTACTGTTGATTCAACATTTGTTATTTCGTATCTTGTGATACCTACTGCACCACCATGATCAATTTCTATTTCTGATTGACTGTATGGAATATAATCTAGATCAAACACATACACTGCTGTACCTAGAAGTGGTTGATCGTAATCTACTGAACCGTCATCGAACACCATTCCTTGTTGAGTCATGTTGTCTGCCAATGTTATGGCATCAATTTTTTCATTTGGATTAGAACCTTCAGCAACTAATCCATAATCACCATGTGCTGAAGAACAATTCAATGCACGAATTTGTCCACCGTTGTTTGCATACATGGCAATGTGAGTGTAATATGTGAAAGTGGATACTTGTTCAGATAATCCACCATTGGTAGCAACCAGTCCGTATGCTAAATCATTTATTTGTACGAAGTCATTGGCAAGCAACGATCTGTTACCTGCTGTTTGAATTATTATGTTGTAAGGTGTGGCATAAGTTCCGTCCCAACCATTAGTGGCATTAGAACTCGCCGCCAATAATAATGTGGCTGTTCCGGCGCTTTGATCATAATCTGTGATTGCCGCAACTTGATATCTTGCTCCCAGTATGTAGAATGGACAAGGTGTTTGCGGTTTACGTAAAAACAATCCTGTTCCAGCCGTTGACGCAACTTGAATATTGAATGCGTTGGTTACTCCTGTAACTGTGGTTTCAACATTACCTGCATAACCATCAACATACATACCACCTCTGAATGATTTTGAATTTACACTTTGTGAAAAAGATGATGCTGTTTGTGTGTACGGAGATTTTGTAAGCACTTGTCCATTTGGATCTAATACTTCAGCAAAACCACCATGTGCTTGGAATGTGATATTTCTAATCACCGAAGCATCGTTCATTAAGAACACATCCATTTCTTTATTGTTAATGGCTGTGTTGTATGCCGCGTTTGCTGGAGGAACCGAAGTGTTAATTGGTTTTGTTACGTCTTGTGCATAATGATATCCATATTCTTGTGTACCAATTGTTAATCCATCAAACGTTGTGTTTCTAAAGAAATATATATTTGCCCACGGAGATTGTGAAATTGCATCTAGTGGTCTTATTATAGTTCTTCTAAATTCATCTCCTTTGATTGATACGTTTGCAGGAACTTTAATAGGCAAGTGTTCTTTGTAAATGCCTGATTCAACTCTAATTGTGATCTGTTTTTCTTTTACTTTGTTACCAAATTCCATTTGTTCACCAACTTGGAAAGGTACTGGCTCTCTTAAAAACATCTGTACTGTGTCGTTGGATGCACCTGCTGTTACTGAAATTATTTCACCTTTTGCTCCAGAAGTTTTACCTACTATAAGTTTTCCTGGAACTAAATCTTTGTTTGTTGGTTGATTTTGATCTACAAAACCTGTGTTACCGTTTGAAATTGTTATGGTGTATGTGCTACCATCCACTGCTGTAACAATATAATTGTAATCTTGTATTATCCCTTTTATTATGATAAATTTTGCATTGGCAGAATCTTTTCCTGACTGAGGAACCACTTTAGTGATATCAATTGTTTGCGTAACATTACTCTGATATAAAGTACCAGGTGCAGTATTAGTTAAAACAAAGTTAACCACTAAACTTTGAGCAAACACAATTGCTCCCAGTGTTTCAGTTGATTGTTGATTGATTGCTTTTAATCCACTGTTGCTGTTGTAATATCTTTTTCCTGCTTGAATAGATTGTGAGTTTGCTGTTAAACCACTCAATACATCAATAACCACAGCATCTTGAATTAATCCTAAATCTCTTTCACATAATGCTGTATCATATGAAAAATTTGGATACGTAGCATTTATGTAAGCAATTGTTTCTTTAATAATGAACTCTCTGTTAGCCGCCATTAAAAATTCTAATTGAGTCTGTGCTGTTGGTGTTGTTATGCCTTTTGTTGTTACTGTGGAATTTCCTAAACCATTGTTGAAAGTTATTATTTGTGTGTATGGTCCTGCTTCAAATGGAGATGTTTCAATGATTTGTTCTGCTCTTTGAGCCGCTTTAGAAATAGTTTTGTAAGCATATGCCAATGATCTACCATATTTGTCAGCAGGAACTCCTGCCATTGTATCATCACCATCTAGACTTACAAATATATTTGTTGTAGAAGCATACGATGTTGTGTCAACGTAAAATTTTGAAGCCGCTTGTAAATCATCAGCATTATTTGGAGTTCCTGAACCTGATAAATCACCTGGGTGATCACTCAAGTAAAGAGCACCAGTCATTGTGTCACCTTGACGTCTTACTGCAGATGTTCTTTGTATTGCTTCTGTTGAAAGATAATTTCCTGTAAGTGAACTGTTGTATGCTCCATCAGTTATTGTTTGAACTCCAGTACCTCCTGATACTGTGATTTTAATTCTTGTTGTATCGTTGTCATTGGTTGCTTCTGCTGATGATGTGTGCAATGAAATTGTGTTAGCATCAACATATCTAATATAATAGTTTTGTCCGCTTGTGACATTGTTGGCATCTGTTCCAGTTGAATTGTAAACAAAAGGTAACCCATTTGATGTTGTTGTAAATCCGTGTGTTGGAATGTTTAAATTTCCACTTGCATAGGCTGAAATTGTTTTTGTGTATTCAGTTGCATCTGCAGGCTCTGTACGAATTCTAACTTCTCCAGCAACACCACCAACTCCTGAACTTCTAAGATATCTTCTATCTGCATAACCTTTATCGATAACCAAATCGTCTTCGGTAATACTTGTTCCGTGTGTGCTGTTGAAATCATCCACTGCTGTTTGACTGATGCCCACATTACCGATAGCATATGTATTGGCATTTATTGGTCCACCTAAGTCTGGTGCAGTGTCTGTGTTAATATTGATAGAATCAACTGTGAGTATAAGATTGTTAGGATCTGCAAAGTTCACTGAAATACCTGTACCAGATATTCCTTTCATCTCAATGGCTGTGCCAGCCGAATTTGTAACAGGAATTTTGTTTGCGCCTAATTGATCAGGTGTATCACTTAATGTCGTGAAACCTATTTGTCCACCTTGTCCAAATACAGCATATAACTCTGTAAAGTTTTCATTGGATTTGTTGAACGCATCTCTAATACTATCACCAGTACCGTCGTTCCCTTCTATTCCAATATTAACAAATTGTTTAGCCATTTACCCTGTCCATATCAAATTGAATGCTTTCTCCACAACCACAAGCACTCTTGGTGTTTGGATTGTTGATTTGAAACTGTGAACCAAATACTTCATTAACGTAATCAATCTCAGTTCCAAACAAAAACATCACACTACTGGTATCTATCACTAATTTCCCACCATCAACTTCGATTAGTTCATCTCCTGATTCAATTTGTGATTGATCAGCAAAACTCCAATCATAGGAAAAACCAGCACATCCACCGCCTTTAATACCCAATCTAACAGCATACTTGCTGTTTTTTTCGCACAGTGTTTTAATTTGCGTCTGTGCAGTGCTTGTCAGTGTTAAAATAGCCATAATGCAATGTTGTCGTTTGTTGTATTTATGGAAATTTTACAAATGCTAATGTAAATACCAGTATGTATTTAGGTGAAAAAATTACAGTGTCCAAGACAGAACGTGTGAGCAAACTGGGTGTGAAACACCAATGCAAACGCACTAAAACGTTTCATGTCTTTAAATGTGATGCGTGTGAAAAAGAATTTAAAAGAGCCAAAGGCAAGGTTGAAAAAAAGCGTTTATCTACTTTTTATAAACACGTGTGTTCTGAATGCGACCCAAAACGTTTTGCTCAACAACAGGGTGTAAAACAAAGACAAGTTTTGGGTATGAACGCATCCAGTGATATTCCTATCAGTGAATTGTGATTACTCTGATTTCCAAATAGTCCAACCACCATACACAATTGCCGCATAAGCAACAATCGAAGCGATCGGTTTGAAAATTAGGAATGAGATTCCTGCCACTATCAAAAGAGCACCATCCAATGTGGTTCTTTCTTTGATTCTAGCATTCATCCATTTTTGTACTTGATTGATCATATTAGTCTCCTTTTTTTTAAGATTGTAGTCTTAAATTTATTGACTCCCAATTAATTATTCTCATCATACCTTCTATGTATTTTTTCTTGGCATCTTTAGCAGGAACATAATCCGAAAATGAATGTTCCCACATATCCACAGGCATCAGAATGTCTGTTTTGTATGATTGATTTGGGGTAATTTTGATAGAACCAGTTTTGGCAACATACACCCAACCAGAACCTTGTATGGTCATTGCTGATCTAATCAATTCTTTTTTGAATGCTTCAAATGATTTGTGTTTTGATTCTATTAAAGTTTTAATTTCACCAGTTGGTTTATTGCCTGGACGAGGTGCTTGTAATTGTAGCCAAAACATATTGTGAAGTTTTGCTCCACCGTAATTAAAATCTGCATCACCTTCACCATCATTGTATCTTCTCACATATGCTTTGGTTAATACATTGTAATGATAGTCAATGTTTGCTTCAGACAACACAGGTGATAGTTCTTTCATTTTGAAAGGCAGTTTCACCACTTCTAGTTTTGATTCTCTGTTTTGTTTTGATTCTGTGATATGTTCTAGTTTCATAACGATATTTATCGTTATACTAATCCCAACTCAACAGCCTGATTGTGTAATTGTTCTGCGGCAAGATTCTTTGTCTTGGCTTCAACCTGTATGTCTAATTGTGGTAGGAAACTCAATGCCCATTCATTCACAGCACGATTTGGTAACAGTTCGCTATGAGCTCGTAGTTTTTGTTTCTTACATCCTTTTGATAACAGTGTTTCCATATCATGAAAGCCAGTGTGCATTGTGTCTACATCGCTGTATGCTGGCGTCAACCATTCATCTCTAGAATAAGAATAATGCATGGTCGGTCTCACACCACGCCACGAGTCCACAACTCTTTTAACTCTGTCGTCATCGGGTTGAATGTATTCCTCGTCTCGAATCAAGTGGTGATGTATGTCTAGTACCAACGCACAATGTTTTTCTAATTCTAATGAAGCGTCTAAACCCCAACACATTTCATCATTCTCTATGGTGATTAAGTTTCTTGCTTCTGGTGACAGTCGAGATAATACTTTTATAATACCCGCTGGTCCTTGTTTGCCTGAGATGTGTACATTAATTTTGCAACCATCTTGGAATGATTTGCCAAAACCCATCCAACGTGCCATGTTCACATGATATTCAAATTCGTCTATGCTACGATCCACAATGTCCGGAGTTTCACTTGCTAACACAGTAAACTGTCCTGGATGAAAACTGATCTTCACATCATGCAGTCTTGCCAAATCTCCTGCTTCTGCAAAATGCTTTTCACAATATTTTATAACGTCTGGTTTATTCCAATAGTGTCGCCAGTCAGCCTGCGTTGCCACAGGTAATATGGGAGATGAAATTCTGCACATGCGTCTGCTTTTAGGCAGTGTGGAAGCCTTCAGTATTAAGTTCTTAATACCGTCTATGTTGTGTTTAAAGACAAAGGCTAATTTTTCTTCTGCTTCGTCTTTGTGTTCATTCAACCAACGCACAGTTGTTGAACGTGTGTTCATTGGTCTTTCAATTTCTTCTAACTGTTTTTTTTTAAGAGTTCTATCATGGTGGAACCATTGACAGCAAAATCCAATACGTCTAATCATGCTGTATTATAGCACACATTTTGGTAATTGTCAAACATACATTGTGTTAAAACTGATCGTAATTCTGTCGTCTGTTTGATTGGGGTTGGTGTAATGTTCCAACCAACTAGGAAATAGATACAACGATCCTTGTTCACAAGCCACTTCAACATTTTTAATGTTATACTCTGTGTTCTTAACAAAGAACTCGTGCATTCTGTAAGGGTCTACTGGACTTTTAAAATTTAGTCCCACACTGTCTTTATCTGCTTTAATATAATATGCCGCACTCACCACACTGACTTCATGTCTGTGTAAATTTACACTTTGACCTTTTTGTAAAATATTAAACCAACTCATACCAATTTTAACATTGTTACCCAATCCAACTTTGTCACAATAAATGTCAACTGCTTGTTGTAAATCTGCTTTCAAATCCTTTAAATCTTCGTGATCCAAAATATGTTTATCACTTTTCATATAACTGCTTTGAGCACCAGACACTAACGCATGTGACCCAGTGTCCCAAGTCTTAATCAGCTCTAAAAGTTTTATGTTATCTTTGTGATCAGCAAAATCAAATTTTAACAAAGGTGTTGCGAACATGTTTGCTATATTGTAATTCATTTCCAATTCTCCTTACACCAGGGATCCTGGCAATGTTTAGGTTGAGGATCTCCATGAAACACAGCAATAGATGTTTGAGGGTGTATCTTTGGCACACCTGGAGATATAAAATCTTTTGTTCCGTCTTGGTTTCGTACCATAGGAGGTTTTCCTCGCATCTCCCATTTGTAACTCTGTATCCATTCATCGGGCCAAAAATTAAAATCATTTTTAACTTGAGCATACAGCCAATCTTGGTCTCCGTGAAATCTACGCACAGGTGCGGCTGGGTTTTGTATAAAATCTCTATAGATTTGAGGATGTTGACCAATGTTCCATCTCACCACACTGCTGTTGAATCTATTCCATTTAGGATTATTGCATCTATTAAAATCTCTAATCACACAAAACTCGTTAGGTTTGTATGTTAATAAATTGTCTATACTTCTAAAAACTATCACATCAAGATCAATGTATAAAACTGTGCCTTGTGGATCTCCTAAAGGTAAACTGGGATTGAACAACAATGGTTTGTGCCACCAACCACTTACTCCATATCCTTGTGCAATAGGCATCACTCTGACTGTGCTGTTTAATCCTTGTGGATTTTCTGTAAAGCAAACAAATTCAAATGGTAGAGTGCAATATCTACGTACCATTTGTTCCAGTGTATTCACATACTCCGGACCATACTTGTTACCCCATTTTAAACAAACAATGTAATTGATCATTAGCCTTCGTAGATTGCACTGTTGGCTCCATGCTCAGCACATTCAACTTTTATCACATAACACCGATTGTCTGTTGCTTCACGTATAAGTTTGTCTGCAAAGTTAAAGGCGTGTTCGGCAAATTTCTCTGCACCAACACCATCAAACATTCTAATATCTGCCAAGTCCAATGCTTCAAGTTCTTTAAATTTTTCTAAATGTGGATCATCAATATCTAAACAAAGTTTGTGGTCAAAACTATCTTCCAGCCATTTCTTTAAAGGTTTCAAACCTCCAAAGTCCACTGCCCAGTTTTTGTTGTCTAATGCGTCACAACCAAATGTAAATGTAAATGCTAATGAATACCCATGTAGCAGATGACAGTGTGAATGATCTGCGTTGGGTTGTCGGAACACTGCGGATAAACCTATATTGTGTCCGTAATGTTTTGTGCTGTAATGTTTCGCCAATGTAATCTCCTTGTAAGTTTAAATTATAATATGTTTTTTCAAGTCTGTCAAGGGAATAATTTTTAAATTTGGTATATCTTGCCAACTTTCTGGTAATGGAAAATTTTCTTCCACATAGTAATTGAATTTTTGTTTGGGATAATGTTCAAATATTTTTTTATTTTGATATATCCAATACGATGGATCAACTTGTTGTTTTGAACTGACATCATAAGATTTGGTATCTTTGTACATATTATTCACATATCCTTCAACTCCAAACAGATCAAATCCCACAATATGAATATGGTCTGTGACAGCATACTGTAGAGCAATCAACAGAGCATACTGACCCGTTCCCCAATGCCAAGGATCATCTTGTCTCAGTTCACCATGATAAGGTAAATCAGGCACAGGCATCACGTCAAAATCTTCATACCAATCCTGTCTGGTGTACACACAACTCTGTTGAGTGTTTACATGAGTGATGGCTTCACGAACCATACGTCTGTCACAGCACACTAAATGATCTACTTTTACATCTCTAAATATTGCGTTGCAACCAACTGTGGGCAAGTTGAATGATTCTACATCAAGTTCTGCTCGACTCTCGCCATTTCCTATTACTAACATATTAAATACCTTTATAATGAACAGTTCTATTTACACAGATGTGGTCGAATGGATGGCTAAAATTGTAAAACCACAAAAAGGTTTCAATGGAGTTGCAATCTGTCCTTATGCCAAAAATGCATCATGGTCCATTGTTGAGTGTGAAGGAATGAACATTGATGTTGACCAATGTCAACAAGAAGTCACTATATTTGTGCTTCCAAAAAAAATTAGTAAGTCAAGATTAGAAACTTATGCATCAAAGTTGAAAAAACAATATCCTGAATTTGTGTTTTTGCCGGATCATAGACAAGCCAAAACTAAAATGAAAAACATAACAACAAGTAATGGCAAGCACAATTTATTACTAGTGCAACAAAGAAAAAAATTAAATGATGCTAGGAAAAATCTTGACAAAGGCAGTTACTACAACAACATGACTGTGGAATACAAAAATAAATTGTTTGATTATTAACGGTTTTTTCTTTTCTTAATTTTGATTGTTTCTTTTTTGATATTTTTAAGTTCTGTCAACACTTCAGCAAATCTTTTGTTTGCACTATTCAACAATTTGAATATGTCTTTGACTGCATAAATTACCCACCACCACCATGTGAATGCTGTAATGGCAAATAACAATGATATTGCAGATACAAAATAATCGATCCAAGATGTAAAATCAAATGCCAGTACGATACAAAGAATCATCAAGGCAGTTAATGGTGCAACTTTACCAAGCCACTCCCATATGCCTACTGATTTTTTTATTGAGAAATATTTCCGAAAGATTTCCATTCGCCTGGTGTGCCTGTGTTAACACATATCCAGCCAACTACACTACCTGGTACAGGATTAGAATTCCAAACAACATCACCTTTAGCATGGACACCAACTGTTGGTGTGTCATCTGCAACACTGAAACGTTTTCCTTCCAATCTTACTGGACCGGCTACTTCAAAGTCTGCATCGTCTCTTATGTTGTTGATGCCTACTGCAAGTTTTCCGTGTATCTTGACTTTCTTATCTGTTCCACCTTGAGTTCCGATAGTAACGTCACCGTTTGCTTTTACAAGTATTCTGTCTGTACTATCTGTTTGAATTCTTAAATCGTGTGTTGTGTATGTCCCAACTTCAGCATCTACATCATTGGGTTGAACTCTAAATTCAACATAGTTAGAAGCCACAGACAATTGTCCATTACCTGCTTCAATACCAACACCCAATCTATTCATTCCTGAATTCCAGAAGACAAACTGATCAATGTTCATATCACCATTTACTGCTAATCCGTTCAACACACCAACTGATCTTAAATTTGATCTTCTAACTGTTGGACCTAATTCTTCTGCTGAAAGAACAAGTGTGTTATCAATTGAGTAATGTGCATCTCTGTGTAAATCTAAAGTGTTCGAACTCCACAATCTATCTGGATTTGCTTGGAAGTTCAGCATCTTTGTGTTGCCAAATCCACTCCACTGCAAACCTTTGCCGTAGATTGGTGTTGTTTCTGAGCCAGCAAAATTAACTGATTTAGTAGAATTTACAACTGATTCGTCAGCAGATGCGTGTACACTAAGGCTTTCTATTGCATCGCCCAGTGTTACTAATCCATTTTTAATTGAAATTATGTCGTCTCTAATGCTCATATACAGTTATTTATCTAACTGCTCTTAACAAAATGACTTCAGAATTGACACGTCCATTCAGTTTAATGCCCATTGTTTTAACAGCATCAAACAGCTCTATTACCTTCTTGGGTCCTGAATTAGCAAACTGTTTCAATTGCTGTTCAGGGTGTCTGAGTGTTTTTTGAACACTGTTTTCTTCATCAAATCCTTTTATGGATGTTCCTTTTACTGTTAACCCTGTGCCTGGTCTGCTCAACCCTCGTGGATCTAAGACCTTTGCTTTGTAGTGTCCTAGTTTCCTAGTCTTGGTGTTGTACACCCACAGTTGTTCAGCATATATAATTTCTGTTGCATCGATTGATTTGAGTAACAATTTTTCATCTTCCAATCTGAATTGCATTTTAGATACTAATTTCTCAGGTGACTTCTCTTTTTTCTTTCGTGGCTTACGATTAGCATTGGCAATTGATATCATTCTGTCGCAGGCTTCAAAAATATTATCGTATGCTTTGATTCCTTTTTGAATCACACCATTGTCAACATCTTCATAAGACTCTAACAGTTGTCTCTCTTCCGAATCGTTATCTTCGTCCTCTGTAATTTCTTTAAATGTAAGATTTTTTTCTCTTAAACTCAATAGATCCTTATATTCCTGATATTGAGGTTCGTACATCTCCATGATCTTTCTTGCATGTACACCGCCTACTTGTTCTTTCTTGAACACGTCCACCAATTTAAATTTATCAGGATCAAATTTATCAGGTTGAATTACATATCTATCCAACCAAACTTCGATTGGTTCCAGTATTTCATGAACTCTTTTTTGAATCCGTTCCTGAATTGTAGGTTTTTTTATTTCTTGAATCTCGCTCATACTATGTTCTTATATAGTCTCTTCAGAGAAAAATCAAGTTTTTTTCTTTCTTTTGCTTTCTAAAAGTATTTGTTTTGGTGTCTTTGCACCGGGCGAAAGTTTTGTAAATCTACAAGTAAACAACTTCTTTTTGCCTTTAGAAGTAACAATCACAGGCTGTCCGTGCTCATCAGTTTCAATTGATTGCACAGTGGCTAGAACATTTCTAAATCTTCCAACTTCTATTTTATCGCCTCTTTTGATGTCTACAGTAAATGATTTCATTTTTTTGGACCTATGTATCCTGTTAACAAAATTATCAATGTGAATATTGTAGCAAACACAATTAGTTCCATTAATTCACAAAAGCATTAAAACTAATGCTGATCCTTTCATTGTCTGTCAACTGCTGTTCAACACTGTGTTCAATGTAACTTGGAAAAAGCAACAGTCTACCAGTTTTAGGTGTGAAACTGTGTGTTCTTCTTGTCATGTCATTGATCACTGAGGGTGCTTTCCAGGGCCAATTGCTAATTTTATTCTGATCGTGGAAACTAATTCTTGCATCATTCTCTTCTGCTTGTACATAATAAATTCCGCTTATGGTGTCTGGAACATGATTGTGAGGTCCGTGACTGCTGTATTTTCTATTGTTGTTGAACCAACTGCCTGTGAGATTACAATAACCTTCAAGACCTAACTCCTTCACTGCTTCAACAACATTGCCCATAACAAAATTTTTTATGTCTTTGCATTCATCATAATCTAATATATTAGTGATTGGACCATAACTGGTATAACCTTCTTTTGTATATGACATTGCTTTATTGGGATTGTTCTTTTCAATTTCTTTGAATAACGGGACAATTTTTTCTCTAAATATTTCTGCTTCACTGTATGTGAATTCCCATATTGGCACAGGAAATATTTCGTGTCTTTTCATTAGACGTCGTCACCTTCCATCACATAGAAACTTGAACCTTTGCCTGAGCTGTCTTCTTGCAGGTAGTAGTCCACACCATCTATCGTCACTTGACTGAACACTTTGAATCCGTCTGCATCTTCGTAATCAATATTCATTTTCTTAAAGTTGATGCCGTCTGGTCCTGTTTTAATTAAATCTTCTGTGTACCAACCTCCCTTGTTGAAGTATTGCCCAAACATATAATGTTTATCCTTACAGCTCTTTGAACCTGAGTTATGCTTGGCTACACATTTGATTTTGACTCCCAACTTTTTAAAGTCAGCGAAATCTATCTTTTGATCTTCTGGGAAGCCTCCATCCTCAGCCATTAAGGTGTCACCATCTTTGTCCATTTCCGTTATGGTCATGGTCTGTCCGTCCGCTAGCTCTGGTCCAGATATATGACAGATATCATCCTGTTCGTGAAATGGTCTGTCGAACTGTGCATCTTTAGGTACATCCTTGTTGGCTTCTTTGGCATCGAAATCTATGTCTACCATGTACTGTTCGAACTTGTCGTTGTTGTACCAATATTCAAATTGTGCCGATGTTATGGTTCCCATACACACCTCACCTCCGTACCTTGCCAAGTCTAACTTAAAATATCTTATTGGATTTTTGATTGCTTTTACCAATGCTTTTTTCTTTTTACTGCTAACTTTTTTTGTTTTATTCATGTTCTCCTCCTGGATCGTTAGGATCTAATGCTATCTTGTATGGATTACCTTGTTTATCTCTAGCCCAAGTATAACCTCGCTGTCTACCCACACTATGGTATGAATCAAATTTATAATTAATACCTAATTGTTTTTTTGTGAATATAATACCACCAATCACTATTGCGTGTGCTATCACACTGGTAGTCACATTTATTCCTATACTGATGAAACTCTGTGTTATAAGTGCGAATATGAATGCCCACATAGTTGCTAACACCATTAATATTTGAAATCTAGTTACTTTGGGTAATCCTCCTTTGAATGCTTTATCTTCATCAAAAAGTTCTGGCAATAGATATTTCACAAACTTGTACATATTATTTGAAAAACCTTTTAAACTTATCAATACTATTTTGTAAAGGCATATAAACTTTTTCAATGAAATCAATGTGTTTGGTTAGACGTTTATCCAGCCCATCAATCTTATCGTTTAGTTGTTTCATTTCTTTTAAGAAAACTTTCTTATTGTCTGCCATCGCTTTCTTTATTATGTCTACTTCGTTAGTCATTTTTAATATTCTTCACTAATTTTAATTGTTCTAATAATTTTAATTTTTTTTGTTCTTTAATCAATTGGTTTTGAATTTTAGTCTGTGCTTCTAGTAAGCCAGACACCTTACCTAATTGAGCCATATGATTGTATGCATTGTATTTCTTCATAGTCATCTATATTACCACTGGTCCTTAAAATCATTATACAACGAATATTTTGCAGTCAGTTCGTCACCTGCTTTAATGGGTTTTGTTGTTACTAGATATTTTACTGGCAATTGATGCCAGAAGCCTGCAAGATTCTTACAATTAGGGTTATATGAATGATTGTAAAATGCACCTAAGGCAGTTCTAATTGCTCCGTGCGAAAAATTTTTATTCATGATATGCACAATACCCAGTACCACATCTTGATCAAAATCTTTTGTGGCAAACAAACCCAAGCCTTGTACACTTGACTCTTTAATTGTTATACCGTCTGGTAATGGTTTATACATCTTTAATCTTTCTAATCATTGTGGCTGTGTTAGGATACAGTTGATTCTTTATGTGTTCTTCATCAAACCCACTCATCTGTTTTAATTTTCCATTCACTTTTACAGAATAACTGTATGGCGGACCAGTCCAAGAATCCAGTTTTATATGTTCGTATCCTACTGCTATCATTTTAGATTTTTTCGCCAATTTCAAATCCTCTAAATCTCATAAATCTTGGAAATCTCAATGAGTATTCTTGATCACTGTCTTGATTTTTTGTGACAGCATCTGCTCTCACTTCCACAATTTGACCAATCAATTGATCCTTGTGTTTCCAAAACTGATCTCTATTATCATCAGTCAATCCAGAACCTACATTTGTTTTAATTGTTTTACCATCATCTAACCCTTCACAAATCAATGCACCCAGTTTGCCTACATTTCTGCCTGTGCCTTCTTCTGTGGCTTTGATTTCTAAACTTACTTCTATAAATGGTTTCAGTTTTAACCAAGCATGACTTCTTTTGCATTCGTACGAAGCATCAATATCTTTAATCATGATCCCTTCATAACCACCCTCTACTGCCCTCTTATTCACCTCTGTATAAGTCGTTTGACCTTCAGGTGTGCCTAAGTCTACAATTTCATGGTCCAGCACTGTAACGGCGTTTAAATTGGTTTTGTGTTGTTCGTACCATGCTTTTAACATCTGAGTTCTCAATGTTTGAGTTTTGTCCCATGTACCTTTTTTAAAATCTTCCAACGGTAAAAAATCAAATAAATGAAGCACAGCATCTTTGGCTGTACCACCACTCTTTCTGTGTACCTGTTTCATTAAGTCTTGAAAGTTTTCACTCATCACTTCACCATCCAACACAACTGGATATGGTGGAGGACTCTGTTTAACTACTGATGAAATTTCTTCTTGTATATGTCCAAAGTTGGTAAACTCTTTACCATTACGACTGAACATATCTACTTTGCCGTCTGGATACACAATAGTAACCACTCTGACACCGTCTAGTTTTACTTCCAACATCTTCTTGCCCACCAACTTCTTTTCATGATTGGTTGAATCGTGAGCAAGTTGGCAAGTAAACACGGGCACCATGTACTTGCCAAACTTGTTCTTTTTAGCCACAGAGTTCACAGTTTTTTCTGAAACTCCACATCTTAAATCTTTAATTAATATTCTTCTGTAAAAACCATTCCACTGTTCGGCAGTTGCTGAACTCATCACTAGCTCAATGGCATCTCTTGCCGCATGACCTGTAAGTTCTCTGGCGTGTAGTTTTTCTGCCAGCTCTTTAAACACTTCCCATTTACACCCTTGTGCAGATATCACATCATCTTTAGTGGGCACTTGTTTAACACCAAAAGTGTACAACTTATCCAAACACATTTTTAAGCCTTCAAAAAATTCATCCACACCTTCGTTCATAGCATCCAGCAGGATCTTCTCTTTAGCCAGTCTACTGTTGTCTGCTTCTAGTTTGGCAATAATTTCTTGCGGTTGTGTTCTCATTGTACTAATTTTATTATCTTTCGTCATAAATGTCAACTCCTATACTGGTTTTAATACTGTTTGTTTTGCTACATCTTTCCAATTTTCTGGAAAGGCTTTTGCCAAATCAGCAATTTTAAGCACAGTTCTCAAACTGATTTCTCTCAATTGTCTTTTATACTCATCAATAAAAGCCACAATTGATTGTTCAGTTTCGCTTGGCAATGCATATGATTTTAACATACCATCTGTCACAATCTGTTTAATTCTTAAAATCTTTTCTCTAATAGTGTCAATTGTTAGATCAATATAATGACATCTTGATTCCAGTGCTTCTAAATGATCTCTTAATTTTTTACTTCGCACATTATCAAATTTAATGTTTGTAATAAAAATCACAGAACCAGCAAAGTTAAATGTATCTGGCACACCTTCTCTTCTCAATGTATGTGAATCAGTATTCCAACATATCTTTCTAGTCTTCTTAGAATCCAACGCCGCTTTCAATATGTTCAAACTCAAATCGTCTAGTAATATTGAATCACAATCATCAAACACCAACACATTGTCAGGATCAGAAAAGTTGTACAATTTACAATACAAACCTATTGAGCTCATTGCACCTTTAACAACTTCGTATTTGGGTCTTGTGTTACCCAATGTGGATACAACACCATATCTGTCAAGCACCTGCTCAACTCCGAATGATTTACCAACACCTGGAGGTCCTGACACAATCATTGCTCTCACATCACCTCGCTTGGTGGCTTTGGTCATGTCTGTTAAAATGTTGAATCTCTGTCTCATTCTTTCAACAGTTTCTGCATCTGATTCTTCTTTGGGTTGTTCTGGAGCAGAGTCTCTCAATTGATTCTCATTCTCCACATTAATTCTGATTTGTTTTTTTGTAGCACCTGGATACTTTGTCAAGTCCTCTATTTTAACTGTAATAAATCCACCTTCTTTATGAGGGTGTGGTTGATAACCTTTTACAAGTTGGAAAGTATGATTCTCTACTGAAGTTTTTCTGTAAGTGCCTTCTAGTACGTATATTGTGTTTTTCATATGTGCCCTTTTTGTTGCCTTAATTATTTTTGCCTTATAGTATTATTATAGTTTCTGACTACCAAAATGTCAACCAATTAATCTGCTCTGCTTTCACTGTAACAAGTTAAACCATACTGGTTTTCTAACACTTTAGCGAAGGCATCACAAGCCACTTCTTTGATATCCATTGACTGAGTGTGTCTATACTCGTGGTCTTTTGGCATGATATCGTAGTAACTTATTCTGTATCCTCTTGATCCGCTTGATCCAATACCAAACTTCTTAAACCAACTAACCAATTTTCCTCTGGCTGGGTGTATCGAAACATTGGCGAAACCACAGTACATGGCTTCTTCTTTGTCTTTCATGTAATCGTCAACTGCCTTCACGGCAACTGTTGTGGCGTTATACCATATCTTGCTGGGTTCTACTTTTGCGTTTACAAATTTTACTACTTGTTTTACATCTTCTGTTATCATTGTGTTTTCCTTTGTTGTTATTTTTTTAAAGTGGTTGTACATTTTGTCCATTTGTTCTTCCATCAATTTACTCATTACATACTCCAAAAAGTTTCTGAACTTGGTGACATGAAGCCTGGAGTGTTCACTGATTGTTTGAACTTCTTACCCGTCATCATATTAGAAACTGTTTCTTGTGCTTCTATTGAACTTCTGTAAGTTTCTAAATCAACGATTTTCATTTCAACCATTTCACCTGTTAAATTACCGTGATCTCTTGGAAGAGCATTACCTGTGTCTTTCATACCAAGATGCTCAAACTTGAATCTGCTGTAAGGTTCTTGATTAGCAAACCCTTGTGCGAATTTCTTTTTAATTCTTGTTAATGAAGCCTTTGCATGACTTTCTGTTTTATGGATTTGTCCACCATAAGAATAGTCTTTTTCACTTACTATCTTTGTTGTGTCTGTTCTGTATATTACGTGTGTCATTTGTGCCCTTTTGTTAAGTTGTTGTTATAGTATTATTATACAGTCTGAACTACCAAAATGTCAACCAAAAGTTATCTAAAAGAAGTCCCATTCTATGCGGGTTTTCAGTCTGTGGATAACTTTTTTGTGCCTAAATAGTCTTTTTCACCATAGGTTTTTGCCATATGACACAGAACACACAGGGTTTGAATGTTGCTTTTGGAGTCATCTCCGCCTCGACTTTTTAGGTGTATATGGTCACCATGCATTACACCACGCATGGCTCTTAACTTATCATATTCATCATCGATGTATCCAAACCTTAATTCGTCTGTTCTAGGATCATAGCCACATTTAACACAATCCCAACCTCTGTAGAACGTGTGTGGTCTTTCTGCTTTACCCATGCCACCATATTCCACACATTCCAATTGATGTTCTCTACACAATGTTTGACTGCCTGGACCTTCATACATACTCAACTTGTTGTCACAGTCTTGTAACATACAGGTGTTGCCTTTCAGTTGTTGTTCTGTTAATACAGCAGAACTCTTAAACTTGTCTTTGTCTGGATTACGAATCATTTACCAAAGATCCTTTTTGTCAACTGCATACAGGTGTTTGTACTTGGGTGTTTTAAGTTTGGTGCTTTTCTTAATTTGTGCAATCAGAAAGGGTACACCAAAACGTGGTTCTGTTGCAAAGCCTTTTAAACCATTTTCTTCAAACTCTTCTGGATTTGCTTTCTTGTACCAAGTTTCATATGACAGTTTTGCCTTGCTCCAGAATGATCCTGTTTCACTCCAATTGGCTTCAAAGTATTCTTTACAAAATAATGCGAAGTCTAATAGATATTTGTCATCCACTTTGACTCCATCTTTGAAACAAGCATCAAAGTAATCATAAAGCATTCTTGCTTCTTTGGCTTGTACTGGACGTTCTTCATTGATATAAACCCAATACTTGGCAAACATACGAGTAACATCAACGTCTTTACGTTTTTCCAACTTCTTGGTCATAATGGTATCTGCTAACAATGTGAATGCACCCGGCTCTCTTTCGTCACCAAACTTTTCGTGTGTGGCAAATAGACCTGCGTCTTTAAGCAAGTCATTAATTTTTGCAGTGTCTTGCCAAATTGGATCGTCACTGTTGTCAATTATGGCACCGTACACCATTTGACGATATGTATCGATAAAATCTAATTTTTCTTTGGCATCACCGTTTAGTAAAATGAAGTTCCTACGAATTTCTAGTTTTTGTTTAACTGGATAAATGTTCACAGGAATCATTGTGTTTGCTTGAAGTTCACCAAAAACTTTTGTGAGTATAAGGTACAGTGCAATACTGGTGTGTTGTCCGTCCCATGCAACATAGTTGTCGCCTTCTTTGTACACCTGTATAGGCATTACCATGGTTTGACTGAAATAGTTTAGGATCTTTAATACATGACGCATGTTCACTGGACGTTGCATTGTGGAGTCAATTAGTATTTTACTAAAATCTACAGGAATTGCCTGCACCAATGCCATCTCACTGAATGATGACCAATTGTCTTTATTACGTCTTTTGAATTCTTCTACAACTGCTTCGAGTTGTGCTTCAAACTTTGGTGCCAGTTTGAATGCTTCTGTTATACGGGTTTGTAGAGATACGAAATTACTCTCTCTATGATTGTATTGTTCATTAACAATATCTGCGTGTTTACTCATTTTATATCCTCTGTTGTCGGCATATCCAGCCTAAGGTTAATTTACACAGTTTTTTTAGGACCGCTAATAATATTATACTGTCTTATTGGAAAATGTCAACTGCCAAAAATGTCAATGTTTATGAGGATTTTTTAATCTCGGAATGCGTTGGCTTTGGGATTGTCTGTGAATTTACGATACCATTTGTGTAAAAAATAAAACCATACACCGTTGATCATGGGTTCTATTATGGCATCCATCACCGCCAAATCAAATCTTGCGCCTGTGATTAGATTGTTACAGATCATTGCAATCACAATGTGTCCTATGGTGTATATGATTGCCAATCCAACTGAACTGCCACCTATCAACTTTTTCAGTAGATTAAAAATACCTTGTTTAAATTCGCTCATACTTTATTATACATTATTTTAATATGATTTGTCAAGACAATTTAGTCATAAAAAAAGGCGACCGAAGCCGCCTTTTTAATCTAGTTAAAAACTATACAATTATAATTGTACGCCTTTTGCTAATGCTTTGTAACCTAAGCCTACTACCATTCTAGATGCTTTACCTGTTCTGTATACTTTAACACCAGTTCTTTTGTTAGTGTTTAAGAACACAGGTAAACCTTTGAATCTTAGTGCTTGAATTACTGCGCCTGGGTTACCAGCACCAAATCTACTTTTGATAGAATTTGATGTTAATGCTTCACCGTTAAGTAAAGCAGTCTCTACTCTTTTTTGTATAGTCATAGTTTTTTTCTTAGCCATTGAGCTAACTCCTTTAGTTGTGATCATCTGCTCGTTATTCGATACAGTTGAAAACATTTTTTTTATTGTGTTTAACATATTAATACTAATATACATTCTTTTGTTGTATTAGTCAATAAGGTAGGTTTACCAAATTGTGGACTATCTTCCTGTTTTGCTCACAAACTTCTCAGGACCGGGTGTGACAAATTCCAAACCAACCTGTCTACCGATGTATAAGTTTTTGGTTGGAGCCCATTGCATGTTGATCTTGGCAGTTTTCTGTACCACCACAGTTAAGAACTCTTCTTCTCTAAAAGACAGCACAGCCGCTTCAACTTTTTGTCCGTTCTTTAAACATTCTATTGTTACCTTATCATCAAAATGTGTCGTTTCCATCATCATCCTTGTGTTTGTTTTTTAATTCTTCTAATCGTTTGTAACTGACATAATATATGATGTCAATCCAAATAATATTTAATAGATAGCCAAAGGCAGTAAGTCTAATTCCAAAAAGGTATGGCAAGATAAAAATGACGAACCCGTTAAGAAATATGTAATGATTTATTCTTTCATTAGGAACAGTCCAATACAGCCAACTGATCATACTACAAAAAATTTCTTCTTAATTTTTGTGCTTTTTTTATGTTAACCATTCTTTCTTTTGCTTTTTCTCTTTTAATTTCACTAGGTTTTTTATAGTGTGCTCTGTCTTTCATCTCTTGAAAAACTCCGTCTAGTTTCATTTTCTTTTTCATCACTCTCAATGCTTTTTCTACATTATTATTTCTAACTTCTATTTTCAATTTGTCTCCTATTTCTGTTTGTAACTGTTGGTTATACTAAATTAACTAAAATATAGCACTAATTAGCCATAAAGTCAATAGGTAATTAAATAGTTTTGGAGATGTTAAAATGGTTAAGAAATCTGACAGAGTTATTCGTAGAGAGCAGAAGAAAGCCAACAAACAGATCAAGAATCAGTCACGACACAACTCAAAAAGTGTGATTGAAGAACCGGAAAACGGCGCAACAACTTTTCCAAAATCCCATATAATCACCCTAGATGATCTGACTAAACCAGATTCAGATAAATAGCACTTGTATTTTGATTAGTAACAAATAGACATCTACTACAAGATGTGATCTGCTATTTTTAAATCAACCAATTGTTTTGCTGTAAAGTATTGATCGGAAGGATTGTTGAATTTTTTACGAACATCGGCTAAACCAAAACCTGTTGCATCTCTTAATATCTGCATACATCTTTGTTCACAGTTATTATTTTCTTTCATCTGTGCTTTCATGTCATGCATCTTCGATTCCATAATATCCGAATGCTGATGATTCATGATACCCGTGTTCTTACCAACATAACGTTCGCCGTGTTTGCCGCTGGCGAATATCAAAAAACCTGCACTCATCACAGCACCAATACCAATTGTGGAAATATGATGATGACTGTTTCTCATAACATCAATCAATGCAAATGCTTCGTACAAGTCGCCTCCCACCGTGTTGATATACAGTGTCAGTTTGCGTTTAGGCTTTTTAGTGAGGTTGGCAGACAATATCCATTTGACTGCTTTGCTAACATTCTCTTCGGTGATTTCTCCGTTTAGATAATGAACATCGTTGTCAAACAGTTGTACTTCTGCTCTCTCTTCTGCACTGTAGAATTCGTATTTTTTCATAATGTACTAGTATTTATATTCTAGCACATCAAATGTGTTATAGTGGTAGTTAATGAAATTATTGTGTTTGAGTCCAAGATTGATGAGATAATTCTGTGTCTTCAGCCCATCTAATAAACAATCCTAATTCTTTTCCGTGAGCTTCTATTTCCCAAGGCTGATCCCAATAGTTTGTGTCTTTGTTGATGATGTTGTTTTGCCATCTGGTTGAGTTGGATCTAGACAGATCCACTAGTTCTCCTTTGGAGTACTGTTTCACATGTACCATTTCATGTGCTATGGTCTCCATGATTTTACGTTTAGAACCTGTGCCGTCAACAGTGATAGTGAATTCTTTTGGCTTATGATTGGAATCATCGAAATCAACCTCACCTAATAAACCATCTTCTTTATAGAGTGATTTTGAAAACTCAACATCTATCACAACTGAATCTTTGATTTTTAATTTGTCTGCACAATAATGTACTAGACTTTCTGTTAAATCTGCAATTTTTTTATTAGTACCCGAAACTGTGACGATCATTATGAGTTAGCAATTTCCATTGCCATTTGTTTAATCTCATCTGCAAGAAACTTAATTTCTTCTTCTGATTTGTTGTTAGTAACTGCTTGTTCCACTTCCATGCTTTTCTGTTTCATAGCAGTCAGTTTCAATTTGATATCTTGTATATTATGATATTTCAACATAAGTTAATAATAACACAACTAGATATTGATGTCAACGGTTTATTTTTGAATTTTGGGGAATAGTGCATCTGTGCAGAATACTTCAACGTCTTCTTCTTTAAGTCCCAACGACTTCATCACTCTTGGAGTATGTGGATTTTGTTGTTGATTATGACAGTAATAGTTTTGGGCTTCTATTGTGTCTTCATATTTGGCTGTGTTGTTGTATTGACTTATGGAATCAAAATACACTTTTAGATTTTCTAGTGCCATATCCACAATGGCTTTGGATTCTTCTTCACTGCTCACATTACCTGCGGCAACCATTGATCCGCTGAATATGTTTAATGCCCATTGAGGTAATTCACGTTTTTTACTTGGAATAAATTCTTCCACAGCATCTTTAAACCAATCTATTAATGGGTGATCTTCACCACCAGAACTTTTAGAAAAATCATGAAAGGCGCCGGTCATTTTATTTTTACCTGCAATCACATCAAAACCATATATAGGTCCGTTGTTGTCTAGGTTTGGAAATATACACACGTGCATCATCCATAATCCTTTTGATTCTCTAGCATCCACAACATCTATATGACAACGTCTACAATCTTCAGTTTTCCACACTCTGTTGATCCAACCATTGTCTGGCTGATTGAATTGCGCCATACCTTCTTCTTGAATCTCTGTGCCTCTGGCATCGAACTCTTTGATGATTTGCTCTTTACAATCTATTAATATGTCCCAAATTTTGCTCATAATTTAATTTATAAATGGATCGTCTGTTTTTATTCCTTTCAATGCTTTTACTCTGGTCGTTAAACTGTCTATTGTTGTATAGATATGTCCAGTATCACTTTCTTGAATTAAACTTTTGAAATATTTAATTTCGTCTTCTAAAATTTTAACTCTAATTAAATTACCAGGAAAGTCTTTAATTTGTTTCTTGGGCATTGTGTAAATCTTTGAATAATTCTGTAGCAAATTCAAAACACAGTCTAGCCTCATCTGCCATACTGTCGTCTGTTTTGTTTCTGATTCTTTCTTTAATTTCTTTAACGTCTGCTCTTCCGAACTCATACATTGTGCCACTGCCGGGTGCTTTTTTCTTAATCATTTGTCCACCACTTAAATCTCCCATGTGTCTCACATAGATGTGTGCCATTAATTTTTTAGGATCCTCTTTGATTGTGTACATGTGTTGAATATATCGTTCAGTGCTAGGAGCAAGTTCTGGCATATCTTCTTTTGTCCAAAGTTCTTGAAAGTCAGCCAATATGCTTGGGGCTCTACGTATTTGTGGAAAGTCGTTGAGTAGTCCATGCGACATTGCACAGGCTTCTAATAAATTGTATATGGCATGTTGATTGTACAAGAACTCTGCATACAATTCTTCACTCATTTGTCCACTCATTAATACTTTGACAAATCCTTGTCGTTCTGCATCTTGGTGTACTTCTTTTGTTAACTCTTTCAGTCCCATTAAAATCCTTCCGCAAACATTACTTTGGCATTTGGAAATCTACTTTCAACAATTGATTTGGCTTCTGATGCTGTTCTGCCTTCTTCTGCTACTTTCATTGGTGCTTTGTTTTCTAGTGTTACCCAAAAATAATATTTGTTCATTCTTGTTCTATTTTTATTTGCAAAGGAAAACCTCGGTCTCTGCTTATATTAGTGGCTTCAGTTCCTTTTTGCTCTGCTAATTCATATGTATATAAACCTACTACTGCAGAACCTTCCTTGTGAATCTTGATTGTTATGTCTTTGGCTGTTTCTGGAGTGTGTTTGAAAACTGTAACCAATAGCTCTATAACAAAATCCATTGGAGTTACTTCATCGTTCAACATGATAACACTGTAATCTTTTGGTGTCTTTAAAATTTGCTTTATTTTCGAATCTACTTTTACTTCTAAATCAGTTGTCATATTTCCTTCTTATTGTTAGTTAGGTAGGGTGTTGCCACCCTACCCATATTCCAAGTTACTTTACTTCGATTGATCTTGCTTTTTTACTTTCTGGAACAATTCTTTCCATAGATATTTTTAGCAAACCATCTTTAAGTTCTGCTCCTTTTACTTCCACATCGTCAGCAATAGTAAAGGCTTTAGAAAACCATCTCTTACTGATGCCTCTGTGAAGCATACCGTCTATGTCTGCATCTTTGGCTTTTTCCTTAGATTTAACAGTCAACATACTGTCTTGGTAATCTACCTCTATGTCGTCTTTTGAAAAACCTGCAAGTGCAAGTTCCACGTCATAAGTGTATTCACCAGTCTTCACTATGTTGTACGGTGGGAAGTTTGTAGCAGTCATGGTGTTGAAATTGTGATCATCCATCATTCTTTCGAAATGATCGAACACATTGTCAAATCCCACTGTTACGGGTCTTAATTGATTGAATATAGATAGTGTTTTGTTTGTCATCGCTTTTCCTCCTTGTTAAGCAAGTTTATATAATGTAAGACCTATCAAGCATCTTACACTAATATTTATCACTTTATTTTTTGTGATACTGTATTATATAACAACTCTATGGAAAAAATCAAGAGCTTATCCATGGATTTTTGTTATTAATTTTACCAAAATCTTTCTTGCTGATTCCTTGTTTTACTCCAATATTAAACTCTAAACCTTTGGTGTCTGCTGTTAAAGAATAATCCAAACCATCATATTCTATTTCGTGAACAACATCCACACCGGCAATTGTGCTGTATCTTAACCATAAATTTGCAAGGTCAAAGTTATACAGTTTTGATTGAATTTTTTCTTCTGTGTACCAAACACCTTTTTCATTGCTGATTCCGTAGAAATAGTGCTTGTCCAATAATTGAGCTGAGTCATAGTTATAAGTGCTGGTGCTAACTATTCGTACACCTTCTTTTTCTAATTGTTGTTTATCTAAGTCTAATCTTAACACAGTTTCTTCCAAACGAAATTTTTTATCATATCTATCAATGTACAGTGTGTTGTCACGGTTTAAAACAATACCCGACACATGAGCAACGTCATCATACTCATACCACTCTCTGTTCAACTGTGCGTTTGCAGGAACTTTTCCTAGCATGTTGATATCTCGATACTCAGCCATATAACTTCCAAGTTTTGTATTTGTTTTCTTGTTCCAGTATTTGTATACTTGGGGAGTGATAACTCCTATCACACTTTCACAACCAACACCTTCGAGTCTAATTTCGTAATGCTTGGTTTCGTTTTTTATGTGTTCTAAAAAGTTGCGTTTTTCTTGAATTGTTGCCATTGTATCAATGTAACACAAATGTTCTATTCTGTCAATGGTGGATAGCCATTCAACTTTGCCAATTCATCGTTGTCTTTGGACATGGCTATTGAAGTATTAAAGCTCATTGATATTCTGGCACTGTCTGATTGGTTGCCGTCCACAGAATGTTTAACCCAACTTGGAAAAATTAATACACCTCCACTTATTGGTTTGTATGTGGCTCTTACTGCACTGATGTGATTTCTTTTTGGCATCACTCTTGGTAAGAAAAATTGTGCATTGTCTTCCCTTTCAAAATGTATATTGCCCATGTTTTCTTTTGGTATATCGATGTAATACACACCACTCAATATACTGTCTCTATGATCGTGTGGATGATTGTAATCACCTTTGCTATTGATATTCCACCAGTAATCGCTTATCTGTAAATCCATTAGTCCTGCCATCTTGGTACATTCGTTAATAGAGTTTTGAATACTTTGTATAAACCTTTCCACAGTGATTGGTCTCTCATCCAGTATGTCGAACGATTTACTTTGCCAACCGCCATAGTTAGATGCTACTTTACCTTGCTCATCTTGTGCTTTTAACTTAATTACATATTCTTTTAATTCTGAATTATTAATCTGTTTCAATTCGTCATTCCATATCACAGTAGGAAACCACAAGTCTGCTTTGACTGTCATTATTTTTTCTCCAATTCTTCTATTTTGCTAGGCAAAAATTCTAGGTCGTATATTTTGTTGTTGTTGATTAGGTTATAAGCAAACGCATCACTGCCGTCATAAAAATAATAACAGTTTGGTTTGTTTAAAATATATCCCAATAGCCATCTATCTTTAAAAGTACCATTCACATCTAATATGATAACATCAACAGAATTTATAATTTCAATTAACCATTTGATATCTTGTTGTTCATCAGGATCTTCTACTCCAAACATATACAAATTGATATCGTTCTTAAATTTTAATGCTTTCTGATTAAAGTCTTCTTTGACAACTGTTCTAGGGTTTATCATCAACACACTAGTATTACCGTTAAAAAGTTTATCTGGTTCAGTGATTAAGTTTAGTTTTGGCATACAAATAATTATGCTGTTATTCGTACAGTTTCTTCCAATGTGATTGTGGTGATTGTTCCTCGTTTTGGCTGTATGATTTTGGATACACAACCTCAGTTAAGTCTGGTTTTATTCTTCCTGATGTTCTTTTTTGACTTGCTGGTTCCGTTCTCTCATTATGTACGAAAGACTCTTTTTTTTTTGAAGTGCTTCTGCCTCTGCAAATGTGCCTTTAGTTGGTACAATACCAGTAATTGGTTTCCCGGTATTATCGTCTATGCCATCATTGTTTTCATCAACTTCTTCTATTGGCTTAGATTCTTGAACATCGTATTTTACTTCGTCTTCGTTGAACCCATCTACTTCTTTTGATACTTCTTTTTCTGCTTCTTCGTTGAACCCATCTACTTCTTTTGATACTTCTTTTTCTGCTTCTTCAATCATTTGATTCCATTGTTCCAATGGCATTGGTGGCTCTACTTCAGCCTTATATGAATATTCTTCTAATGCTTTTAGTTCTTCTTGTTCACGTTTTTTAAATTCTGCAAGTTTTTCAGCACTAGGAATTGTAGATACTGGTTTCTTTTCAGCAATATCGCTCAATTTAATTGTGGATACTTTCTTATTGGCTTTTAAAGGATTTGCTATGTGTACTTCTTTTTGTTTTTTCACAATTTTAGTTAAACTCTGTCCGCCTGACGGAGCCGGTGGAGTTGTGGGTGCTGGTGGAGTTGTGGGTGGCGTTTTAGGTGCTGGTGGTAATTCGCCATGCTTTTCAATATATCTCCATCTAAATGTGTACTGCGAAGCAATCAACAATAATACTGCTAATGGATCAAACACAAATATAATTGTAATGATTACCCATCTCACTGCTTCTTCTAATAAATTTCTATCTGCTTGTTCGCCATACACAAATTCAGCAATATATCTAATAGGACCTACTTCTGATTCCAGTTTCATTAACTGACTTTTTAATGGTTCTTGCTCTATGATTAACAGTTCTATTCTGCCTTGTGCATCAAATATATTTTTTTCTGATGTTTGTATAGAAACATCATTTTTATCTAAGGAGTTGTTGATTTGAGCTCTTAACTTGTTGATGTTTTCTTGAGCATCCGATACTTGTTGATTAATTCTGTCTCTTTCTACTTGTTGACTTTTACGTACTTCCAGTCCACGTTTGATGTTGTCTCCTTTAAATAAACCTTTACCTTGATCAGTGTATGCTTTAACATCTGCATCTAATACTTCTAGACGTTTGTAAGCATCATCTATCTTCTTTTGTTCTATTTGTATGTCTTGATTAAACCTGTCATTACTGCCCGTGCTTTGCCCTGTTAGACGCTCTAACACGTCCTTTTGACGGTCTATATAACTGTTCTCTGCTCTTACTTTGTTGTCTATGATTTCAATTCTTTGTGTGACTGTGTCTGAGGATAAATTTTGGTCCACGTGTGCTTTGGATAAGAATCCAAATATACCCATGGAAGTGATCAGCATTAAAACTAATACTGCTATTGATAGATAGGTTCGTAACCACCAAGCCGCTTTGCTCCAATACCTATGAAGCCACACAGCCGTTACCAACTTACCTACTTCTAAGGCAGTACCCATTATAATGATTGGCACAGCCGCCGCGGCAAAAATTGCCACTAGTCCAGCCACTGAGTAATAGATTGCTACACCTGATATAGTGAGTGCTGTAAGAAATGTGATAAGTCCAAATAACATACTGTTTCCTTTTTCGTATGCTATATTTACCTAATTTTACCTAATAAATTGCCAGCCGTGGTATGCAACATCTTTACAGGCAGTTTCTTTAAAGTCTCTTATTTTGTCTTTCTTTTTAATCTGTGTAAAAATAACCCTGCAATAACCACCACCATGCGGATAACTTGCAACCACTTTTACAAAACCATGTGTATCAGCCTTCATAGTATGCCATGCAACCACTTTACCTTCTTCTAGGTTGTCCAAGGCAAAATACACAGCCTGAGCCTGCTTCTTTTGATCTTGTTTGGATAACTTACCCATATTGTTTCGTATAAAATTATACCAAATTTCTACACTGGTACCTGCATGAGTATAATTATGACTCACACTATTCTGACTGCTTATACTTTTATTGGTAGTGGCAGTTGTTCCACAGGCAGTTAATAACAAACTACCTAATAGGATTAACCATTTCCCACGAGCCATCAAACTTTTGACAAACATATCCTTTTTTCCTTATCCATTGTTGATTGATATACATATCGAACCAATACTCTTTGCAATCTTTGGCTATACCTGAGTATGCCAAAAAGTCTTTTGCTCCATCATCACACACCAAAGTTTCAACTATCTGCTTGTCAATAATCTTTCCTTGTGTGTCTTTTGTGATAACAGTTTCTGTTTTAACATTGCAGTATTGATCTGACCACGGTCCTCCTGCTTGAGCAGACGAACCAACGACAAACAGTATCAAACCTAGTGCTAACATAATCAGAGCGATTGTGTATAATATTGCCTTCATATTATTTGTCAGATTGCTTTAACACTTTATCCGAGGTGTTGCTGATTTTTAACTTGCTAATTAACTTCTTGTTGTTTTTATCTTCAACAAGGTTAACTATGTTTTCAACATCTTTCTTGGATATCTTCATCAAAACAAATGATCTGTAATTGCTCTTCTCAGTGTTGTATATCGTTAATTTCTTTTCAACAGAATATGTTCTTAACACAGTCTGTTTAATCATATTAACAATCACATCTTGAGCTTCTACTGTGCCAATCATTGACTCAGAAGCACCTTTTTCAGAATAGTTGATAGATGTTTTATTGTTCATCTCACCATTTATTCTATCAGTGATCTTCGCTTTTGCTTTAAGAACTGCCTTCTTCTGAGACATTTCCATATCTGGAGATACTGCTACTGCTACTGCATAATAGAACCCATCTCTAAAGATGAATCCTTCTTTGCCAGTATCTTCGTGGTTAAGATACCAAGCCGGTACCTTCTTTGCTTTTATGTTTTCTGTTGGTAACTGTACCATTCTACCTGAACAAGCAGTTAGAACAAAACCCAATACAAGTACCATTATTATATTAATGTGCCTTTTCATAAGCCTCCTTTGTAAGTTTAAATTATATATGAAATTGCCAAAATAGTCAAGCATTACCTACCAAAAATAAATGGCGTATTCATTGATTTTTTGCAATTGATGTTACCAAAATATTATTTGAGTATCACGTATTCGAAGTTTTGAGTGGTTTCATTCTTTTGAATCAATTTGGCACCATTTCTTAAATGGAATTTTTCTGCCATTTCTGTGAGTGGAGACAGTGTAACCAATCTATTCAAATGATTCGATTGTTTAATCATTTTGTAAACTTCTTTCACAATCATTTTACCACCACCTTTTTTGAGACTCCACACAGTGTATGCTATCGCTATCGAGCCCTGCACTCCCGCTCTGTGTACTGCCTGCATGGCGGCGTCTTTGCTTAACACATCCATTTCTTCAACAGTCTTTGGAATTTCATTAGTGAATGCAAAACACATCACAGCCATAATATCTTCGCCGTGTTTAAGTCCGTAAATTTTTCTACCGTATGAAGTTCTAAATTTTATATCCAGTTCAGGACGAACAGGATCCTTTGTACAATCTACTTCGTGCAGTTCGACCAATTCGGTTTTTTTAAGCCAATCAAAATCGAACCATTTTTTAATCTTTGTTGTGATCGACATCATCATACTTTCTTATTTTAATTAACACAGTTAATACAACCACTGTTAATACAACCACTGAAACTATCATACCTAAAAAGAACAAACCTAATCCCGCTCCAATTTCCATTATGCTCCTTTATACTTTTCATTACCTTGATGCCATCCTATGTCTTCTATTTCTTCACTACAACATGTAGGACAACAATACCATTCTTCTAGTGATTCGTCTTTGTCTAGTTCTTGTGCAACACCTCTCCATTTACAAGTCCAACAAATCCAATTCCATAATTCTTCTTGGTCTGACATTATTTGTTGCCTTTCATTAAGGATATCTCTGTCGCCGCCTTACGTCCTGTTATATCATCGTCATCTGCAAACACTGGCACTTGATTACTCTTGTGCATGGTTGCAATACCAATCAATCTACGTTCTCCTGTGTAACGCATTTCTTCTCTTTTACTGCCAGCACCTTTTTCCATCACAGGTACTTTGTCACCACAAGGTACTCCTTGTCTGTCTTCTATAGGTTCGATCACCAATGTTTCTGATTTCTTTTTTCTAAACTTAATCTTGTCCAACCCCCTCTCTTTTAACCATTCCTGATGTTCCTCACGAGCTTTTCGCAGTGATGCTGTGTCGGGTAATCTGTGGTTGATTTTTTTAGGTTGTTTCAAAATAATAAATCCCATTCTAATATTGTATTGTGTTATTTACTGTTTGTCAAGTCTTCAATTTTTCGAAGTATGATTTGAGGGTATTCTTCGTTGGTACTCCAAGCACTCAGTCCAAACACCATTTTGGTAATATTGGGCTCGTGTTTGTCTAAATCTCTTTCTGCTCTAAACTCTTTGTAAGCAGGATGTCTGTTTATGATTGCGATTACATCTTGTACACTTTGACATTTGGTTTCATATTTCTTAACACCAAATTTAGCATTAGGAATAGACGCAGGTTTCATGTGTGGTACTTCATCTAAACTCCAGGTTCGCACACCAAACATGGCATTACCTTCTGTGGCAAATCTACTAGTACCATGAGCTGATTCCACAATTGCCATTGCCACCAATATGTCTCTGGGTATTCTTTGATCCATTGGTAGTGTCCAATTGATATAATCGATACAGTTATTCATTGCTACAACAAAGGTTTTGGGTCCGTCAAACTTGAACTCAGGTTCATGTAGTCCAAAACTCTTTGCTATCTCTACCATTCTTTTGTCTTCTTGTTTACGAATTTTTTTCTCTACAATGCTGTTGGGATTGAATGTTCCGTAGGTGTATGCTAATAAAAGAACACCAGCCAATGCTAATACTTTGTAACAGAACACTTTTACTTTGCGTACGGTTCTATTAGATGGTGTTAGTTCTCGTTTTACTGTTAATAAAAACTGTAAAAATTTATCTAAATGTTTTTTATACCAAATAGCCATAATATTATTATACATTATTTAGATATTAAATCAAGTGTAAAGATGCCGCTATTTCTTTGGATTTTTTAGGTGTTGTTTGCAAATTTCGTACCAATATTGCCCGCTTTCTCTTAATAATTCGTTATCAATTCGGAGTCTTTCCATTCTCTTGTGTAGTAGGTTCCATTGATACTTTGAAATTACTGTGTTACGATCTTGGAATTTGTCTATTCGTATGAGTACATCGTCTATGATGGGGCAAGTGATATCAGGCACTTTGGGTGCTTTCTTTTTCCACTTTTGCCAAGCAGTTGTTTTCTTTTTAAGTTTAGGCATAACAGTAATATTTAGATACTACAATTATAAACTTAAATGAATACTTAATGAAAGTGAAATGTGGGAGCCGAAACTCCCACACTTGATCTGTTCTGTTGCCCGGTAGATCAACCGCCAAGTGGCCGGTATTAAGCGGCAACCAATTCCGCGTCAGCAAATATGCTAACTGGAACTGTCACTTCTGGTTTAAATGCGTTTGCATTTGTAAGATCCTTTACAGAGATCAGACTGATAAACTCCATGTGCTTTTATGCTCCGGTCGAAACCAAGTACACCCCCTCGAAATAAACCAGCCTATTTCAAATGAGTGTTGGTGGAGGTGGAGGGAGTCGAACCCTCGTCCCAAAAGTGTATTGCACACACTTCAACGTCTACAGTGTATTTAAACAGATTATTGGGTAAATGTCAAGACTTAATTTTAATTGGAGACCATCTACCATCTTTGCTTCTTAACTTGTCAGAATGCTTTACTTCTATGGTGAATTTTTTGGAGTTTTTGAATTCCTTGTCATATGCGAAAGTGAACTCATGTCCGTGTTCAGTTGCAGACTGCCAATAGTGTTGGAAGTCGTTAATCACAATCTTATTCTTTTGTATTTTAACTGTCATATGCTTAATGTAGCATACACACACTAAAATGTCAAGCAGTGATTATTATTGATTGAAGTTTTTGATTACTTTGATATCAGTAGCAACTTGTCTATCTCTGAATTCTTGTAATTGATATTCTACAACATCACCGTCCATAACCTCTTTAAGGTTAGCGGCTTTAAGAGCAGAGATATGTAAGAAAACATCCTTGCCTTCATCGTCTGGTGTAATGAATCCAAATCCTTTTGCTGAATTGAACCATTTAATTTTACCTGTTGCCATATTACTTTGTTTCTTGTTTTCTTGTGTTGTATTTATTATTTTTTTGGAAATTTGTGTGTTGTGTTGCGGATTTTTACACCCGCAACATCAATAAGATTACAATGAGTTTTTTTTCTCTTGTATTTCTTTTCTTCTTGTTTTGGTCGCTTTACCTAAAGTACCAAGAGCTTTTCTCGCTCTAGCCGCCGCCGCTTTAACACCCTTTGTTTCGAATGCTTCAGATTCAGCAATGTACGTTTCGTATGCTTCTTTTATTTCTTCATGAGTCGCCATGATTTTTCTCCTTTATAACGTTATAAATTTCAGCCCAACTTTTTACTCGTTGAACCGAATCCTTATCCTCATTATACATTGTATTGTGAGGAAGGTCAAGTAGCAATGCTACCAAACCCATATCATAACCCAACTGTGCATTAGCAGGTTTATCTTCTATCCAAAATGTGCCTTCCGGTATTTTAGATAGAGCTTCGTGTTTGTCTGCTCCTGTGTCTAAACATTCAATATGTTCGAACACATCACCAAACACTTGCTTAAGATTCTCTTCTCTCAACAGATTGGCTTTCTTATCCAATGTTTGACTGGTGATCACATAAAACTTATATCCTAGTTCTGCTATTTTTTTAACATTTTCAACAGCACCTTCCATAGGTTTTAATGACTTCATCCATGCACTTTCATTGAATATCTTTACCAGCACTTCACATTGACCTTTGTTCATGTGATAGTTCATATTCACTTCATAATGATCACTGGCATGTTTAGGAAAGCCTTGAAATTCCATCCATTCGTCGAATGATTGCTCCCAATTGAGTAGCACTCCATCACAATCTATTGCTATAATTTTATTCATTATTTAGGTAATGTTAATCCTGATGTACCTTCTCTGTACTGACGTGCCATACCATCTTCTGTTTCTGTGAAACACACAATATTATTTTTGTATATCTCTACATCAGCATTTTGAGGCACAGTGAACACAAATGGTCCAAGACCTATTCCTTTGTTGGGAATATTAACCACTGCTCTTGGTTTTGATATTTTAATTGAATCTTGTGTAATTTCAATCAATTTGGCTAACACTTCTTCACCACTCATCAGTTTGATTGTGATAATATCTCCTTGTTGTAGACTAGGCATCATCACCTCCTTGTTGATCAATCAGTGTTTTTAATTCTTGAAATCCACCAACGTGTTTTTCATCAACAAATATTTGAGGCACTGTTCTTGCTCCTGGAACTGCTTCTTGTAACTGTTGCACTGTCCACGTTCCGTGTGCTATGTTTCTTTCCTCAAACTCTATATTTTTTGATTTTAATAGGTTTTTTGCTTGTTCACAGTATGAACAACCTACGTTGCTCCATACAATCGCTTTAGTTATCTTTGACATTTGGTATCCTTATTGCTCCTATACCTTCTTTGTGAAGGTCTGTTATTTCTTTATCTGATGCTGTACCGTATATATGGTCATCACGTTCTCCTGCCATTGCTTTCCGAGCCTCTTTGGCAAAATCATCTCCAACATCCACACAGTTCTTTTCTACCCATGTCTTAAGATGTTGCAGAGTTGATCGACTGTTGTAAAATGCTGTGTTACTTTTTTTACTTTTGATCTTTTTTGATTTCAAATTTACATTTGGAGCCATTACTGCTCTTCGTACACCTGTGTTATCACATATTGGACAAGCAATCAGTTTTTTAGTTTTTTGATCCAGATACGATTTCTCTGATGCAAACCATCCTTCGAATTTATGATCTCTAGAACAGAGTAAATTATATTTGGGCATACCTAATTGTAACTTCTTTTGAGGATAAAGTCAATGTTTATAGATGATGTTCTGGTGGTTTACAGTCGACGGGTTGACTGTCTTTGTCCATGTACAGACTCAACAACCAAATTATTACTCCCATACCTATCAACACCCAGATGAATCTTTCTTCTGGAGAAGTTAACAAATATGTTAGAACTTCCATACCATTCATTGTGTTGAAGTCTACTGTGTTTTCTGTCATGCTAATATTTATTTGGCATTTAACCGTTTAACTTGCCAACCTGAACGCATGGGTCTGTTGAGTTCATAACTTGCACGTATTGTAGCATGGCTTAGATTCAATGATGCACACAGTTGTTTGAGGTTACCATCAGCAGTGTGCTTGACACCTTTTGGTGAGATCAACAGGAACTGTTTGGCATTGCCGTTCTTACTGCCCACGTGGACTCCTTTGCGTTTGTCTGATATCACCGGTGCGACGAAGGTGCATGTGTGTCCCGTGGCGGCTAGATCCTTATGTCTTGATATCGCTGGCATGCCAGTATTTATGGATTGTAAAAACCGCTGGTATTATAACTTAAATTTGCTGGTGTACTATTTTATTCCCATCAAAGTAAACAGCAGATGACAACTCTTTATTACCCCATATGAAAACGTTTTTTGTCCTGTCGTCTGAAGTTGGGGTCACATCGATCAAATCGTCATCTCTTCTCCAGATGCTGTGTTTGATTGCTACCCATTTGTTTTCTTTTTGGCTGATTGCCACGTAATAACCTTCAATTTTTTCTCCTCCATACCATCTGACTTGACGAAGCACATTGGTATGGCATTCGTTTTCTACAGCGTGTGGCTTGGGGGTTATATCTATTTCTATTGAATTCGTACATCCTAATTTATCCTGAATGCTTTCCAATTGTGTGCTGTCAATAGAAGGTAAAATTGCGTCTGTTATTTGGTGTATACTTGCCATCCTGATCTCATTGGTCGGTTATATAAATGACTTGCGTGTATTGTAGCATAACTTAATCCCAAATCCAAGCATTTTTCTTTCAATGTCCCTTCAATATGATATTTTTTACCTTCGGGGGAAATCAAAACCCATTGTTTTGCATTTGGATTTCTGTCACCAACTCCTTTACCTTTCTTGCTTTCACTAATTAATTTCCTTGTATGGGATGATTGTGTTTTTCCATACATGGGGTTGTTTTTTCCCTTGGTCGCTTTGCTAATTTTCTTTTTTGTTTCTTCGGTATGAGCCATGGGTCCGTGCCCTCCTCTTGCTATTTGTTTTAATCTTCTTTTTTGTACTTGTTGTTTCCAGTCAGCACCGTATATCTCTTTGTAGGTCTTGCCCTTGTGATTTGGTGGTAGGCTACCTCCCTCTGTGAGGTTGTATCCGTTCGGTGCCATAGTGTTATGTTTCTCTATGTACCGCTGTTCGTTGTCCACTGTGTCTTCTGCGATCACTTTAAACTCAATCTTATCTAGTCCATATTTTTTGATTGCTTGAAATACTAAAGCACTACCTTGGTTGTGTCTGTGTCCTTCCCATCGTGCTCGTGGATTGGTTGTATAACCGATATAAGATTTATTGTTGACTGTGTTTGTTATTTTATAGATGTAACCCATACATCTATTTATCAGACTGAAGTTGAAACCTATTAAAGTTTGAACTTACTGAACTGGCCTTTTTTCACGTCTTGCTTGATGCCACCAACTATGTAAGATTGAACTTGAGTTTGTTGGGGAGCCACCTGCATGCCTCTGCTCGACAGCCAATGCTGTGTCCAAGGTAATGGATTTTGAGATGCTGATACATCGTAAACAGCATCGTACCCTAATGCTCTCAATCTTTTGTTAGCAATCCATTCGACATATTGACCTAGTAATTTTTCATTAAGACCTATAATTGATCCATCTTTGAACAAATGTTTTGCCCATGCTTTTTCTTCTTCCACACAGTCTTTGAACATTTGTATCACAGTCTTCTCTGTGCCTTTCATTGCTTTGGTCATTTCAGGATCATCTCCTTTTTGCCATGCTTTGATAACATTGGTAGACAAGTTTAAATGTGTTGCTTCGTCTCTAGCAATCAATGAAAGTATCTTTGCTGATCCTTCCATCAGTTTAAGCTCGCCAAATGCGAATGTACAAGCAAATGATATATAAAATCTTAATCCTTCCAACAAGTTCACAGTGTTCATTGCATAATATAATTGTCGCTTTAAATCAAGTGTGTCCACTTTTTTGCCCACTTGATAGTCTAATGCCATCTTGCCAAACTTGTCGTACTCTTTTGTTACTGATTCTGCTCTCTTTAATATTTCTTTATCATCCAGTATGGTGTCAAACACTTCTGCAGGATCTGAATAAATGTTCTTCATGATGTGTGTGTATGATCTTGAGTGTATTGTTTCAAAGAAATCCCAAGTAACAATACATCCTTCCAGTTCTGGATTAGAAACATATGGCAAGAACATAAGACTTGGTCCTCTACCTTGCACTGAATCCAACAGTGTTTGATATTTTAAATTTGATGTGAATATGTGTTTCTGTTCTGGTCTGAATGATTGGTAATCTGCTCTGTCTTTTTGTAACGAAACTTCTTCTGGTCTCCAAAAATATCCAATCATGGTCTGATTAAGTTTATCAAATTGTGGATATCTGAAATCGTCATACCTCTGTATGCCACAGTCCGCACCAAAGAACATGGGTTGTTTCAAATAATCTACTTTTTGTTTATTGAATACTGTTTTTGACATACTCGTATTTATATTGCACACGCATCACACGTTTCATCATCTTCTAACTCTGCTAATTGTTCTTCAACTTTTGCTTCGTTATTCAGTTGTGCAGGTTCTACATCTATGCCTGCTGGTTGAACATCTTCTTCCTCACCTTTGAAGTCGTAAGTGTTTTGATAGTAACTTGTTTTCCAACCAAGTTTATATGCTGTCAGCATGTCCTGTGCCATCACTGAGATTGGAACTTCGTTGTTCTCAAAGTGTGTGGGATTATAACTCCAGTTGCCTGATATGGCTTGATCAAAATATTTCTGCATCATGGCTACAACATTGATGTAACCCTCGTTGCTTGGCATGTCCCAAAGCAATGTGTAAGCATTCTTTAGTTTAGGGTAGCCCGGTGCTATCTGTTTCAGTGGACCTTTCTTACTTTTCTTAATTGCCATTAATGCTCTTGGTGGTTCTATACCGTTGGTCTCGTTTGAAACCACTGAACTGCTCTCACTTGGCATCTGTGCTGACAGTGTGCTGTGTCTTAGTCCATGCTTGGCGATGTCTTTTCTCAATGACTCCCATGCCATTCTCTGTTTGTGTGGCACGATCTCGTCCACTTCTTTTTTGTAGTGGTCAATTGGCAACAAACCGTCTGCGTATTTTGTCTGTTTAAATCCTTCACAAGCACCTTTTTCCTGTGCTAATTTGTTAGATGCTTTTAATAGATAGAATTGAAATGCTTCAGACAATCTGTCCACAGAATCCCAAGCACCTTTATCATGATATTTGTGTCCTTGTTTTGCTAGGTAATGTGCTAATCCAATATATCCTATACCTAAACTTCTTCTTGATTTAGTGGATAGCTCTGCCGCTAACACAGGATAATCTTGATACTCTATAATTTCTTCCAATGCTCTAACTGCCAATTCACATAAGTTTTCTAAATCGTCAAGGTTGTTTAATTGTCCAACGTTGATTGCACTCAATATACACAGTGCTATTTCTCCTTGCGAATCATCTATTGAACTGATTGGTGTTGTGGGCAGTGTGATCTCTTGACACAAATTACTCATTGATACTTTGTCTTTGAATGAACTGTGCGTATTACAATGATCCAAATTCATGATGTAGATACGTCCTGTTTCTGCTCTTTCTTTTAATAAATCAGAAAATAAATCTTGTGCTGGTATTGTCTTTTTATTAACTGATGAATCTTTTTCATATTTTTTATACAGTGCATCAAACTTGTCGGTACCAAATGCATCATATAATCCTGGTGCATCGTGTGGTGAGAATAATGTGATGTCTTCATCGTTCATAAATCTCTCATAGAACAGTCTCGTAATCTGTATTGAATAATCTAACTTACGCACTCTGTTGTCTTCTGTGCCTTTGTTATTTTTAAGCACAAGAATGTCTTCAATCTCTTGATGCCATATTGGAAAATGTACAGTTGCTGATCCACCACGTACTCCATTCTGGGTGCAACATCTCACAGTTGATTCGAACTTTTTAAGGAACGGAATCACTCCTGTGTGTTGAACCTCTCCACCTCTTATTTTTGCATTGATGCCTCTGATACGTCCTGCATTAATTCCTATGCCTGCTCTTCTGGCAACGTACAATCCTATTGCCATGTCGCTTGAAAAAATTGAAGACAATGTATCGGCACTGTCTATCAGTACACATGAAGCAAACTGTCTGATAGGAGTTCTCACTCCTGCCATTACTGGTGTTGGAATATTAATCTTAAATGTTGATACAGCATCATAGTATTTTTTAACATACGACATTCTATTTTTTGCTGGATATTCTGCAAACAGTGTTGCCGCAATCATCATGTACATGTCTTGTGGAGTTTCGAATAAATCTCCTGATGATCTATCTTGTACAAGATATTTGTCTACTACTTGTCTTAAACCTGCATATGTAAAATCAAGATCTCTTTCTCTCTTGATCCATGTGTTCATCTTTTTGATCTCTGATTTATTATATTTTTCCACAATGCCTTTATCGTACACACCTGCTTTAATATTTCTTAAAATTAATTTTAACAAAGGCATATATTCATATTGACCGTGTGCTTCTTTACGCACATCATATGAAAGTAATCTTGCCGCGGCATATTGATAGTTGGGTGATTCTAATGATATGAGATCGTTTGCTGAACGCACTAATATTTGTTGAACTTCTTTTGTGGTCATACCATCATAGAATTGTATGTTGGCGTTAATCTCTATCTGTGACGAACTTACTCCTGCTAGTCCTTCGCAGGCTTCTTCCACAACAAAATGAATTTTGTCAATGTCTAAAGGTTCTGACCTTCCGTCTCTTTTCTTAATTTTAATTGCAGATGTGTTAATAATTTGTTCCTTAGACGTATTCAATTCCATTATATTCCTATTCTTATTCTTATTAATTCTTTGTATTTATCAGTTCTTGTATATGGGTAGTATATTGCAGAATGTAGTTTTTGTCAAACTCTGATTTGCTTAATTTAGCCATAGTGTGTGTGTTTATTAGAGTGTTTTTCATTTCAATTATGTAATTAAACTTCTGGTTGTTTGACTTAAATTCCTTTTTATAAACTGTATGTATCTTAACATTTTCATCTTTAAAATTATCAGTTAATAACACAGTATAACTGACTAAGAGAGAAATGTCAACAAGATCATATTCATTTTTTTCAATCAGTTGCCAAGGAGTAAGCCAGGTGTCTCTTTTGTAGATATTGGTGTTGGTTTTGGTTCGAGGACAATTTTGAAATATATTGATCAACACATCAACAGGATCCTGCAGTTCGTTAACCAAGTTCCGTATGCTTTGCCAATCTTCTAGGCGTTCGATGTAATCACCGTAAAAAATATTAGGCTTATGAGATATTTTGAATTTGGATTGTGACATTGGCAGATTCGAGTGAGTTGACTGGAGCAGGATTAATTGCTTGAACCACAAGAGTTTCGAAATTAGCATCTGCATCTAGATCATTCAGTGTCACTTGAAAATTTAATTGATCTGCATTTGTTCCTTGGAAGTCATAATCGTCACTGATATGACTGGTGTTGTTTTCTTTGTCTATCAATATTTTAAGAGTGCCTTTTCTCATTCCTGTGTCTACTGTGTTTTTATAAACATAATTCATATGAATTGTTTTGCTAGTGTCTGTGGGTAATCTTAAAAAGTCAGTGTATGCATTCAATTGACCGATATTGAATTTTGTTGTGAAATCAAAGTTACCTGAGTATGCGCCTTCTACTTCTGTAATATAAGCAATATTGTTGAAGTTACGTATCATTGCTTGAGTTCTAGAAAAGAAATCATTTGATGAAACATTTCCTTGGAATGGTCCAAGAGTTGAATCCCATGTTGGTGAAGAGACAGTAGGTAGATGAAATTTAATTACACTGTGTTTTGGTGCAGTATCTAAACCAGCATCGTTACCAACCATTGAAAAATTGTTTGCTTCACTGATGTTGCCTTGACCGTGTTTAATCCAGATACCTTGCAAGTTGATATCAATAAATTTTGAGTTGCTGATGGTGTTGTTGATTGGACCTGTGGCTTGTCCAACCCCACCTAAAGTGGTATTTTCACCAAACACAATTCCGTATCCACATTCTTCAATTATTGAATTATTAAATGTGTTGTGTACAACATCATCGTCACTTGATACAGCATATGAAAAATTAGAAACTTTGATCTTTTCAAATGTGTTGTCTTTTGAAGGCCATAATATAGAAGTGAAAGGCGGAATCACATCAAGTGTGCCGCTTATTTTAATACCAATTTGAGTTGCTACCATCGATGCACCTAGGTCCTGTGTCCATGGACCCTTAACATTTATATCTGTGAATGAACTGTTTTTACAACTTGCTAACACTAATCCGGGCTGTGTGGTATTACTGTTTAAAGTTAAACCTTTCAATTCAATATTAGTTGCCTGATTTAATTCAGATGTTTGTGCCGCAATGCCCTCACCGTTAATTGTTTCCAACACAGGAAATACACCTGTTTGGTTAATCACAGTTTTGTCACTACCATCTCCAATGATTGAAGCATATGGTGGTAATTTCAAACTGTTTGTAATTTTGTATAAGCCTGCAGATAATTTTAATGCAATTCTTTTTTTGTAGGTGTCTGCATCTGGTGAACTACTCCAAGGAAGAAACAGTTGATCTATTGCTCTTTGTAATGCTAGAGTATCATCAGTTGATCCATCACCTGTTGCGCCAAACGATTTGGCATCAATATTGTCATCCAGTCTGTTTTGTAAACTTCTTTTGATAGGAGTTGCTGACGTAACTCCTGTTTGTATATTTGAACCATTACGGTAAGTGTATTGATCACTCAATGTAAACAAGTTGTCGTGTTCTGTTAATACTTTAGAATTACCTACTGCTGGTGCACCTTCAGACACAGCACCATTACCTATGTAAAGTTCTTGTGTGTCCACTGCCCAACCAAGTTCTCCACCTGCAAGTTGGGGTAATCCAGAACCTAGGTTCTTTCTACCTCTTCGTATTTGAATTCTTGATATCGATACAATTGCCAATGTTTTTCTCCTGCTGTGTGTATTTATCGAGTGTGATGGTATAATTGATGTTGATTTAAACTGTGTGTTTAATATAGTACTCTTCTACTCTACGCCACCACTGATCTTTGTATTTGTTGTAATTTAAGGGTGTTATATCAAATTGCTGGTACGTTAGATCCCTAGCACACATGAATACATGTCCTTCTTTGATGTCTGTGCCGTATGTTTCGTTGTGTGCTTCAGCATATGCCACCAACTGTAAAAAATAATCCCCAATCCATTCTAACTTTTTAGGCTTGTTTGTCTGTTTAAAGTCAATGATGCAAGGTGCTCCTTTGTATTCTCCTACACAGTCTGTGGTACCTGCATATATTTTTGGGAAATATAATCCAATCTCTGAACCCCAAATTTCATTCATATCCACCAATGCATTTTTATGAACAACTTGCGCCATTTTAAATGCCTGCTGAGCATACGGATTAGATCCTGGAGAGGTCCAATCGCCCAACTCAATATAATCTTCAAGATATTTGTGCATTCTAGTTCCAATGCCCGAGGCTTCTTTAGTGATACGTACAGCATTTTGTTCACCAACTCTTTTGCGCCATTCAATAAGATGTGATTTGTCTTTGGTTGCGTCCAGTATCGTGGTAACTGATGCCACAGCATTGCCGTCTGGACATTGGTAAACTCTCTTGCCATTTAAAGATGATCGTGATAATTTCTTATAATCTATTTTGTTTGTAATTAAAGTCATTAATTTTCATTGTTGTTATTTTCTGTAGACAGTCTATCCAACTCATCTAACATATCATCCTGTGTTGGACCGTCCCATGGATTGTAATCGTAATAAGGTTTAGTTGTACTGTTAGGATCATCTTCACCAACAACCTGTTTTACTTCAGGCACATAATGTTTCATTGTTGACTCTATACCTTTCTGCAGAGTGGCAGTACTACCTGCACAACCTGAACAGGCACCTTTCATCAACATAGTTAATTTTCCTGTATCAACATCAAACTCTTTTGCTTCAACTTGACCTCCGTGAGATTCAACTTGAGACTTGATATATTTTTCAATTACGGATTCGATGTCATGAAGTATTTGTTCTTTGGTTCTATCCATGTCTTAATATTATAATACTATTGGTGAAAAGTCAAGTATTAAGTGCGTTTTTTGGTTGCTCTCTTTGCCATTGTGTTTAAACCAGCAGAGCGATCACCTTTTTTTGTAGGAATGTTTGGTTCTTCAGCATCAGTATCAAGAGTGATGCCTGACTTATCGAAAGTTTTAATCATTTTTTTGATTGAAGAACTTTTATTGTAGAGATTTTTAAAACTGTCGTGATTGATTGAGAAGCCTCCGACATTAGTCATTATGTTGTTCAACGCATCAAAACTCAAATATGCTTTTTGATCACGTGAATCAGCACTGCTGATTAAATTTCTAAGAACTTGAATTAACTCTGTGTCAGAGGCTTCAGAAATTAAGCCTTTTTTTTTGACTTTGTTGAAAGTGTTTCTGCTAGTCTTCTAGACATCTGAATGAATGATTCTCTTTTACTTCTGTCTGCTGGTTCCTCGCCGCCTGTTGCAGGTTCGCTTGCCGAAAAATCATCTGTTTGATCTGGCATATCTGCATCATCATCTGTTGTAGGTTCCATTGCTGGTTCTTCACTGTCGCTATCCGCACCAATTGTATCTGGTGCTTGTTCGCCTGTCAGAATGGCTACGCCACCTGTTAGTGCTTCTCTTGTTGCTTCAAGTGAAGTGTATAAAGATTCTAAACTTGGCTTCACTGAATTTGTAAATGCTTCTGATTTTTCCACGCCCATTTCATCTCTAATAGCGTCTGCTAATTCTAACATAGTTTCAGTCTGCATAGATGCTGTGTTTTCCATCCAACCCGTAACTTTATCAACCATGTCTTTGGATGCCATTACTAATTGAGCAGATTCTTCTGCACCTTCTTTGACTGCTGTCTTTTTGTCTTTGATTGCTTTTTTCATAGGTTCTTTTTTATCACCATCTTTGTCCATGTCTAGGAAGTCTGGCTTTGATTTTTCGTTCATTGTGTTTGCTAATAATTCTTCTGCATCTTGCAGTGTAAATTCTTTATCGCCTACTTTGAATTTATCACCTGCTTTCATGCCTGCCGCTTTGGCTTTTTGTACTGCCTGTGCAAATTGATTACCTTCATTTGATTTTTCAATTTCTGCTCCAGTATCGTCGAAATCTTGTTCTACTTTTTGTTTTGCATAATGTAAAGCAGATGATTCGTCACCCTGTGCTGTTGCTTGTCTTTTTTCTATGTCAGCAATAACAGCCTGCTTGTTCATTTTTAATGCTTCTTTGTCCATGTCAATGTAGTCACCAATTATTTCATCTGCTTGGACTAAAATATCGTTTTGTAATTTTGCTTCTACTGTTCTGTCGTTAATGGCAGAATCTATTACGTCTAAAAACATTTTTTGCTTATGGTAGTCTTCGTTGTGACTTAACCCATCAAAGGACTCATTTTGTTCTAGATTCGCAATCTTGTCTAACACACTTGAACGAGCAGTTTCTAACTGTGCATCTGTGAATTGTTCTAGTTTGATTGCTGATCCAAACACTTTTGACAGTCTATCGTTTAACTGTTCAGTTGTTGCTTGGTGTCTAAATTGCTCTATTTTCATTAATGTGTTCCTTTGTTAATTTATTTATCAAATATGTAGTCGTCCAGGGTGTCTCTTAACTTGAGTAAATCTTCCCATGCAATATCGTATCGTATTTTAGCAGATTCTCGCTTGATATCATCATCGGTTCTGGCTATTGTGTGCTTGTAAAACACACATTCATTGTATTTGTGGTGTATTCGATCATCTGTGGATCCTATGTATTGTAAACTGTCCTGCTTGTTTTGGGACATCTGCCTTGCCATAGCCAGTGCCGCTGTTTTTGTGAATGTTGTGGTAACCTGTTTATGGTTTTTTATATCGTACAACAAAAATCCCATGCTGTTTTCACGTACCACAAAGTTTTTGATACGCAGACTGTTGCCGTGCTGAATGGGTAGGCACATCTGCTCTGCTTGTTGGTCTATGAATAATTTAAGTTTTTTAGATAGTTTCTGTAGATCCATTTGCAACCACCAATGTTTTATTGCCACGTTCAATGCGACGTACTAAACTCTTGTTAATAAGATTTCGAATCACTTCTTGTTCTCTTTCTAAAAAATTATCCATATTTGTCATTTCTTTTAGTTTATCCAATATGTGTTGTTCTTCATTGGAAGTTTGAATTACAAAATCTTGTACAAGTTCGTTTATTTTCATTATTGTGTTGCTTTTTGTCTACGTTGTAGATTAGTGATCACAGGATCTAATTCTTTTTTATTCACTGTGATTGATTGAGGTGCTTGAGCTGACGGAGTTTTGGTTTTCATTGTGACTTGATCACCTTGGACTCTGTCCACTTCATAATCTGTTTCTTTGTTTGATGCTGTAGGCATTGGCACAGTGTTACCTGGTTTGATCAAATTTTGATCAGCCTGCCTATTGGCTCGACTTAATGGTGCTTTTATTGATGTATTCTTTATTGGACCTTTGGGTAAACTGTTTGGAGGTATAGGTGCTCCAGTTCTTTGCTGACTGCCCAATGTGTTCAGTGTTTTTTGTAGGTACGGCGTTTCTGTGATATCTTTTATCTTCATGTGCTGATTGCTTTCCTTTTTCCGCCACCGCTTCTTCTGAATGTTTTTCTACTGACACTTCTTCTGTTTGGTCTGTTTCTTGATGTACTGGGTCTATTCAGTTTGCCTAGTCTAATACTTGCTCCAGCAGTTTTCTTTGTTCTAGTTCTCTTAATTTTCATTGTGGATCCAAATCTTGCTTTGGCTTTTTTGATTGCCATCACAGATGACATTTTTTTAGGCTGTGTACACACAGAAGGTTTACTGACCACACGACCTTTTCTAGGTCCTGCTGTGCATCTGTACTTTCTAACCATTTGACCTGCTTTGGTACGTGACCAAATCTGAACAACTGATTCTGTAATTATTTCTGTAATTTTCATGCTTTACCCTGTCTAGTATGAATATTTAGCAGTTATGGGGGGTGTTTGAATTAACCTGGAAATTTTAACAACATCACAACTATTGTGGATAGCAGTCCAGCAACTATTGTGCCTGTAGCACCAATAATCACTTTCACCATGCTCTTGTTGCCCTGACTCATGTCGGCATGGATATCCTCTACCTTTGACTCAATTTTGTCCAAACGAGTTTCAAGGTTTTTATATCTTTGTTCACACAAATCAACGTGTGCTTCTAAATTTTGTTTCTCTAGATCTGTAGCCATTTTCTCTCTCTTCCTGTTATTATATCAATTGTGTTTCTCTTGGAAGATGCCTTTATGCTATGCCTCAATAAGCCTTATACATGTATTTATAACAAGTTAATATTAGTTATCTAACTGTTTAATGAACATGATGTTGGTATGGTCCGTGTCCATGGTTCTGAACACACCTGTTTTGATATTGACAGATTCATCCAGTCCAATCAACATGGGTACCAAATCAAAGTCTTCTTGCAGTGTGTTAATGCTCACAGCGTCAGGAAAGTCAGGTTCAACTATCACTGTCCACACCATGTGTTCTCCCTGATAGTTGTCGCCAAATATCAAATTGGTGATGTCTTGTCGTTCTGCTGAGGGTCCGGAAACAATGTTCATATTGGATCGCAGTTGCAACGAATTTTCAAATGACATGTAGTTGCTGAATTGATCAATTGTCTTACTGTCTCTGTTACGATCACGACGAGCTCCAGTTTTTGTTATATCTAATAATGATAAAATTTTGTATCTCATATGCTGTTGTTCCTAGCATACGTACTTATAAGTCACAAAAAAAGAGCGTCCAGTTTCCTGAACGCTCTTT
>Ga0222651_1000174_pt1 | contig 50540 bp, 42 predicted proteins | sample AntAcemetagen369_FD_179855 | JGI IMG/M metagenome (GOLD analysis project Ga0222651, IMG submission 179855) | Saline water microbial communities from Ace Lake, Antarctica - #369 | ecosystem: Environmental > Aquatic > Non-marine Saline and Alkaline > Saline | place: Antarctica: Ace Lake...
CGCTGCTCCTCTTGCATCTGCAAAAACATTGGATCGGCTTCAGCTGCTTTCATTCTAAACAGGCCACCTTCCCATGCGCCCAAATGCACCTCACGAAGATCTGGCTCAACGACAGGCGTTATTCCCAGGTGTTTTGCCAGGGGGGCTGCAGTTTCGTGAGTACGGCGTAAACTCGTCACATAGATAGCCGCGATCGGATGGTGTCGCAACCGCTCCCCTACTCGCTCCGCTTGATCACGACCCTCAACCGCTAACTCGGGATCTCCCTGACCATCTACCAGAGGAAACGGGGCACCCGGCACAGCAGCACGGCTTTCCCCATGTCTGACCAACAGGATTTCTGTGGCGGTCTCTGGCGCAATATAGCGGCTTTGACGATATGACTTCATGAAGGCCCTTCAAATCTGTTCGGTTTGGTAGGAGCATGGTAGCAGAACCACGATTGGTTTAGGATCACACTAAAACAAGTAAGGGCCGTCAAAATGAGTTGGAAACCAGAGATTGAAGAACTACACGAGCGCGACAAGCTGGCAGAGGCTATGGGTGGCGCTGACAAAGTGGCTCGCCAACACGAATTCAATAAGCTCACTATCCGTGAGCGCATAGAGGCAATCGTCGATACGGCAACATTCCATGAAATTGGCAAACTCGCCGGAGTAGCCAGCTACGACGATGCCGGTAACCTCCTTGCTTTTACCCCGTCCAATTACCTCTTTGGCACAGCAGAAATTGATGGCCGCCCAGTCATGATTTCAGGGGACGACTTTACCGTCCGGGGCGGCAGTGCCGATGCCTCCATTGCAGGAAAGCGCCGGCAGGCCGAAACAATGGCGCTTGAACTTCGCCTACCCCATATAAGGCTTGTTGATGGAATGGGCGGCGGCGGATCAGTCAAAACCATTGAGACGTCCGGCCGAACCTACTTACCACGCGTCGCAGGATGGGACGTTATTGTGAATCATCTAGGTATTGCCCCTTCTGTTTCACTGGCGCTCGGTTCCGTCGCTGGTATTGGCGCTGCGAGAGTCGCGACGTCTCATTATTCCGTTATTGTCAAAGACAGCGCACAAATGATGATTGCCGGACCGGCACTCGTTGACTGGGCGAGTCTTGGCGAGGTTTCAAAGGAAGAACTCGGCTCAAGTAAAATACACACACGAAACGGCTCGATTGACGATGAGGTGAATAGCGAGGCAGAAGCCTTCGCCCGGGCAACGCAATTTCTGTCCTATTTGCCTAGTAGCATTGATGAGCTTCCACCCAGAATCGCATCCAGCGACCCCGAACATCGCCAGGCTGATTTTCTAAACAATGTCGTCCCCAAAGATCCGCGCAAGGTCTACAAAATGCGCCCGGTCATAGACGCCATTACTGACGACGGATCGTTCTTCGAGATTGGCAAAAAATGGGGGAAATCGATCATTACGGGGCTCGCCCGACTCGATGGAATACCTGTTGCCATATTTGCTGAGGACCCAATGGTTTACGGTGGCGCATGGACTGCAGACAGCAGCCGGAAATTGATTCGGTTATGCGACCTTGCCTCCACTTTCCACCTACCGCTCGTTCATCTCGTTGACTGCCCCGGATTCCTAATCGGTAAACAAAGTGAGGAGAGTGGGACCATCAGAATCGGATCTCAGGCGCTAGCGGCGTTAGGTCAATCGACCGTGCCATTTTGCAGTGTGGTGATTCGTAAGGCATTCGGGGTGGCTGGTGCCGGGAACGACAAACCTGGTTCAGAACACTTCCGCTTTGCCTGGCCGTCGGGTGACTGGGGGTCGCTACCAATAGAGGGTGGGATCGAGGTTGCATATAAGGCAGAAATTGCAGCATCCAATGACCCCGATGCACATCTGCATAAAATTAAAGAAAGATTAAACCGGGTGCGCTCGCCATTCCGCTCTGCAGAATATTTCGAGATCGAGCAGATCATCGAGCCCAGCACAACCCGATCCCATCTTTGTCGCTGGGCAAATTTGGTTCGACGCAGCCTAAAGCCCGAACCCAGTGCCTTTACTTATCGACCCTAGTTGTCGAGGCGATAGTTTTGAGACTAATGTTTTGGAGGCGATAGACCCGGAGAATAGCCCTGGAAACAATGTCGCTAGAACAAGATACCGAAGATAACGCGCTTGAGTTAGACCGTACCCTTGTTGAGCTCAAGTTTACCCTTCGCCAGATTTAGACGGAGCAGATCGCTGGCACCCTCAACAAACCTGAACGCTCGTACGCGACGATACAACGCCTCTAATGGATGACCCTGCACAAGCGCTTGACCACCCACCAATTGCACGCCCCAGTCTACGACCTGGCCGGCGGTTTCTGAGCAAAACACTTTTGCCGCGATGGTTTCATTCACGGCATTCGCCCCACTATCGACCATCCGTGCCGCGCGATAAAGCACACTGCGCGCAGCATAAGTTTGGATTCTCATATCAGCAAATCGTAGCCGCACACCTTCTTTATCGCCGAGAGGTGTACCGCTGCGATGCGGCGCCTTCAAATGTTGTTCCACAAAATCTAATACCCACAAACAGATACCGGTCGCCTCGGCCGATACCATTAAGCGCACGTTGCCGATATTGCCCAGAGCCCTGGGCATACCCTCGCCGGGTTTACCGACCATGCAATCTTCAGGCACAAGCACGCCGTTAAAGGTAATTGATACATGGCCACTGCCGTCTAATGAGCTGAAAACTTCTGACACTTCAACACCCTTGAGATCTAAATCAATCACCACCATCGCGGCACCCAGCTTTTCTCCATTGGGGTCCTCAATATTGATCAGTGCTGAAACAAAATCGGCGTCCTGGCCGCCCGTCACATAGGACTTCTGGCCTGTAATCGTGAGCTGACTATCGTTCAACACCCCATAAGACGGTCGTTTAGCATTATCGGGTTCGGTGAACCCAAAACCACCCCGTTTTTCGCCACTCAACACAGGATCCAGATACTGCGTCTTTAGATGGCCCTCGGCGCTATGCAAAATTCCTGGTCCAGGGCCAAAGACCGCTCGGGACAGAGGATTATTGGCAGCGGCGAGCTGTTCCCGCAGCACAGTCAGCTCAAGCGTAGAAGCCGGGTCTCCACCATAAGACTCGGGTTGGGTCTTGAAATAGAACCCAGCTTGCTTTGACGCCTCACGCACTTTAGCCAAGGCTTCCGCTCGATCGACATGGGTCGCTGCCGCTTGAACCGTGTCATCAATAAATGTCTGCATCTCAGATCGCACTGCATTTAATTCGGCTGATAAGTTCTCGGGCATAAACGTTCCACGTGGATAATTTGTCAGCACCATAGCAAATGCGCTTTGTTGATTCATCGTTTCTATGATGGTTGTACTATGAGTTTTGCACCGCGCTCTAACCACAACATTAAAGAATTCAACCTGTTACCCAACTGAGGTCGACTTAGCACGTCAATAAGTCCGACAAGATAGCGCGCGCCCAGCGACCAACAGCAACAGTTTTATGTTGTATTAACTCAGTACTCCGCTACCATCTGAGTGGTGCTATAAAAGTATTACACAAATAGAACAGCGCCCGTAGCGACGCAGAGAAAAAAGCAAATGACCTTTGGGCCTCCGCTGATCATTAGTGACCGGCCAGAACAAAAAAAATGGAGATTTATTTCATGGCAGTAGACGACCACGTAAACCTAGAACAATTTATGGCCGGTGTGGAAAAGCGCAACCCACATCAAACCGAGTTTATTCAAGCAGTTCATGAAGTCGCTGAAGATATCTTCGAATACAAAAAAGACAAAGAAAAATACCACCAGGCACAAATTTTGCGGCGCCTGGCAGAACCAGACAGGGTCATCAGCTTCCGCGTTTGTTGGGAAGATGATAACGGCAACGTCCGCGTGCAACGCGGCTGGCGGGTGCAAAACAATAACGCTATCGGACCCTACAAGGGTGGCATTCGCTTTCACCCTAGTGTGAACGAAAGCGTCTTGAAATTTCTGGCCTTTGAGCAGACTTTCAAGAACAGCCTGACCGGCCTACCGATGGGTGGCGGTAAAGGTGGTGCTAACTTCAATCCAAAGGGCAAGTCTGACAACGAAATTATGCGCTTCTGTCAGTCGTTTATGACAGAACTGTATCGACATATTGGCGAAGATACTGACGTTCCTGCCGGTGATATCGGTGTGGGTGCTCGCGAAATCGGCTATATGTTTGGTCAGTACAAGCGCATCACAAATCGCTTCACAGGCGTGCTAACAGGCAAAGGCCTGCAGTTCGGTGGCAGTTTGGTTCGTACCGAAGCAACCGGCTATGGTGCGGTTTACTTCTTGGAGAATATGCTGGCTCACAAAGGCGAGACCATTGAAGGTAAATCCACTGTCATTTCTGGTTCAGGCAATGTCGCCACTCACGCCGCAGAGAAGATTCTGCAGTTGGGCGGCAAAGTTCTGACTCTGTCGGACTCAAAGGGCTTTATTCATGATCCCGACGGCATTACCCAGGAAAAACTTGAGTGGGTGAAAAACCTTAAGAACGTTGATCGTGGACCCATCTCCGCCTACGCCGAAGAGTTTAAGGGTGCTAGCTACCATGAAGGCGAACGGCCATGGGGAGTTATCTGTGATCTGGCACTACCTTGCGCTACCCAGAACGAATTGCCTGGCGAGTCAGCCAAACTACTGATCAAAAATGGCTGCAAGGGCGTTTCTGAGGGTGCCAACATGCCGACTGACCTGGCGGGCGTTAAGGCCTTTAAAGACTCAGGCATTTGTTATGCACCAGGTAAGGCATCGAATGCTGGAGGGGTCGCGGTTTCTGGTCTCGAGATGAGCCAAAACTCAGCTCGAATTAGCTGGAGCGAGGCAGATCTGCAGGCTCACCTGAAAACCATCATGAAAGATATCCATGACAACTGTCTGGAATATGGTTCCAAAAAAGACGGCTCGGTTGACTACACCAAGGGTGCAAACATTGCCGGCTTCGTTAAAGTCGCTGATGCCATGCTGGCCTTCGGCGTCGTCTAACCCGCCCCAGAGCACGATAAGTCGTACCATCAAAGCCCGATCAGTTCGCTGATCGGGCTTTTTTGTTCGCTGACGACAAGCCAATTAATAAATATATTTCACAAATCTATGCACATTACGCCTATTTACCTTTATTTCCAGCTAGTTAAAATGAAGGCTCTAGTTTTTGGAGAGCGCCATGAGCGAAGCGGTAGCACGACCTGATTTTGAGATTCCTGATCCCTATGCCATGCCACTCGAGGACGTAAACCCTTTGAATGGGCGGCTGTTCCAGCATGACGCTCAATGGCCCTACTTTGAACGACTCCGCAACGAAGACCCCGTGCACCTTAGCGAAGATGAAGAATTTGGGCGCTACTGGCACGTCACCAAGTTCAACGACATCATGGAAGTCGAAAAAAACCACGAACTGTTCTCCTCCGAAGCTGGCATTACCATTGGACCGCCGCTCAACGCGCCGCCAGACAGACTGCAAACCCGCATGTTCATCGCCATGGATCCACCCACTCATGATGTGCAGCGCGCCACGGTGAGCCCCGTAGTTCAGCCCATCAATTTGGCTAAGCTAGAAAGTACGATCCGCGAACGTGCCGGTACGATTCTGGACTCTCTTCCAGTCGGTGAAACCTTCAACTGGGTAGACCTCGTTTCGATCGAACTCACCACTCAAATGTTGGCCACCTTATTCGACTTCCCGTTTGAAGATCGGCGTAAACTGACTCGCTGGTCCGATGTCGCAACAGCAGCACCTGGCACCGTGATCGAATCTGAAGAACAACGTCGCGATGAGCTATTGGAATGTCTTGAGTACTTCACCCGCCTGTGGAACGAACGAGTGAATGCGCCACCGAGCAGCGATCTCATTTCCATGCTGGCCCACGGTGAAGAAACCCGTAACATGGACCCGATGGAATTTTTAGGTAATCTGATTCTATTGATCGTGGGTGGTAACGACACGACACGTAACAGCATTACGGGTGGTGTTCTGGCACTTAATGAAAACCCTGCGGAATACGCCAAACTGCGCGCCGACATCAGCCTGATCCCAAATATGGTCGCTGAAATCATTCGTTGGCAAACACCTCTAGCCTACATGCGACGCACCGCCAATGAAGACACTGTGCTGGGCGGTAAGAATATTAAAGCAGGTGATCGTGTATTGATGTGGTATGTCTCAGGAAACCGTGATGAAGAAGTCATCAGAAATGCCAACGACTTTATCATTGACCGGGAAAAAGCCCGGCACCATGTGTCATTTGGCTTTGGCATTCATCGCTGCATGGGCAACCGTCTGGCTGAAATGCAGCTGCGAGTTGTCTGGGAAGAGATCATGAAGCGCTTCGACAAAGTCGAAGTTGTCGGCGAACCCGTTCGCGTCCTGTCGTCGTTTGTGAAGGGATACACCGAACTAATGGTTCGCGTTCATCCTAAAAAATAGAACCTAACAAGTCGCTCCTGCCAACTCGCTGAAACTGCTCCGCTCAAAACGAGCGGGGCATTTTTAGTACATGCTCACCGATAAAGCTCAAAATCAGATTCGTTGAGATAGGCGCAATTTGGTAAAGCCGCGTCTCCCTGAATTTTCTTTCGATATGGTATTCCCTGGCAAAGGCAAACCCACCGTGAGTTTGCATGCACACATCCCCTGCCCGCCAGGACGCTTCAGACGCAAGCATCTTTGCCATGTTGGCCTCAGCACCGGCCCCTTCTCCCGCATCAAACATCCGGGCAGCTTTTTCGACCATTAGGGAGGCTGCTTCAATTTCTGCATAGCATCGAGCAATTGGGAACTGGACTCCCTGATTCTGTCCGATAGGGCGATCGAATACGACTCTGTTGGTGGCGTAGGCAGTGGCCTTATCAACGAAGTATCGACCGTCACCGACGCACTCAGCGGCAATCAAAATACGCTCGGCATTCATACCATCCAGAATGACTTTGAAACCCTGCCCCTCTTCACCCAACAGGTTATCTGCTGGAATATGCAGGTCATCAAAGAACAACTCGCAGGAATGATGATTGATCATGGAATCAATAGGTTGAATAGTGAGTCCGTTACCCAGCGCCTTTTTTACGTCGATCAGAAATGCCGACAGACCATCGGTCTTCTTCTTAACGTCAGACTTGGGCGTGGTCCGCGCTAACAAAACCATCAGATCGCTGTGTTCAATTCGCGAGATCCAAACCTTCTGACCATTAATGACATAACCGTCAGCAGTTTTTTTGGCTATGGTTTTAAGGCTGGTGGTGTCGGTTCCTGTCGTTGGCTCGGTTACGCCGAAGCTTTGCAGGCGCAGTTCACCCGCCGCAATTTTAGGCAAATAATAATTCTTCTGGGCATCACTACCATGGCGTAATACAGAACCCATAACATACATCTGTGCATGACACGCGCCTGCATGAGCACCAGAGCGACAAACTTCTTCCATCACGACGGAAGCTTCGAGTACGCCGAGTCCAGCACCGCCATACTCCTCTGGAATTAGAACGGTTAGAAAACCTGCAGTAGTCAGTTCTTTGACGAACTCGGTTGGATAGCCACGATTGCCATCTAGCTCAAGCCAGTATTGTTCGCCGTAGCGTTCACATAGTTGGCGGACAGAGTGGCGGATTTCGGTCAGTTCAGGTGCTTCGGACATTCAGGGAACCTAGTTTTTCAATCCCCGAAGTTTAACGTTTTACACGGATTTGGCCCAGCGGCGCATGACCTCAGACAGAATATTTGTATTAACGGGCTTAGCAACATAGTCATCCATTCCCGCATCAAGGCAAGCATCGCGATCACCGTCAACAACATTGGCCGTCATGGCAACGATGGGAATCCGCTGCAGATGTTGCTCGGTTTCTAATTCTCGTATTTCCGTTGCGGTAGTCAAACCATCTTTCTCAGGCATCCGACAATCCATAAAGATCATGTTGTAAGGCAGGCTGTCCCACATTTCTATTGCCTCAATGCCATTTGCCGCGACATCGACGCGGCAGCCCATCCGAGTCAGCATTCGGGTGATGACCTTCTGATTAACAATGTTATCTTCCGCTAACAACACTCGGACGCCATTATAAAGGTTAGCTGAATCTTCAAGTTGATTGACACTCTCTGTTTGAGGCTCGGTGCTGATGGTTCGCTGTAGCTCCGTAATTAAACTTCGGTAGCCGACGGGCGTCGACAAAAAATGACGACAACCGGCATTCAGCAAACGGCTCCGTTGCTGTGACCAAACCGAGGTAAATATCACTTCGCAAAAGGGAATTTGACTTTTTTTACGAAGATTCTGTAAAACTTCCGTGGACACCGAATCTGGCAAGAACACCAGCGTGCCAGGTTGTTGAATCTCAAGCGCGGCATCATCTAAGTCATGAAGACGAGAAGCGCTAACGCCTAGCGTAACCAGTTGATCAACGAGCGAATCTGCAACGTAGGAATTATCGAAATAAACCAGTGCAGAGATTTCATCAAAACGCTCAGAAAACTTGAGATCAACGGGCGGCGCTCCCATCAAAAAGTCTAACCGGAACCAGAACCTGGTCCCACCGGTCGCCGAACTCTCAAGGCCAATATTGCCGCCCATGAGCTCCACCAGACTTTTACATATCGCCAAACCCAACCCCGTTCCGCCGTACTTACGAGTAGTCGACGCGTCCGCCTGACTGAACGATTCAAATAGCAATTCCTGTATGTCTTCTGGAATACCAATTCCTGTGTCACAAACAGAAATTTCAAGAGTTACCTTGTTTTCCTTCACCGCATTCGGTTCAGTAACCGCTCGGACTCGTAAATCGATCTTGCCTGTCTTAGTGAACTTCACTGCATTGCCCACGAGATTCAATAGTATCTGTCGCACGCGACCAGCATCACCATGAATTAGATGTGCAGTCTCTAAAGGATAGTCAACCAGAAGCGGGATATCTGCCTCGATAGACTTACTCTGGACAATTTCAAACACTTCACATATCGCGATTCGGAGATCAAAAGGTTCGGACTCCACCTCAAGCTTGCCAGCATCGATCTTAGAGAAATCGAGTATGTCATTGATGATCGTGAGTAACGCATCCCCAGAGGAATGAATAATCCGTGCTGTTTCCTGCTGCTCTTCTGACAGATCTGTATCAAGTAGCAGTTGCGCCATGCCAAGAATGCCATTCATCGGCGTGCGAATTTCATGGCTCATTGTCGCGAGGAATTCTGTTTTTACTTTTGCGGCGTTCTCCGCGCGCTCTTTCGCCGCGAGTATCTCTCGCTCAAAACGTTTGCGGCCGGTAATGTCTCTGACGACAAGAATGTAAAGTTTTTCATCCACGAGTCGCGCTTCACTCACCGCGAACTCTACGGGCAGTAACAAGCCATGCTCGCTCCTTAGATGCGCTTCACGTAACGTGCCATCCGCCACGCTTGCCCAGGAACTTAAAGGTGCTCCATGAACCAGAAATGCAGAATGGATCTCTTCGCCAACCAGATCCTCGTCAGAACTTTTCAACAATTGTTGTGCCCTGGGATTGATTGACTGCAACCGGCCATCGGCATGTATCGCGACGATTCCATCTGCGACGTTATTTAAAACCGCAGCGATGGTCGTCACGTGATCTTGAATTTCTCTCTGTGCGTCCTTTTGCGCTGTTACATTGCTGGTCGTACCGGACATCATTACCGGCGCGCCACTGTTATCTCGGTAAACCCGACCTCGAGCCAGGATCCAGACAATCCGACCCCCGGCACCAATCAGTCGATATTCAATGATGTACTCTTCGTCCCTGCCTTTAAATGCTGCTGCTATCTTTCTCCGGACCCGATCCTCATCCGCGGGATGAACATGCGACATTGCCATCTCGCCATCTCCCGATAGTGGCATAGCCGGAATACCCAACCAACGCGCTACCGAGCGGGTTGTATTAAAAGTATCATTCTTAATGTCCCATTCCCAAATATCCGTATCAGAGCCCTCCAGGGCACGGCGATAACGGCCACGCAATTCTTCTTCCAGCTTCTTCAAGCGCAGAATCGATGTACTGTCCTTACCGATTAGCACGAGCAAGGGGCGATACATGTCATGCAACGTCACGTTGGCAACGAAATTATATTCGCTACCATCTTTGCGAAGGAGCAGCTGGCCTGTCTCTATTTGCGGATTGACGTCGGAAATTTCAGCTTTCAATTGTCGCAGCTGAACCATACCATCCTCGAAGTAGGCATCTGTCGCAAGCTCGAACAGCTCGTCAGACCCATAGCCAAGGTTTGCCAACGCCGTTTCATTTGCATAGACCAGAGAGTAACTGTCCGCATCATAAACAATCACCTCGTGACCACTCGTTGCAACGGCGGTAGTGAGAATATGGTTGAGTTGTTCATTGGTTTTTCGTTGCGAAACATCTAGCATAATACAGTTAGCTAATTCGATATCGCCTGTGACGTCGCGTTGCAACTTGCCACGGAAATTGATCCAAAGTCGATTGCCATTGCGGTGCTGGATTTCAAAATCAAAGTCCCACCGATCATCTGGCCGCAGGGCTGCTTGCAGGAGATGGGAGAAGGTGTTGTCGCGTTCAACGCCGAGGCCAAAGACGTGATCCGCCGTCTCAAAGTACTCAGTCGGATAACCGGTGAGCGTCTCAATATTGCCACTTCCATTGATGACCTGGCCGGATGACCAATCAGCCTGAAAGACGTGGGCATCCGCCGCCGACATAATATCGACCATTGTCTGGTACTTATCCGTTTGGGGTAGGTGGACCTGTGTCATGCCTCAGTAAATAATGCTCTCAATGACTATTGGAGTATAGTCTCGAATTTCAATCTTGGTGGGGGAATCAAAATGGCGCAAAGCTGGAAAATTGGGGATGTCACCATTACCCGGGTGATCGAAATGGAGGTCACTGGGGGAACTCGATTTATTCTGCCTCAAGCCACCCGCGATGCAGTGAAGCCAATTCAGTGGCTACAACCACATTTTGCTGATGAAGCCGGCAATCTGATCACCAGCGTGCATGCTTTGATCATTGAGACACCCACGCGTCAAATTATTGTCGATACTTGCATTGGTAATGACAAAACTCGCAGTATACCCAACTGGCACATGCTCCAACTACCGTTCCTTGAAGACCTTGCTAAGGCCGGATATGACCGGTTCAAGATTGACACAGTTCTGTGTACACACCTGCATGTCGATCACGTTGGGTGGAACACCATGAGACAGAACAATGCCTGGGTGCCCACGTTTCCAAATGCGGAATACCTGATGGCGGATCAGGAATTTCAATACTGGATGGCGCAGGACGAACCTGATTTTGGGGACGTGATCGGCGATTCGGTTCGACCGGTATTCGATGCTGGCCTCGTCAAACTCGTCGATCTTGACCATCGGGTCTGTGAGGAGGTCTCGCTAGAACCAACTCTGGGACACACACCGGGACACGTGAGTGTCAATATCCGCTCTGGCGGCCAACACGCTGTCATCACGGGTGATTGTATCCATCACCCCTGCCAATTCTCGAAAAACGATTGGTGCAGCAGCGCAGATTTTGACCCAGAGATGGCGATGCATACCCGAAGTCGGCTATTCGAACGGTTAGTCGACACCGAGACGCTGGTCATTGGTACTCATTTCCCAACACCAACGGCTGGATATTTAAAACGAGATGAGCAAGCGTATTGGCTAGACACCGAGATAGGCAATCAATTCACAAATTGAACCCAGCCTGGTTTAGGACTAGCTATGCCTACTTCAACTTTTCTTTCTATTTAGAGGTCAGTGGGGATTTATATGGTGGAACAGGTCGAGTGCTAGATGAGGGGATTGACGCCCTGCTCCGCCAGACTCTGGTTTGACAGCGACAGCACTTGGCCGAAGCGGTCCATAACAAAGCGATTGTAGAGTGGCACCAACAAGCATCGCTCCTGGTGGCTAAGTTCTAGTTTTTCAGTCGCGTGCCAAAAACAAAGATAAAAATTACTCGGCAACATCGGGTGAAATTGCAGCTCTGCGCCAGCGAGCACACTAAAACGTTGACGGAGTTCTTCGAGCAATATTTTGTAGTGGTTCTGATTACGGTCAGCGTAGGCCTTGAGCATCAGTTGCACGTCTTCGGCAGGCTTGGGCAGCGCTGGTTGATCAAGTTGATTGAGTAGATTAACCCAGCCATGGTTCATTAACGCGGAATAACTCTCACGATACACTGCAGACCGGACCTTCAGGGCTCGTGTCATGTTGAAGTGTTGCGTCAATATGTCCTGTTCGTCGCCGCCGTACATCTCCTCGAACAAAGCGTCTGCAGCATTTTCAGCAAGCCCATCAAACAGATAAGTCAATTTGGCTTCAACCGTTTTCTTAACCCGCTTGACTACCTCAATTGTTTTGGCTCGATTAGTCACGGGTAACACGATGATATCTGCAGATTGCGTAGTCGCTTTCACTCAGTAGCCCGAAGTTTGATTGCTGTAAACCGTTGCTTACTCTTGATTGAAGCACTAGTCGAGGCCGCTTGCACAGAACAAATGATTTAACTTTGTTAAACTGTGCACTCCATCACAATCTAACTGACGATCACGTCATGTTTTGAATCCAGTTTGCTGATGGACGGCAAATAACGACCAGTGGCCGACGTCACGACCAACGGGTCAAAAATCGGAATGGTGTATAGTCTTTTGCCACAACAGTATCTGGATTCAATATGACCGGACTTACCTACCCTTTTGCGACTGGACCAGAACCCGGCCACCTGATCGAGGTTGCGCCAAGGGTATATTGGTTGCGAATGCCGTTACCCATGTCCCTGAATTACATCAATTTATATGTCATTGAAGATGATGACGGCTGGATACTGGTCGACACGGGTATTCGCGGCGATGAGACAAGGCAGCTCTGGTTACAAATATTCGATCGATACTTTTCGACCAAGCCCGTTAAGCAAATCATTTGTACCCATATGCACCCGGACCATACCGGTCAGGCAGGATTTCTTCATCAGCACTGGCAAGCGCCACTCTCAATGAGCGCTGCCGAGTACTATCAAGCCCGCGTCATGGTGATGCAGATGCAAGATGGTAATCACTGGCAAATGTCTGAACATTTTCTAAGAAATGGGATCGAGCAAAGCTTTCTAGATGAGTTACGGGACATGCGCAGCAGCTTCTCGCCGCAACCTGAGGATCATCCTTTACCCGGATCATTCATCAGGCTTGAAGATGGCCAACAGTTAAAACTGGGCAACAGCGACTGGCAGGTCATCACCGGTACCGGACATTCTCCCGACCATGTATGTCTGTATGCACCATCGTTAAGGGTACTCATATCGGGTGACCAGGTATTGCCCATCATCACCTCTAACGTCAGCGTTCACCCAACAGAACCTCTAGCGAATCCGTTGAAGGGCTGGCTCGCCTCCCACGAAAAACTTAGGGCTGCATTACCAGACGACCTACTCGTATTACCTGCTCACAACCTACCGTTCTATGGCTTACATGCTCGCTTACAAGAATTAATCGACCATCATGAAGACCGCATGCTGATCATTGAAGAAGCCTGCATGACGCCTCAAGTCGGCGTCGTCTTACTACCGCTGTTGTTTAATCGCAAACTGGAAGGCGTAACCAAAATCATGGCATTAGGAGAATGTATCGCTCACCTGCACTGCTTGATGGATCGAAATCGCATCGCGCAGGATTTTGATGGCCGCCAATATTTATATCGTTCAATTGCGCCGGATCTAGATCAGCGAGCTCGTGCTGGACAACACCCAACGCCGGCTAACGAACCCATTATGGTGTAGCGCCCTTTTTTTCTGAATGAGCTGTGACCGCTTGAGCAGGAACCTCATCAACAAAAAAGCAGGTATCAATCGATCGACGAGTCGGTCGACCATATTTGCCAAGTGGCCAGCCAATCGGAATCAGCGCGATCGAAGGCGTATCAACACTAAGCCCCAACATCGCGTCAATTTCTTTGCCATACGCCAAATGGGATGTGGTTAACGAGGCCCCTAGCCCTACCGCGCGACACCCCAACAGAACGTTTTGTATCGCGGGAAACAACGCCTGACTTTGCGGTTGTCCACGTCTGGTCCAACCAGCTACGAACAAATGCACCGGCGCCTCATGTAAATGCTCCGCTAAATAGATTGCCGCTTTCATATTACGGCGTTTCGCGTCGGGGTAGTCGGGTGATTTTGCCGCCTCTATCGCAGGAACAATGTAAGGCAGGAATGTCTCGCGATACTTATCGGCAATAAAATTTCGTTTCTCTTGATCGGTTACTGCCACAAAAAACCATGGCTGTCGGTTGCCCCCATTAGGTGCAAAGGTACCCGCCTCGCAAACCTTTCGAATCAATTCGATCGGCACTGGGTCTGATTTTAAACGACGAATCGCTCGCGTGGTCCGAATCCCTTCCAACAAGCCTAATGACTCACCGATTTGTTCGATATCAATTTCGCTTCCTTTAACCACTTCAGTTCCGTCGCTCACTTCAGTACCTCATATTGCTCATTCTCCAACCCGACACGACCCTGAGCCATCAACCGATCCAGGTGCATTTTCATACTACGCCGCTCAATCTGATCCACCATGCTGCCGCCCGTACCAGGACGATAGATAAAACGGTGAGTCACAATGTCCTGCATAGAACGAGGCTGCTCTAAGAAGGCCAAAAGATTGTTCTCCCGAAAGCCAATCATCCCGTGAAAGGCTTCAAGCATCTCTAAAAATTGCTCGCGAGATTCAATCAACCCTTTATGGTGGAAGGTCAGCCAATAATGACTATCGATGTTTTTAAGTTTCTCGATACTTGTCTCAAAATCTGTGAGGTTCGACCAGGCATCACCGTAATAGGGGCCAAACCCCGTCAGTTCGATATCACCGAGGTACACGAGTTGTTCGTCATCCCACTCAATCATAAAACAGCAGTGGCCACGAGTATGGCCTGGGGTATGTAGCACCTTGATGGTGACGCCACCCAGATCAAATACAGCGCCATCATCAAAGGTTTGTACGTCAGGGCGTGGCTGGTAATGAAATTCGTTAAGGACAGTCTGCTCGAACTCTGAACCACCGTCACCCTCAAACCCATAAATTTTCATCATGCCTTGCAGATCAGCCAGGCCTAAAGCATCCGCCCCGTGACAAAGACAGGGTGTGTCGGGATACAAATGCAGCCCGGCGACATGGTCTTCATGGATATGACTCAGCATGATGAGATCGGCAGACGGTAATCGGTCCTTGCGCGACACGATACCGAGCGAAGGATCGATCAATACCGTTTTCTGCGACCCCTCCACCAAAAGGGAATTGCCCTGGGGGTATTTGCCATTTTCGACGCCAAACAATATGGTTAAGGGGCCAAGCTTTTTATCAATCAACTCACTCATTAATTTACTCTTCAATTCACTCATCTACTTTCCAGAATGCACCAATCGGTCCGGGGAAAACAACGGGGCTTTCAATACCATCTTTGCTGACACTCGCGACACCAAATATGTAGTTATCAATCACGACATTTTCGAGCGTAAACTCAGCAACATCGCCGGCAATACGACTCCATTGCCACTGAGCTTCTGTCGTTAATCGCCAGTAAACCTTGTAGGTTATCGCATCCTTAACCCTACGCCATTTCAAGGTTGTATCTGGTGAGACAATACCTTCAATCGTGACCCGCGCCGGTGGCGCTGGCGCCAAAGCCATGGACGCCAGACTGACCACGTTTAGGGCGGTCATTTTAGCGGCGTAGTCAAAATCTACGCCATCAATGGTATCGCCGTATACTCGTCCGTTTTCGACCCGTAGATCCTGATGTTGGCGATCATAGTGCTCATTGGTCTCCATAATTCTAACGCCCGGAAAACCAACTTCGTTAAAGGGACGGTGATGACCGCCTCGGCCGAACCGGTCCAACCGATAGACCATCATGACATCCAGATTACGAATATAGTCATCGGCAATACGATCCACATAGCGCGCCACATTTCGCGACGGAGAATCTACCTCACCACCCGTAAAGCGACGAATTCTAGCTTCACCCTCGGTTTCGATTGGCCGCGTGGCTTCTGAAAATACCCGTGCGGTTGTGTTGTTGGTCACGCCATTAATGCCCGTGATATTGCCAATCATATCGTTGTTTAGAACCGCTTCAATGTGCCAGCCATCGGCAATGGCCTGTTCCGCCATGATCTTTCCGCCAAACAGTCCCTGCTCCTCACCTGATAAACCGACAAACACAATTGATGCCGGGAAGCGATGCTGACTCAGCACCCTGGCCGCTTCAATGACGCCGGCCATACCCGATGCATTGTCGTTGGCACCAGGAGAATCATCCACACCATTCATTGGATCAGACACCCGGGAATCGATGTCACCGGACATGATCACATAGCGATTGGGATCACTGGTGCCTTTCAAAATGGCAACCACGTTGACGACTTCAGTAGCTTCGGGAATCCGACGCTCTTCTGAAAAAACACGCGCCTGGGTATACACCGTCAGACACTCACCGCAAGCCTGAGAAATTTGGTTGAACTCCGCCTCAATCCAGCGCCTCGCAGCACCGATACCACGCGTCTCTGATCGTGTTTCTGACAGCGTATGGCGGGTCCCAAAAGACACTAACTTGCGGATATCTCCTTCTATTCGTGCTGGCGAAGCTGCATCACTGAGTTGATGCAGCAATTCCTGGTCAGCGTGAGCCATCAGACTCGCTAGCAACAGCCCAAGGGTGAGGGTAAAACGATTCATGACTTCTCTCCTATTTTTGATTCTAGTGCTGCTGCATTTTTGCTATCTGAGGCCATATCTGAAGCCATAGCTAGTCTCATACGACGATAGCCCACCCAGGAGATGCCACTGAGCAAAGCCGCGAGCAAAAATACTCCGGCACCTAGACCATCGTACCCCGGCAAGATGCCATCCTCTGCCCATCCTAGATAAAGAAAAATGCCCATAAAAGGCGCAAATGCTCCCCTGATCCCAGTCAGAGTGACGTGTGCACCCATGTAGGCGCCGAGTTCCGATGGCCGTGCAAAATCATTATGGCCAAGGGTCCAAGCCAGTGAACCACCGCCCCGGGCAATACCCAGCACCAGCCGCCCCAGGCCCAGCACAACCAGTGAACCCATAATCGCACCAAAAAACATGATCACCTGACACAGCACCCACAATGAACTTTGACGGGCACGGAAGAATGTAACGTGGTTTTGATCCAAATAGTTCGCCCAAAAAGGCAACGTCAACAACGACAGAGCAAAGGGAATAATCAGTGTAATAATAATGCTGACGGTGTAGCTAGCGCCTAACTGGTTCGACACAAGATAAATAACCGGCGCCTCCAACATCATGTTGGATGTACCTGCCAAAAATTGATAAATCTGATATTCGGCAAACTTCTTATCCCGGCGCAACACCTGCCACATGCCCGTGGCACTGGCACTCGCCTCATCTTTCTCCGTTTGCAAATACTCGGTTTCACCTTGTACGGTGACCCGGGAAAATGCGTTAACACCGATCATCCCTGTCACTGCAGCAAGCGCAAAAATCCATCGAAAGGACTCGGGACTGGCATCCATCACCAGGCCTCCGCCCATCGCAACCAACACCATCGCTAAACTGCTCACAATGGTTAAGCGTGCGGTAATTCTTGCTCTAACGTTACGGCCGTAATTTAGGCTCCAAACCAGACTGCGAGCAGTCACCTGCCCAGCCATCAGAAAGCGGACGATCAATATGCAGGTGACAAACAACCAGAGGCCACCACCTTGAGCCGTCGGCGTTAGCGCGATTAAACCGGTAAAGAACAAGATCGCTGCCTGTATCCACACAAGAATTTTGACCTTGGGTTTGCCGCGAATTAGGCGTGCCCAGGCAAAGCTCGAAAGATTACTAAACATGGGGGCAGCAGCGATGACGGCAATCACCAGTGGTGATGCGGCAAAAATTTTATCGGCGATTACTCCGGCAAAACCACCTTCCATGACCGCGAAACACATGGGCAGTGTTGCTTCGGTCACAAGCTCTTTTCGGTAGGCGCTCTGAACAGGAGCGGCCTGGGGTGGCAATTCAAACAGTGTTTTCAGTAGCGACATGATGGTCCCGTTGGCAGATAACCATCATAACAGCGCACCAGCTGCCTGGCATCTTTGCGGGTGATACCATTCAGAAGTACACGCATAATTACATGCGGAAGTGCAAGAAAACCACCCCCACCGCGCTACTTGCCAGCGAAGCAAATGCGGCTCTGAATGGCGTAGAAGTGGAGCTACAGGGAGATATTAATGAGTTGCCGACGTTCTGTATGACCGAGAGAACTTCCGCTGGATTAAACGTCTTCCGAATCTATCGAGTCAGGTATTGATCGCAGTTTCGCGGGTAAAGTCCGATAAATTGGCTGGCTATGCGATTGTGGATCGAGTCGATGCAACGACCATTCCAGATTTAGATGAGTACAAAGAATTTAGTGATGTGAGAATTTATCGAAACCAGCTATGACAGATCCCGCTCTTTAAAACAGTTGTTACACAGTTTGTGACAGCCGCTAGTCCGACATCTCTTCCCGCAGAACATTGATAAAAGCTTGTTTCATTCGATATTGTAATTGGCATTCAGGACATTCTTCGGAGTTTGGCGTGGCAACCTCACCCAATTGGCCTAAAACGAAAGATTCGACGATCTGGTGATATTCGATATAGCGGTAATCCATGCCCGGTGCCGTTATGCTTTTAGTTATCGTGATAGTGAGTTGGCATCGCCAAACCTCCCACTACTATAATCCAAAGATACGCTGGCGCGAGACCGGATAGGCACATTTTGGGACCGCTGATCTGCATTCTCATGGCCTTCTGCTTCAGAAGTAGCGCTCAAGATCCAGGCAGGCAGATTGTGGTTCCCTGATAGTTAATCTCCCACTCACCCCGGTCAGATACAAAGCCGAGCCCATTCAACAATGTCTCGATCGCTTGAAGCTCTCCCTCCCCGCCTCGTTCTAAAAAATTGAAACAATCCACAAACCTCACCAACCTCGGCAGCCAAAAGCAACGATGGTCCCGCTGTGACGAAGCCGAAGATTGCTTCGTCTTCCGCCAAATAAGTGAACACGTCGCTCGCCGGTTACCGTTCCTGCCATTGAATGCACCAGGGCGGGCTGAGCCGTAACTCGGCGTTCAGCCCAATTAACTCGGCATAGTCCGCGCGATCAGCGCGGCGGATGCCAACGCTATGCGATAACCTTACCGGTTCAGAACGATGTCAGCCATGATCTGTAGTTCTGCTTCAGAGCGTGGGCTCACGAGTAAGCTTGTGACCGGCGTATCATCCCACGCCTTTAGTCGATCCTTGATCCGATCAACCGAGCCCACCAGCGAAATTTCATCGGCAAATGCACTCGGTACCGCCATCACCGCCTCATCCTTCTTGCCCGCAAGAAACAAATCTTGAATCATCTTGGCCTCGGCTTCAAAGCCCATACGGCCCATCAGTTCCGTGTGAAAGTTGCGCTTTTTCGCGCCCATGCCGCCGATATAGAGCGCCAGGTTGTGTTTTACTGGCATTAACCCCTCCTCCAAATCATCACAAACCTTCATCGCAACGCCCTGGCTAATTTCAAACTCTGGCGGCGCATCTTTGATCTGGTCGGCATACACTTCTTGACGATAAGGCGAGTAATAGAGTGGCAACCAGCCGTCTGCGATCTCAGCCGCCATAGCAACATTTTTGGGACCCTCTGCGCCCAGAAAAATGGGCAAATCCGCCCGCAATGGATGGGTAATAGGCTTCAAAGGTTTACCCAGATCCCACGAACCCTCGCCGTGATAAGGCAATGGATAATGCTCACCATCATTTTGCACCGGCGCCTCTCGCGCCAGCACCTGACGAATAATGCTGACGTATTCCCGCGTTCTGGAAATGGGTTTGGCAAAAGGTTGGCCATACCAGCCTTCAACCACCTGTGGTCCTGAGACACCCAGGCCCAGAATGACGCGACCGTTAGACAAGTGATCCAGGGTCAGCGCTGCCATGGCAGTTGCTGTCGGCGTTCGCGCCGAGAGTTGCGCCACGGCTGTACCCAGTCGAATACGCTCCGTATGGGCCCCAATCCACGCCAGTGGCGTGAAAACGTCCGACCCCCAGGCCTCTGCTGTAAAGATCGCATCGTAGCCCAGGCGCTCTGCCTGTTGTGCAATTCCCACCATATTTGGGTTTGGACCGGCGCCCCAATATCCCATTTGAATCCCTAGCTTCAGACCTGCCAATTCACTCTCTCCTTTGATAAATAACGACCAGCTTGCCCGAAGCGCAAATTAGAAATCAACCAACCCTTGAGATTTCTCTTACAGACGCCATATTCTAGGCAATCTGAGGTGCAATCCAAGGGGCCCGTTGGTATCCTTTCGCGCCTGCCATATTCGAACTGCTGTAAGGAAAGACCAATGATGAATGACGAATCAAGCGAGCCAAAATTGCCAGGGCTTAACTTCCTTGACGAGAAGCTGTTTAAATCTAGATCGATTTCCATTTTTGGTCAGATCAATGAACGCGCCGCTCGCACCGTGACCGAACAACTGCTGGCACTGGCTGCTGAAAGCGACGATCCCATCACAATTTATATCAGCTCGCCCGGCGGTCATGTTGAATCCGGCGACGTGATCTACGATATGATTAAATTCATCACGCCAGAAGTCAGAATGATTGGCACCGGTTGGGTCGCAAGTGCTGCCACCACAATCTTTTTGGCGGCTAAGAAAGAAAACCGCTTTTGTTTGCCTAACACCCGCTTTTTGATTCACCAACCAGCCGGCGGATCACAGGGTAGTGCCACCGATATCAGTATTGCTGCCGAACAGATCATCAAGATGAAGGCACGTATCAACAAGCTCATTGCTGATGAGACAGGCACCGATATCAGTCAAGTAGAGAAAGATACCGACCGTGACTACTGGATGACCGTTGAAGAAGCTATCGACTACGGTATCGTCAGCAAAGCCGTCAGTACCATGTCTGAACTCAGCTAGTGAAATGAGCATAAGACGTATTGGCCCCGCCGACCGGGACACACTGGCCGAAGTGCTGGCAAAAGCGTTTGAGCAAGACCCCGTATTACGCTGGATTATCCCTGATAATGAGCATTACCAGCGCATTGCGGTGCCGTACTTTAGACTACTGCTGCAGCAGAGCATGTCCTTCGGTGCCAGCTACACCAATGAAGACCAGACCGGTGTCGCCTTATGGGTTGGGCCCGCAGAGTCCCCATCGGTGTTTACCCAATGGGCAGGGACTTGCCGGCTTTTGTGGTTACTGAAGGGCAATATACTGCGCGCCTTCCGGCTCCAGGAACTGATGGCGACTTACCGCCCACGCAAAGATTTTCTACACCTCACCTACATCGCGACACATCCAGAGCAACAACGTTCTGGAATTGGTGCTGGGCTTATCGAACCGATGTTAAAAAAAGCCAAAGAGCTGGCGTTGCCGGTCTATTTGGAGTGCTCCAATCAAGCCAACCTCGGCTTCTATCGCCAGTTTGGGTTTCGTCTAATCGACAACATCAGTTTCAAAGATGGTCCAACTATTTGGCCTATGACTCTGGACTAGCCTTGACGGGATTAGAATTCGACTCTGGCTGGCATCCAGGTTTCACTTAGTCCGCGGTAGCCAGGCAATAGTCCTTCCACGACCCATCGCAATCTTTATTGCCGTATCTTCAACCAAAGATGCCTGCCCCATCACTGACGCATAGTTTCGCTTTTCTGGATCAAAATAGAACAATGTGACTTTGGGATTGTTGCGAACCTGCGCCACTTTACGCGTGTTGGGTTTCGCCGCTACATAGATCACGAAATCATCATCTGGAAGAAACGCACCAACAATTCTGGACCTCGGCTGGCCGGCTTCTCCTACCGAAATCAACGCGCCAAGGACAAAACCTCTGCATCGTCGGCTTGCGAAGTTATCGGCGCTAACAGCGGCAGGTTACGGGGCACTTTCCCCGCTAAAGTTGCCGTTATTGATGTTCTTGCCGATTGAGCCAATCGAGTGCTGCAGCAAACACCTCGTCCGCCGCGCGTTCACCAACCAGCACATCAAGGTGCCCATAGTTTTCGAGCACGTGCAGCTCAACGCTGGTCGCCCCACTCTCGCCAGCAGAATAAACACTATTCAAAATGTGGTCAGTACCTAGATTGGTCGCGCCAAAAAATATCAGCGGAATCCCTAGCTTACCAAAGTGATCGTCAAGCCCAGTCTCTGCATCTAAGGTACTGGCAATCACTTCACGATCGATGTCTTGAATGGTTGGAAAGAACCGGTCGTAACCCCGCAGCAATTGCGCCAACGTCTGAATGTCCGACACACCATCAACCGCATTCGCCAAAGCGCCCGGACCCCAGGCACGATAGAGCGTTTGGGTCAGCTGTTCACCAATAGTGGCATAGGCTGGATCCAACGCCGCTGATGCAGGGTCATCAATCACCATCTGCATCATCATCTGTCGGTTTTCCCAACCTCGTCGCTGGGAAAGAATCGTCGCGAACTGGCCGCTGGCATTGAGTTTTGTCAGCGCCACTTTTGGGTCATAGGCCTCCTCGCGGTATTTCTTAAAACTTCCATCCAACACAATGAGTCCAGCAGCTGGGACCTGCCCCACTAACGCATAGGCAAAGCTCGCGCCCCGGCTAAAACCGGCCACGTAAACAGATTGGCCAGGGTGCTGCGCCTGCACAAACTCAAAAGTCAACTGTGCATCAGCCACAAACGCGGCGAAATCCCAGTGCTGCATAAACCCGGTGTCACCTGCATACGCAGCGGGAATCGCGGCCGTGCGATAATCCAAACCGTAGGTCATCACACCTTGCGTCGCCAGGTAGACAAGAAAATTATGGCGCGCAGACGTGATGGACGGCACGCTGTTCATATTGGTCCCTGGCAAATACAACAGCACAGGACCGCTCTTATCCGAACCTTGTCCTTGAGATGCCTGAGTTGGTTGATGTAATTGATGTAGCCGGATCCGGTCGAATTTATGACCCGGTTTTACTTCAGCCTGCCATACCGTCTCAGTTAAAGTAGAACCAGTATTGAGACGAGTCGCCTCTTGCACCAGTCGAAAATCTGCGTGGCTGGCAGTGCAATAAAGCGCACCCACCAGGACAAACAGAAAGTTCGGCAGGCGCAATCTCTCACACAATCTCACTCCCTGTCCCGAGCCCAGTCTCACGCGCACTCGTCCGCAAGAAAGTCGAGTGTTCGCGTGTAGGTCTGAGCATCCTCAGCCACGATCGACGCACAGAAGTCAGTCACACCAATATCTCTTAGCTGCTGAATACTCGCCCGCAAGCTCGCCTCATCACCCGCAAACGCAATGTCAGAAGGCCCAGCTGCACCTTCTTTGTCGAGCATGGCGCGATAAGACGGCAACATGCCATAAATGCTTAGCACCCGATCAATCATCTTTTTCGCTTCATCAGCATCATTGGTTAAAATCACCGGAAAGCCCGCCACAATAGAAGGTGTAGGTTTACCAACCGACGTTGCGCCCTTGCCGATACCGGGAATAATATGATCGCTAAGTGTTTTCGGTCCTGTCATCCACGTAATGGTGCCATCCGCCATTTCACCGGCAAGCTTCAGCATGACTGGACCTAATGCGGCAACAAGAATCGGCACGTGCTCCGCACCAGGCACATTTAATGTCACATTGTTCACAGTAAACTGCTCACCTTTAAAAGAAGTTGTCTCACCCTTTAATAGTGGTCCCAGTACCGCCAGATACTCACGCATATGGCGAGCCGGCTTGTCGTAGGAAAAACCCAACATATCTTCAATCACGACCTTATGTGATAAACCAATGCCGAGCGAAAACCGATTACCTGAAGCCGCAGCAGCGGTCAGCGCCTGCTGGGCGATCGCCGTAGGATGGCGCGGATAAGTCGGCGTCACAGCGGTACCAAGACCAATTTTCTGGGTCGCGTGACCCAAAATACTCAGCGTAGAAATCGCATCCAGGCCGAATATATTGGCCATCCACAAGTTGTCGAAGCCTTTCGCTTCAGCATCCTGTGCGACCTTAACCAATCCTTCAATAGTGCCATCTGGACCGTCTGAAGCGCCTAACATCAATCCTGTTCGCATAATTTTCCCTCTCTGTGATGAAGCGTCGAGTATGCAACAGCCAGTCAGTCACGAAAAGTCGCACAGCATGGTAATATTCTTTCGTGAAAGGAGAATTCATGTCTGAAACAAACGCAGCAGCGCCGATTGAGCCAGAAGACGATAACCAACTCATCCGGCGCCTGCTCGATCAGGATGAGGTTGCCTATCGACACGTCGTCAAAACCTATCAAGGCAGTATGCTTTACCTGGCACGCAACATTGTCGGTGAAAAAATCGCCGATGAAGTCGTGCAAGAAGCCTGGCTCTCGGTCATGCGTGCGCTGCCTAAGTTTGAACAACGTAGCAAACTCAAAACCTGGATTCTGACCATAGTCTCCAACGAGGCGAAAAATCGGCTTCGTAAAGAAAAGCGATACGTTTCATTAGAGGCCATGACCGAAGACCAATCGGCTCTGGCGGATCGATTTGATAGCACCGGACACTGGGCCGAACCTGCTGCAAACTGGCAAGCTGATAGCCCGGACGCCCTATTATCAAAAGGTCAACTATCGGGTTGTCTTGAACAAGCCATCGTCGAACTCCCTGATCTACAAGCAGCGACGCTCAACCTCAAAGAAAAACAGGGATACTCACTGAAAGAGATTTGTAACATTCTGGATGTCAGTGAATCTAATGTCAGGGTGCTGCTCCATCGTGCTCGGAACAAAGTCTTCGCGGTGATCGATCATTTTCAGATGACGGGCGAATGCTGTACAGAATCTGCGCCGGATCAATAATGCTAAATTGTAAAGACATGACAACTGAAGCTCAGTCATTCGTCGATGGCGAACTAGGCCTATGGCAGCGCATACAAGTGCATTTTCACCTCTTGATCTGCAAATATTGCCGGCGTTATCTGCGACAGCTCAAGCTCACCATTGGCGCCCTGCAGCAGAGTGATCTGCTGGAAGACGACAGCCTAAATCCAACCGAGTCAGAGATTGATGATCTGGTTGCGCGATTGAAGCAGAACGACAAGTAGCTCCAAGAAGGCTAACGAGTTACGGGTTTCTGGCACGCATCTTCTTCCGACATGTAAAAGGCTATACACCTAATCACATCATCTTTGAGGGAGCATAAAAGCGTAGCGCCGACTGGGGGGGAGAGGGCCGCGAGCAGCGGAACAAAGGACGGCTCCGGCCTGCAGCGAACTCTACAATTGGTAAAATGGCCAAAGCTTTGATGTTTTTAAGAGACCAGCATCGCCAGTCTCGATCGAAGAAACTAGGTTACGAGCTGAGTCTTATAAACTCAGCCGCCCCGCCGCCAGTTAAAGAACTTCTCAGCAATATCTAAAGCCCAATCGGGCTTGTGCGCCTTACGCCATTCGCTGGCCGCAAACTTGTTCATTTCTGCCATCGTTGGATAAGTATGAATCGTGCCCAGAATCTTACCCAGACCTAAGCCGTGTTTCATTGCCAACACATATTCGGCTAACAGATCACCAGCATGGTCCGCGACAATCGTCACACCCAGAATTTTGTCCTTGCCTTTTGGCGTAATAATTTTTACCACACCAAAAGCTTCCTCTTCCGTTAAGGCCCGATCCAATCCTGACACATCATAGGTCGTAACTTCAAAATCGATGCCCTTCTCTCTAGCCTCGGTCTCGTTAATACCGACTCGAGCCACTTCAGGGGACGTAAACGTCGTCCAGGGAATGACAGAATAGTCCACAGCAAACTTTTTGAAACTACCGAACAATGCGTTTACTGCTGCAAACCACGCCATATGTGAAGCCGTGTGAGTAAACTGATAAGGTCCTGCAACATCGCCAATTGCATAGATGTTAGGGAAGTTGGTGCGCAGATACTCATCCACCGCCACAGTGCCGCGGGGTGAAATTTCAACGCCGAGTTCTTCAAGACCGTAGCCAGTCACATTCGCCTTACGACCAATCGCGACTAACAAATGGTCAAAGGGAATACGTCCTGATTTGCCCTTCGAGTCAACGACGAGATACTTATCGTCACCCTCCACTTCAACCGCAGTGGCCTTCGTGTCGACCTGTATGTTAACGCCCTCACCTTCCATATGACGCATGAGCATGGCCGAAATCTCTGGATCTTCGCGGCTGAGAATTCTGTCCTGCGCTTCGACCTGAGTGACTTTAGTACCTAACCGGTTAAAAGCTTGACTGAGCTCAGTCCCAATTGGACCACCGCCCAGCACCACAAGGTTGCCCGGCTGTTCGCGCAGTTCCCAAAGATTATCTGACGTCAGGTAATCGACCTGATCGACCCCCTTAATCGGTGGCACCAGCGGCCCTGCACCCGCCGCGATAATAATAGTCTTGGTGGTGATCACCTTGCCGTTCACTTCCACTTCATAGGGCGACAGGATCTTGCCAACACCAATTTCGCAATCCACACCCAGGCTTGTATAGCGCTCAACCGAATCATGCGGTTCAATGGTTTTGATGATTCGCTGGACACGCTCCATAACACTGGCGAAATCAAACTCAAGCTTTTGCGATGGCACGCCCAGAGCGTCACCACGCTGCAAGTCATGCACCAGCTTTGCCGAACGGATCAATGATTTGCTGGGTACACAGCCCGTGTTCAAGCAGTCGCCGCCCATCTTATGCTTTTCGATCAGTGTCACTTTGCCTTTCACTGTGGCCACGATCAACGCGGCGACCAGGCCACCTGAACCAGCACCAATCACAACAACATCACGGTCAAAGGATTTGGGCTTCGGGTACTGACGTAAAATTTTGTTCGCTTGAATGACATCGATGATCTTCTTGGCGATCAACGGGAACACACCGAGCAACACAAAAGACCCGATCAGGCTGGGCGATAAAATCCCAGACAAAGATTCGATCTGCGCCAATTGAGTCCCTGCATTCACAAACACCGCGGTACCTGCAAGCATGCCCAACTGGCTGACGAAGAAATAGGTCAGGACCGGTATGCTCGTGAGGCCCATCAATAGATTAATCGCGAAAAAAGGAAATGCCGGCACCAGCCGCAATGTGAACAAATAGAACGCACCATCTTTATCAATGCCGCGGTTAATCTTCTCCATTCTGTCGCCCAGGCGCGACTGCACTTGAGCGCGCAAAATAAACCGCGATACCAGCATAGCCAGGGTGGCGCCAATGGTTGACGCGAAGGAAACCAGCAACAACCCCCAGCCCAGGCCGAACATTGCACCGGCCACTAATGTCATAATAGCGGCGCCGGGCAACGACAAGGCGGTCACAGCGATATAAATGATGAAGAAACTAGCACCTGCATAGAGCGGGTTGGCTTCTACCAGATTCTGCAATTGCACCTGCTCCCCCTTGATGTACTCGAGACTTAAAAATTGTCCGAGATCAAGGGCAAAATAAGCGCCAATGACGGCAAAAATGACCGCGACTAAAATTAACTTCTTTATCATTGTGATCCTGATGTCCTGTTTTGCTACTGTGTTTTGCTACTGTAGTGACCGGTGAGCACGAGAAATGTTACAAATGACGCTTAGTATACTAACCACCGCCGTGAGATTCCGCCTATGACGCTAGTGTACAGCCAAAATTGCGACATAATTGACTGGTCTGCACTAGGTGACGAGCTGATTCAAGACGACTTCCACAATAATCGAACGACTGAACAGCTGCAGGCCTCTTTCAACAACAGCTTTATCTGTGTTTTCGTGCACGATGGAAATCGTTGCGTCGCGACTGCTCGGGCCCTATCTGACCAGATTTGCAATTGTTATGTGGTCGATGTATGGACCCAATCCGCGTACCGAAAACGAGGGATTGCGAGCTGCATGATGCAGATGATCATCGACGCAGTACCAGGCCAGCACATTTATTTACAGACCGATGATGCCCAGTTGTTTTATGAGAAGCTTGGATTTACGGTACAACCTGATGGCATGTTCCGGATTTCCGGAGAGTGGCTCCAAAACTAACGGCGTTAATTCATGGCGGTTATCTGGCAACTGCAAGACGGTACGACCCTATACGAAGTTCGATCCGCGGGGACGTCCCTGCGACTCTACACTAATGGCGCATTTCACAGCCAACACAGTGACAAACATCTGTTTACAGGCGCGATCTGGGACCTCTTGTCGATTCCAGCCTGCTTTATCCGCGCAACAATACCCCGTAGTGTATTGATGTTAGGCGTGGGTGGTGGCGCAGCAATTCATCAGATCGACAAGCTGATCGAGACCGAACGAATCGTCGGCATAGAATTTAATCCCATCCACATACAGATCGCTGAAGAAATATTTAAGGTCGCTGGCGATCATATCCACCTCGAACAGGCTGATGCCCGTCAGTGGGTCAGGCAGCACCATAGTCAGTTTGATGTGGTCGTCGACGACCTGTTTGTCGACGCGACCGACGATCCGGAACGGCCGTTTGCGCTTGATCGCCAGTGGCAGGATGACTTAACCCGGACGGTGGGGAAAAATGGTTTGCTGATTCAGAATCATCTGGGTCAAAGCGCCGCAACAGCAGCGGCGGACCAGCTCCGGGACGACTTTTCCTCGGCATTATTTTTTACCGTACCGCAGTACGAAAACGTGGTGCTGGCAGCCTATCGGCGACCATTAGAAAGACGATCAGCCGCAAGAAGATTCGAACAAATGCTAAAGACCCAGCACCCGGGCGCAGTGCGCAAACTACGCTACCGAATCCGCCAGTATTATTAGGTCAACCGCGCGGGCGCCAGATAAGTGCGGATCAAACCATGGTCGCTCTCGCCATCACCATGAAAATAGGCTCGACCTGGATCCTGGGTCCGTCTCTGGTCAAGTTTTTTGCTGAAATGCAGCGTCAACAATCACGTTAACGCCCTGTGCCAGCATATCGTCAGCCTGGGCAAAAACCCGTCTGGTTGCACGCTGATTGATATCCTGTCCCGCTTGCTTATGAGACAGGCCGAGTTCTCGCAGCAACGCTTCTTTCTCCGCGTCCCGACTCAGCAAAAGATAACCCAGCGAGTCTGCAAGTTTTTGTGACAGCGTCGATTTGCCCGAAGCGGGTCGGCCGGTAATCACAATCACGCTTGGCTTTGCCGAAAGCGCTACCACGCTGCTGGATGGGTGCCTGACGGCATAGACGGTAAAGCCGGCTGCAAAACCTGCGGGGAGTAGTCCGGCGACCTCAAACAACTGCCGTACTAAACCCTTCGCCTCGGTTGTCATTGTTTGTAAACCTCGAAGCAGCGTTCTGCCAGTTCGCCAAACGCATAGTCAAAATAAGCGCCGTTATACATGACGCGAGTTTTTTCAGACCAGTCGAGCGCGGCCGGTGTATTGACCCGCCGGTTGATTTGCAGAATACCCCGTTCAAACACCTGATAGTGAGCCCACATACCGGGAAAATCCTTCACAGAAGCGACTTCTACAAATGGTTTGGCGCCAATCCACTGCACCCGATTACGATGGGTATGACCCGCAAAATAGCCGACAAGAGCTGGCTGGCGCGCAAACAATGCCAACAATGCCTCTGAGGCATCTGGCCCGATACCAAAGAAATTTTCATCACGGACAGCCCGCGGTCGCCAGATATGATGATGGCCAAATACCATCACCGGCGCCGTAGCATTGCGCGCAATCTCAACTAACCAGGCCAGATCATCTGGCCTGACCGTACCGTTCGGCGCTCGCGGTTTAGACGTGTCGATCATCGCCAGTTCAACGCCAGGTAACTTGATATGAATTTGTGAGATGGGATGTAAATCGGGCTGATAAAAAGATTCATGATTGCCGCGAATAAAGTGCAATCGGTCACCAAAGGCCGCGCTATAAACCTCATTAAACCGGTCGAATTCAGCGAAGGTGCCGTTAGCGGTAAGGTCACCCTTGACTAACACAACATCTAGATTGGCCGCTTGCATGGCTCCGATCACCGCTTCGCTCATGACTTCCGGATAGGGTTGCGCCCCTTCTGCAACACTTAAGACGGGCCCCATATCAGAGCCTTCGATTAGGCCACACACCGTTTCGCCAAAGTGCACATCGTTCACTGTGCCAAAGCTCGCCAGCTGCAAGCCCAGATCCGGCAATGTCCTAAAACTGTGACCATGCATTTTGTAGAGCATGCCTGCCTCACACCCGGTTTCAACAAATTCCTGCACACCATCATGAAAGATGGCGAACGTCTGCCCAACGGTGGTCAACAAGATATCACTCATCTCAACGGTGCCGCCTCATGCTGCGGCAATATGATCGCGGTGATCAACAGTGTCACCATTAGACCGATGCACAGAATCACGCCGGTACTGTAACTGCCAAACGAATCCAGCCCCAGGCTAAATGCCGCGGGTCCAATCGCGCTCGAAAAGACTGATAACGAGGTACTAAAGCCGCTGATGGCGCCGAGATTTAGAGGACCATAGAAGCGAATGAAGGCGAGATTAGAAATTACGCCCCAGAGTCCGCCGCCACAACCAAACCCTGCCGCCAACAACCAAAAACCCCAGGCTTCTGATAAATTTAATAAGCCGAAACCGCCTATGATAAAGGCCGACAGCATCACAATTAGGAATGGCTTGAGCCGATGGCGATCGACCAGCCAACTGGCCAGCAAGTTCGTTGCCGTCGAAAAAACCGCCGAGGGTAGAAAGTATGCGAAGGCCTCTTCTTTACTCCGCCCCGCTTCTGAAAATATCGACACCACATGAAACGTTAGTGCTGTACCGAATAAGGCGTACATACCCAGGCTAGCACTGTAGATCCAAAACACCGGATCTCGCCGTGCGTCTGCGATTGTCAGGTTTGGGCTTTCAAGAATTGTAGAGTCACCATCTTCCGGCTTTGCACCGTCAGCGGCCAGGCCCACAGAGGCGGGATTATCACGGATAAAGATCAATGCCAGAGAAGCGAATCCAATGCCAACCAGCGCCGCCATAAACCACAATGCGCCACGCCAGCCAAAGGTCAGAATCAAATAACCCAGCCCCAGCGGTGCGACCGAAAAACCAAACGAAACAAAAATGCCACGAATACCCGAGACGAGTCCACGACGCTTCACAAACCACAACAGCAAGATATTACGCGAGCAACTGGTTAACACACCCTGACCAAAAAACCGCACGCCAAAATAACCGAGCAACATTAATACAAACGCCCCTGTTCCAAGTAGTTGGGCAATGTGATCGGTAAAGCTGATAAACAACACCATTAAACCCAACATGAAGCTCGACACCGAGATCATAAATCTGCCGCCGTATCGGTCGTACCAACGACCTGCACGGGTCAGAAAAAATGCAGAACCGACAGTACCGAACAGATAGGCAAGCGATAGCTCTGTCCGTGTTAGATCAGTCACCTCGATAAAAGACTCAGTAAAAACAGCCATACCCATGGTCTGGCCGGGAATACTCATAAGGAAACCGAGCGTGCTAAAGCCCCATATCACCCAACCATAGAAAAAAGGCACCTGCCGCGGACTAAACGGCCACTCAGGGGACAGCTTCTTCATAAGCTTAGTTCGGATACATATTTGGTTTCGAGTGCGTCGGCAAAACCCTGCCGACCAGTACCGCGAAGCCGCAGCAAATAGTCCTTGAGTTGACCGCGGACATGGTAAGGCCCACCTTCTGCAATCACGTTAAGTAGCGGATCACGCCCTCGCGCTGCATGTACCATCATCTCGGCATACCAACTGTTCAACAGCTGTTCACCACGAGCTACCACCTCGGGCCGCGCTGTTAGCAAGTTACGTGTCTCGTGGGGATCATTGCGTACATCAAACAACATCACGTCGTCATAGAGGTGATAACCATCATGCAGAGTTTGCAGCAGTAAAAAATCATCGAAGCGTACGCCTCGCTGACAGGTCCAAGCGCCTTGAGAGACCACAAGATGTGATCGACCACCCGCCTCGCCGGCGCGCAACGCGTCGGCAAACGAGATGCCATCCCAGCTACTGGGCACCTTTTGTCCCAGTAATTCGAGCATGGTCGCGGAGATATCCACTTGATAATGCATGCCATCATTGACGCTACCGGGGGTCGTAATGCCAGGCCAACGAATCATCATAGGGATGTGAGTCGTGATCTGGTCAGCCGTCTGGTGATCACCATAAACATTCAATTCACCCAGCGTCTCGCCATGATCAGACGACAACATGATCACCACATCGTCATCGATGGACAGATCGGCCAGCAGATTCATGATCCGCCCCACATAATCGTCTGACACCAGCACGCCCGTATCATAGCCATCGAACATTTTACGCACCATGGCGGTATCGCTGATCTGCTGCGGCTGCCTTGGAAAACGCTTGAGCATTTCCGGCTTTGGTGCAAAGCCACTGCATTCCTGCGCTGAATGAGGTCCGCCGCGCGCCCAATCTGCGCCTCTAATGTCTTCCGTCAGCCAGTCTGGCACGGGTTCGTCGGCAAAGGGGTCGCCGTAGGATTCGGCAGCGCGATACGGTGTATGTGGATCCCACATATGTACATGCAAAAACCAATTATCTTCAGTGCCTTTTCGCTTCAGCCAGTCTTCGGTGATGGCATAGACCTCATCCGCTGTTTCGAGACCGTACTTGCCGACGTTATGCGCCTCATCAAAGCCCGCATACCAATGAAAAGCCGAATGGCGCTGGGCGAAAGAGCTGATGCTGGTGGTTGTGAGCCCCGCTCGCTTGAGTCTTGAGGGGAAGCTATCAATTTGCAAACCACTCCAAAATTTCCGATCGGGCCCGCCGATCACTGGGTCAGCGTCGGTACCGCCATGGTTTACAACCCCATTATGGATGCCAAAGCGGCCAGTTAAGAGTGCCGTGCGGCTGGGTAAGCAGGGCGTATCCGAGGCATGAACATTATCAAAGCGCAGCCCAGATGCCGCCAGTCGGTCAATATTGGGCGAAGTATTACGATGATAGCCATAACACCCCAGATGATCGGGTCTCAAGGTATCGATATCAATGTACAGAATTCTCATGCATGCCTCCGTTGCCGGGCTCAATGTATCAAACCCGCACCAATGAGTCAGTCGGCACTTGATTTCGCGCCCCTGGAAAACAATAATGCGCGCCTTCTAAATGCAGCAAAGGTAACCCATGCGACTAGATGCCATTCCTCCCGGCAACCACGCGCCAGACGACATCAACGTCATCATTGAAGTTCCCGTGGGCGGAGAGCCCATTAAGTATGAAATGGATAAGGTTTCCGGCGCTCTGTTCGTTGATCGCTACCTCTATACCTCGATGCGTTACCCTGGCAACTACGGCTTTGTGCCAAACACACTGTCGGACGATGGCGATCCCGTCGACGTCATTGTCGCGAGCACCCGCGCTATTACGCCTGGTGCGGTCATGAATTGTCGGCCCATTGGCGTCTTGTTGATGTCGGACGAAGCCGGAGGCGATGAAAAGATCGTCGCCGTTCCTAGCGCAAAACTCACTCGCCGCTACGACAACGTGACCAATTATTCAGATCTGCCACAAATTACGCTGGATCAGATTAAGCACTTCTTTGAGCACTATAAGGATCTGGAAGCCGAGAAATGGGTCAAGATTGACGGCTGGGGAGATGCAGACGAGGCCAAGCGACTCATTCTCGAAGCCATGGCTCGTTTCGCTAAGTAAACTTTTACGCGAATTGAACCTTTCGATCGTGATCAGCCAGAAAGGCTGACGCATCATCGTGGGTTTTGAATACCTTGAACGACTCGTTGAAGGCATAACTGTGCACGACTCGCATCATACCGAAGACGAGCGGGCTATCACTGAAGAAAGCGGCTTTTTGGGCAAAGGCGGCAAAACCCGGTGAGACGCGACGGCAATCGTCGTGGCTCATACCAAAAGATTCTAGACCACTGCCATCGATCAATAATCGCTGGTGGTTATTTCGAACGAAAAGCTGTTCCATTTCGAAAAAGCAACGCCGCCAGGCAACAAGATCAACATCACCATCCAGATTCAGCAGCACCATATTATCTACGGTCAGGTATCTATATCGCATCAACGTTCCCCAAATACATCCTACAAGTCTATCTGGGTATCCGCCCCGCGCTAGCCACTGCGCGCAAACTACTCTGACGTTTCTCAATATCTCTTGTTAATGAGACCAAAATGAAACAACATCGACAGGATTCTAGAATCTTATTGCGTTTTATAGATAACATCGAGGGACTGTCTGGTTAATATTTTGTGATACGAAACAGGGCCTAAAATCTTGCAGTTTGTACAAAAAACAACTACTTATCACCCTGAAGAGCATGCCGACCCCTGCATGGTTGGACACCTAAAGCTCATGGGTCATGCTGACCCGATTGGCACTGTAAAATCTAGCGCCAGCCAGCACGGACTCATCCGTCGTAGGGAGACCTTCACAACAACACTGGAAGAGGGTGTGCTGCGCGATGATTGGATCACCTTCAGTCTAAGAGACCGCGCTGACGCGGACATCTTCACCCAGGACACCCGCGTCACGTCGATTGAAACCATGGCGATTGCTGCGGGTGCAGCAAGACTGCGACAGATCACACTACCGAACACCCTGTCTTACACCTTTGGCATCAAATCCAAATTACTCAGTCGTGACCCCCGCCTCGAACTATTGGGTTTAGAAATTCCCAACCAGCATAGCATCCTGAAGATTCGTGACTCGCTGCGCAACAACGTCATTTCCAAACTGGAACTGCTCTTCAATACGGAGCTTGAAGATCAGGAATTCCACATGGAACTCACCGATCTCGCCACGACCCTCATTTCTTCAACGTCACTAAACGAGATTTACGCTAGCGTCACAAGTCGCAGTCGTATAGTGGCCCGCGCCACGGAAGCAATTCGCCACGCAGACCCGCGAATGTTAAATCCCAAGGTTGTCGCAGCACTCGCCTACACCAGCGTGCGAACCCTCGAGTATGCGTTTCAAGAAGTACTAGAAATGACGCCCAAGCAGTACATCGATTTCTATCGCATCAATTTGCTCAGAGAACGGTTGATTGCAACACCACAAATTCCGATATTGCAGCTCGGTGACGAAGTCGGCTTGCCGCATCTGGGCAACCTCAGCAGAAACTATAAGTTTCTCTACGGTGAGACACCCTCAAGCACCAAAAAGCGTCTGGCGAAAATGTAGATGGTTAAAGCACTTACAGAAACACAGGTCATTGTCGAACCAGGTAAGACCGCCAATCACTTTGGCGAAATGCACTATCATCTGCTCAATCGGCACAGCCGCAATCAAATCGCTAAGGTCAGGCAGCTGATGTCCAAGAGCACGGACATCTGCCAAATCAAATTAAAGTCCGCCGCGATCGTCGAGTTTGTCCCCGCAAAGGATACGATATGCATCGCCTTGAAACCGATTCAGGTCACCGGGATCGGCCCCTTTGTTTGCAGTAAAGTTTTTGGCAATAACAATTTAATTGGGATATCCGCGGTTAATCACACCGCGCCACTGTGGACCGCAGATTTGAGCGGTACGGAACTCTATTGTATGAGCGTCAAGCGGTCGCTGTTGGCCAAGCACGCGTTCGATATTGTGGATACCTCGGTGTTAGAATCAATGCAGTTTCTAACCTTAGATGATGAACGTTCACAACTGCTCAAAAACAAACTGCAGCAATTACTGAGCGAGACAAACACAGCACAGGCGCTGGATATTCGCTTAACCCATTTGATGTTGAGTATCTGTGAGGTGGCAAACCACACCGCAGAAACTAGTCGACAATCGGCTGCGGAAACGCTCTGGCAGTGTTTACGCGATACGCCAGCAGACGAGATCAGTGTTTCAATGCTGCGAGAGCGTGGCGGTTTGACAGAAAGCCAGTTCAATCATCTGGTTAAACGACTGATGGGCTTAAGTGCTCAGCAGTTTGTGGCGAACTATCGGTTGAACTGTATCCGCCAGGCATTGCTGGCGCGTAGCCGCAGCTTTGCCGAGTGCGTCGCGACCTACGATTACCAGTCGCCAGACCAACTCTACCGGGCCTATCGGCGTTTATTCAACGACGAACCGCCGCTCAATACTGCCTAGTATTGTTAGGCGACGGTTGTCCCCCGTATTACGCTCTAGCCTGCATCAAAAAGCCTTTGTAACCGTTGTGCACAACGTCATCGCACTTGGCAACATAGGTATGAAAGCCGCCGACATAAGGCATAAAAACTCGCGGCTTACCCGGCACGTTAGCGCCCAGGTACCAGGAGTTACAACCTGGAAATAACGTCAGCTCGGATAAAGAATTGTTGTGCGCGACCCACTCATCTTCCGCACCTAGTTCAGCTTCGATGTAGTTCATCTGATTCAACCGCATATGGTTAATACAGCGGCTGATCCAGTTCACGTGCTGTTCAATCGATACCACCATATTGGTCAGTACCGAAGGACTGCCAGGGCCGGAGATGGTGAACATGTTAGGAAATCCGTGAGTTTGTAAACCCAGATAAGTACGCGGGCCAGTAGCCCATTTTTCTTGCAATGGCTGGCCGTGACGACCGTTGATATCAATGCTCAGCAAGCTGCCTGTCATGGCATCAAAACCGGTAGCAAAGACAATGATGTCGAACTCATATTCTTGACCGCCTGTGACCAAGCCTTTGGGCGTAATACGCTCGATCGGATCATCCTTCACATTCACCAACGTTACATTGTCACGATTGAAGGTTTCAAAGTAACCGCTGTCGATGCACAAACGCTTACAGCCAATCACTTGATTGGGGCAAAGTAATTCAGCCGTTTCTGGATCATTAACAGTGCCGCGAATCTTGTCTTTAACATAGTCCGCCGCGTACTTATTGCTTTCGGGACTGGCGCCCACGTCGGAGAATGCATTTAAAAAGTGAAACCCGCCCAGCGCCCATTTTTCATTAAACCGCGTTTCGCGCTTTTGCTCGTCGGCGTCAAGAATAGAATCGTCGTATTGCCGCCACCGGCCACCAAAACCGCTGTGGGTCTCGTTATTGATCTTACGAAAGCGGGTGTAGTCAGACTTGATTTGCTCGACATACTTGGGCGACAAGGGGCCGTTGTGCAACGGGATAGAAAAGTTCGCGGTGCGTTGGAATACCGTTAGGCTTGCCGCTTGCTGCGCGATAACCGGGATAGACTGAACGGCAGAAGAACCGGTGCCCACCACAGCCACCCGCTTGCCAGCAAAATCGACACCTTCTTTAGGCCAAAGACCGGTGTGAAACCAGGCACCGGCAAAATCTGCCAGCCCGGCAAAATTCGGTAAATTGGTCGAAGACAGGCAACCCGTTGCCATCACACACCACTGGGCAGAATAGGTCTCACCCTGACTCGTGGTCACTAACCAACGGCTGGTTACCTCATCAAATTCGGCGCTTTGCACACTAGTATCAAACTGAATATTGGGTCTGAGCTCAAACCGATCTGCCACGTGGTTGGCGTAGCTTAGGATCTCAGCCTGAGGCGCATATCGCTCGGTCCATTCCCACTCCTGTTGCAGGGCATCATCAAACTGATAGGAGTACTCCATGCTCTCGATATCGCAGCGGGCGCCGGGATAACGGTTCCAGTACCAGGTGCCGCCAACACCATCGCCACGCTCAAAGGCTTGCACAGAAAGGCCCTGTTTGCGAAGGCTGTACAGCATGTACATACCAGCAAAACCAGCGCCTACAACCACTGCGTCTATGTTCTTTATCGTCACTATTTAACTCAGATGGGAAAAACTCGGCGCGATTAAATCAAAAAAACCGCCTCGCTTCACCCTCGTATTCCTGCGGACCTTATGTTTGTGGCGCCCTGACCATTGAATTGATTGGCCGAACACCACTAAACCCTGACTAAATCGCTATTTCCTGACCTACATCAACGTTGGCTAGAACATCGAATGCTAAGGTGATCCTCAAGAAAAACGCGTTAAAAGACAGTTAGACGACAGTAAAACAACAGCAGGAGCCACACCGTGCAGGACGACAAATTAGACAAACTCTGGCAAGACATTAAGACTCAGCGTGATGAGCTGCGCGTCCAGATGCATCTCGCCAAATCTGAACTCAAAGACGAATGGGAAGCCCTGGAGAAAAAGTGGCCAGAAGCTGAACGCAAGCTCGAGAAGTTTGCAGACGAGGTTGAGGGCAGCGCCGAGGAACTGAAAGACGGCCTCATCGTGATTGGCTCGAAACTGAAAGACACTTACCGCCGGATTAAAACCCGCCTGAAGGAAGAGCAGGACTAATGGCCACAGCAAACAGCCACCCGACCCGGATCAATGCAGCCGGGGCGCGGTGGATTTGCCCTCCGGAAGCCCTGGGGTTTACCACCACAGCTGAGATCTCACCGGTAGAACGTATTCTGGGTCAGGACGACGCGGTTGAAGCCTTGAGATTTGGCCTTGAGAATCGCCTTAAGGGCAACAACATCTTTGTCCGCGGTCTGTCTGGCTTTGGCCGCACCGCGCTAATACACGAGATGATAGAAGAAACCCCACTGGCCCCGGTGAAATCGCCGGACATCTGTTACGTGCATAACTTTATCAGCCCGGACCAACCGAAACTCATCAGCTTGCCGCAGGGCAAAGGTGAGGCGTTCCGCGTGGCGATGGATGGCTTTGCTGACTTCACCACCACTGAACTACCGGAGTATTTAAACTCCGATGTGGTGAAGGGCAAACAAAAGACCTTAATGGCAACCAGCCAGGAAAAAATCAAAGCGGTTGGCAAACCCTTTGAAGAAGAGTTGCAGCAAGCCAGCCTCGCCATGGTGCCCATGCAAGTGGGACAAAATATGGTGCCGGTGATTTTGCCCATCATTGAGGGCAAACCCGTGCAGTTTGATGCACTCCAACAACTGCGCTTGGACGGCAAGGTCAGCGAAGCCGATTTCGATGCCCTGGTCAAAAAGATCGGCGAATTTGAAACCAAATTTAACGAACTGAGCGAACAGATCGCAGCCGTACAACTAGAACAGCGCGCGGTGCTACAAGAGTTTTTCGTCAACGAGGCCACCAAATTTGTCAAAGCCCGCATCAGCGAGATCGACGCGCTGTTCAATCTGCCTCAGATATCTACATTTCTCGAAGCGGTGATGGAAGATCTCATCCAGCACCGCTTAACCCAGCAAGCGCTAGAGGCAGACTTTTCCCGTTTGTATCGGGTCAACCTGATGAACCGCCGCACAGAACAGACCACGAGGCCAGTGATCAGCATCAGCACGCCCAGCATGGCCAATTTGATCGGCAAGATAGATCGCCAAATTAGCCCCGGCGGCAATACCATGATTTCAGACCACCTGATGATTACCCCTGGCGCACTGCTCGAAGCCGATGGCGGCTTTCTGGTACTAGAAGCACAGGACGTGCTAACAGAACCGGGTGCCTGGATGACTTTGCTACGCACCCTGCGCACCGGCGTATTAGAAATCAGTAATTTTGAAATGGCATCCCCCTGGGGCGTGCCGCAGCTTCGCCCGGAGCCCATCCCTATAGACGTGAAAGTGGTACTGGTCGGCGATCCTGAAATCTACTATATGCTCGACATCCACGAATCACGCTTTGGTAGCCTTTTTAAAGTGTTAGCGGATTTTGGCGATACCCTCACCCGAGACGAACACGGTTTTCAGTCCTATGCGAATGTGATTGCCCGTCTGGTGAAGGACGATGGCCTATTGCACTTTTCCGCAGCGGCGGTAGCCAAGCTTATTGAACATGGCGCCCGTATTTGTGCCCAACGCAATCAACTGACCAGTCGTTTTGGGCGTGTTTCAGACATCGCGCGCGAAGCCTCCTTCATTGCAAACAAGGGCGGCGGCCAATTGGTGGAAGCCAGCCACATTACTGACACCATTGCGCGCGCGAAACGCCGCGCTGATCTGCCCGCTAGACGCTTCCGCCGCATGATCGCCGAACGCACCCTCAGGATTGATATCTCAGGTGAAGCCGTCGGCCAGGTCAACGGCCTTGCTGTCACCAGTGCTGGACCTCTGACCTATGGTTTTCCCACCCGCATCACGGCTTCTGTCGGCCCGGGCAGTGGTGGCGCAGTGAATATTGAAAAAGAATCATCGCTATCGGGCTCCGTGCATACCAAAGGCTTCTTAATTTTAAGCGGCCTGCTACGTTATCTATTAAAGCTACAGCACCCGCTGGCATTCTCTGCCTCAATTGCCTTTGAACAGACCTACGGCGGTATCGACGGCGACTCGGCCTCGGGAGCGGAATTTTGTTGCTTACTGAGCGCCCTCACGGGATTGCCCATGCGCCAGGATTTGGCCATGACCGGCGCCATCGATCAAAAGGGCAATATTCTGCCCATCGGCGCCGTCACGGAAAAAGTCGAAGGTTACTTTGATGCCTGCAAGGCCGCGAACTTCACGGGTACCCAGGGTGTGATCGTGCCGCTGTCTAACGCCGGTGAGCTCATGCTGCGCGAAGATGTGGTGGAAGCCATCGCCAACAACGAGTTCAGTATCTACGCCATTGATAGCATCACAGAGGCTCTGGCGCTGTTTATGGGCAAGCCGGCCGGTAAGTTAGACAATGAGCACTACGAGCCAGACACCATCCTGGCCATGGCAAAGGCAAAGGCCCACGCTTATTGGGAGGTGACTAAGCAGAAGCCCGACCCTATAGATGAGACTGGAGATGGCGCTATCGACGGCGGCCCAACTAAGCAGCCAGACGAGCCTATCGGCAAGAAGCCCAACCAGCCTATCTAAACCGGCTATCTAAACCGGCTGGGCCCCAACCCCGTATACCTTTTGCTCCATATTATTCCAAATTATTCCTAATCCCATTAACGGCGGAACTTGACGGTTCCGCCGCGCACCTCTAGTTTAGACATCATTAATTTAGGGGCCTTTTGTTAAAGGTCCTCTTTGCGGAATTTTGCATGCAACCAGCTTCGCCCAAAAACACGTTCTCGTTCTTCCTATCCGCCGATGACTGGGAGACCCTGCGTTTACTAGTCCCGTTCTTTTCAGAATACAAAGTGCGCATCTCGCTGGCCTTTGGCATTTTGGTCTTCGTCACCGCGGCAACCCTGACCCTGCCGTTTTTGCTCAAGAACATTGTTGACGGTCTGGGCACGGGGGCGGAAATTCAGAAGACCCAGCTGCTGGCTGTACCCCTCGCACTCGTCGCTGCCTATGTCTTTATCCGCTTTATCGCCGTCGCGCTGCGTGAGCTGACATTGGCCGTATATGGCACCGTTACGGTCCGCGCCATGCGGCGGGTATCGCTAAAAGTCTTAACCCATCTTCACGCTCTGGACCTTGACTATCACCTGTCGCGCCGCACCGGCGGTATTACCCGGGACATGGATCGCGGCGTCAGCGCCATTGCCGCCCTGCTGCGCATCCTGACTTTCCAGATTTTGAATATGTTTCTCGGCGTGGGCGGCGTCGCCATTGTGCTCTTCACCATGTATCACTGGTTCTATGGTGCGATCGTCATTGGTGCCGTGGTGTTCTATAGCTATTACACCGTTAGAGTCACCGAGTGGCGCACGCCCTTTATCCGCGAATCCAACGACGCTAATTCCAGCGCCAACACCCGTGCTGTTGATAGCCTGATCAACTACGAGACCGTGAAATACTTTGGCAACGAAGCCATGGAGGCCAAGTACTACGACGAAGACCTTATCGTTTGGGAAGATGCCCGGCGCCGTAACCGATATTCCCTCGCCGGTTTAAACGCTGGCCAATCCTTTTTCGTTCACGCCGGTATGTTCGGCATGATGTTGCTGGCGGTTTGGCAAGTCTTCAAGGGCGAGCTCACCGTGGGAGATCTCGTGGCCATCAATGCATTTGCGGTGCAGGTGTTTTTACCCCTCAACCAATTGGGTGGCATCTATCGGGAAATGAAACGGTGCTTCACCGATGTTGAGAACATGTTTGTGATTCTCAATACCGAAGCGTACATCGTCGACGAACCCAACGCATTGGCCTTGCCGCACATTAAGGGTGAAATTAAATTTGAAGATGTCAGCTTTGGCTACAACGACAACCGACAGATCATCACCAATCTGAGCTTCACCATTAAGCCCGGTCAAAAGGTCGCCATCGTTGGCCCCAGCGGCGCCGGTAAATCCACCATCGCGCGATTGCTGTTCCGCTTCTATGACGTGAACCAGGGCTGTATCCGCGTCGACGGCCACAATGTTAAGAACGTCAAGTTAGAAGACCTACGCTCGGCCTTTGGCGTCGTGCCTCAGGATGCAACGCTGTTCAACACCTCGCTGTTCGAAAACATCCAGTACGGCAACCCCGAAGCCTCAAGCGAAGAAGTGATGAAGGCGGTTGAGCTGGCCAACCTTTCTGACCTCATCGATCGACTACCCGAACAGTTGGATACCGTCGTCGGTGAACGCGGCCTGAAACTTTCTGGTGGCGAAAAGCAGCGCGTCGCGATTGCCCGAGCGATCCTCAAAAGCCCGACCTTCTTAATCTTCGATGAGGCTACTTCTTCACTCGATTCCGTATCCGAGCAAGCGATTATGCAGGCCATTGATGCCGTCGCTGAAAATCACACTACCATCATGATTGCCCATCGGCTCAGCACGATTGCCCATGCCGATCAGATCTTTGTATTGGACAATGGCACGCTCGTGGAACACGGCGACCATCGCTCGCTGCTAGCGTTAAACGGCACTTATACCGAACTGTGGCAGACCCAGCAACAAGATGAATTGTTTGAGCTAGAGAGCGATCTAGAAGACGATCTGCGGGACGATTCACAAGAGAAGCAAGACGACGATCAGCAAAAAGAGAAAGTGACGCACTAAGAATCTGACAGAGGGACCCATGGCCAAAAACATCCTATTTATTACAGCGGATCAATGGCGTGGCGAATGCCTCTCGACCCTCGGCCACAGGGTACAAACCCCCAACTTAGATGCCCTCGCCAAAGACGGCGTGTTATTTAGAAGCCACTATGCCCAAGCGGTGCCCTGCGCGCCCTCCCGGGCCAGTATTCACACCGGCATGTATTTACAAAACCACCGCGCCGGCACCAACGGCACGCCACTCGATGCCCGGCATACCAACTGGGCCAAAGAGGTGCGTAAGCTAGGTTACGACCCCGTATTATTTGGCTACACTGATACCGCCAACGACCCCCGCCAGTTTGACGCGGACGACCCCATATTAAGAACCTACGAGGGACCCCTGCCCGGTATAACCCCCGTGTGCATGTTGGGTACCTTCCCCGACGCCTGGGCCGACTGGCTTAAAGCCAAAGGCTACGAGATCCCCGACAATACTTACATGCTGTATACCAACAAGGCCGGCACCGAGTATGAAAACGGCGGCGCCACACCCGCAGCCTTAACCATTCCCAAGGAACACCACGACACCTGGTTTATGGTAGACCAGGTGACTGACTATTTAGACGGCCGCTTAGACAAACATAAGGACGATGCCTTCTGCGTGCACTTGTCGCTACTGCGCCCACACCCACCCTGGATTGCGCCTGCGCCCTACAACGAGATGTATCCACCTGAGACCTTGATGGATTACATCCGCGCTGACACACGAGAGACGGAGGCCGAACAACATCCGTGGCTGGCCCACGAGTTAGAAAAGAAATATTCCAGTGCACCCGCTGACCAGAAAAAACTGGCGCGCTTGAAGGCTTCCTACTTTGGCTTGATGACCGAAGTGGACGACAACCTGGGCCGCCTGTTTGATTACCTAAAAACCAACGACCTGTGGGACGACACGCTGATCATCTTTACCTCGGACCACGGCGAACAAATCGGCGACCATCACCTAATGGGCAAGATGGGCTACTTTGACCAGTCGTATCATATTCCTCTAATCATCCGTGACCCCGATGCCAACGATACTCGCGGCACGATGCTCAACGGCTTTACCGAAAACATCGACATCATGCCTACCATGCTGAACTGGATAGACGCACCCATACCCGTGCAGTGCGATGGACGATCTTTGATCTCCACCGTAAACCAGGGCAGCTTCCCCAGCCAATGGCGCGACGCCGCGCACTGGGAATTCGACTTCCGTAGTGTCGTGAACGGCGAGACCATGGAAAAAAAGTTAGGCCTCACCCTGCATCAATGCACACTCAACGTAATCCGCGATCACGAGTACAAATACGTGCACTTCACCAACCTCCCTCCGCTGTTCTTTGATCTGACTAACGACCCAGAAGAGTTAGTGAACCAGGCCAACAATCCCGACTACATCCAAAAAGTACTCTATTTTGCGCAAAAAATGATCAGTTGGCGCATGAATCACGACGAACAGACACTTACTCATTTGGCTTTGGAGGAAGATGGGGTAGTATTTCGGGAGAGTGGTAGGGGTTAGGGCCAATTAATCGATGCATTTGACAACTCTCCCATTGTTGCTTGGTAGCAGCCAGTTCTGTCGAGGCTAGTCCATGTGAAAGCAAACTGTTAATTTTTTTACTATTCACCATTTCTGAATGGCGGTGTAAGCAAGGCACACTCATGAGCAACCCGATAAAGCTCAATGCAAAGTTAGCAAAACCGTATATTTGGATCTCCGTCTATGGTTTAAAGTACATGAAGTACTTTGAAGATAGTAATCAAGCACTCGAATACGTTAAGCAAAACCCCCATCGTTGCATGGAGCTGAATCGGACAGTACCTGAAGATATTCCTGCAGAGAGGGCGATCATTGAAGAGATCGCACCTGCTAAGCCTGATTCGAGCGTTAATGAGATTAAAGAGAGAGCTGCAGAACCGACAAAAACGCTACCTCGGAAAGCACGTTTGATTTACGGCCTAGACGGGTTTTCCGCAATTATTGTAATACCGGCAATCAACGCACTCGAATTTGGTATTGTGCCATTGCTGATTGCAGCCGCTATATGTGTATATTCATCTGCGTTTATAACTGCTCGGATATCACAATCACCGCTTTCCATCGGTGCGCGAGCGTTTTTTTATTCGGGGCTTTTTTTCCTATACTTCACACTGAGCGTCTTCATGCAGATCCTAGTAAATGCAATACATGCATAGATTTTCTCCTCCAGTGCCTCGCACTCAGCTAGATCATTCGTCCAACCTACTCCGGAAGTTGTGCACGGGGTGTCATGCTGCCATCAGTTCCTCACCCAAGTGATTATTCAGAAGCTCCAACGATGACAATTTCCACCAGTGAATATGAGGAAGTACTTTACGAAACGAATTTCATCTTTCCAAGACAAGGCAGTACGCTAATGAGTTCGTAAATGACGATATGAATCGAATCGTCTACATTTCTCACTCAAAAGCCGTCTCTGGGCTTGTAGTCCATCCTGACTTCCACCCTAGCGTAAAGGAGTTAAACAACATTCCTGAAGTAGATTTTCACAAATCTAGAAATTACTACATGCACAACACTGCTTTTAGCAAATTTCCGAAACGCATTAACAAAGGGTCACCGATTACCTACGGACTAGAATTCCAAGCGCATACAAAACATGGTGTTCAGCTTCTTATAGATAAGCTGTGTAACTTAACCGGCACATGCGCAGGTACAAGAACAGTATTTGATGATCTGGAAGCAGCAAAAAATGACCTAGACACAGAGAGACCAACAGTAAGAAAAGCACTAGTTGATTCACGGCTAGGGCAGGGATTATGGCGCAAACAACTCGACCAAATTTGGGTTACCTGCGCCGTGACCGGGTGCGACGTACGTGAAATTCTCAGGGGCTCACACATCAAACCGTGGCGGGACAGTTCCAATACAGAGCGGTTAGATCCTCATAACGGCCTACTTCTTAGGGCAGATGCGGACGCTCTATTCGACTCAGGTTTAATAACCTTTGACGAATCAGGGCGATTAGTATTTTCATGCGCACTAACTGTCGGACAAGTATCAAAATTGCCCTTCGACGAAAGCCTTACGATCAACAATCTTACGGAAAAAACTCTGACTTACTTGCGTCACCACACAGCGAAAGTGTTCGAGAACTAGGAGCCTAGTCGCACAAGACTTCACCTGGCTTAGCAACAAGGCAAGGCAAATCTAATCGGTGACAACAAGTACAAAATTGTGCACCTCACCAACCTTTCTTCACCATTCTTTGACCTGACTAGCAACCCAGAAAAGTTGGCGAACTAAGAAAATCATTCGGGCTGCACCAAATTTTTTACCGGTTTGCTCAATATCTAACCAGTTAACGCGATGAAACATAATGAGAAGGCTCATACGGTTCGACTTCGTTAGAAGATGATGTAATATCTCAGGTGCCCTGAAACGCCAAACTGGTGAGCTGTGAAGCTTCCTGTTGCACCAGCGGAAGAACATATCAGTCCACCTGTCTGCTTAGTCGGGCCTGCGACGTCACTCCTAAAGGAGGAATATGAATCTAGAGTCCGTACGAATTCAGAATTTCAGAAGCTTCAAAGACGAACTCATAATCTTTGACGATTACAACTGCTTTGTAGGACCAAATGGTGCTGGAAAATCCACAGTTATGAACGCTCTAAATGTCTTTTTTCGTCAGTATAAAGATTCGAAGACTGACTTAAGTAAATTAGTAGCAGATGACTTTCATCACAAGGACACAAGTCAGCCAATTTCTATTACGGTAACGTTCTGCGGCCTTTCAAAAGAAGCAACAACGAGTTTGTCAAATTACGTAAGGCAAAAAAAATTAGTTGTAACTGCTCAAGCCGAATACGATGAGGGCACAGAGAGAGCAGAAGTTAAGCAATTCGGAAGCCGCCTTGGGATAACAGGGTTTAGGGTGTGGTTTGAAGCCGAAAAATCTAAGCAACCGGTAAAAGAACTAAAAGATATATTCAATGTATTAAGAAAAAGATCACCAGAGATAGCCACCGCAACAACAAAAGTTGATATGGCCAAGGCCCTAAATAATTACGAAGCTCTAAATCCCGAACTATGCGACTTGATTCCGAGTGAAGATCAGTTTTATGGAGTATCTAAAGGCGCCAATAGACTTGCGCCTCATCTCCAGTGGGTTTTTGTATCAGCCTCGAAAGATCTAGCAGAAGAAGCCGAAGAGTCGAAAGACTCAGCGCTTGGGCAACTTCTAGCCAGAGCAATAAGAACAAAAGTAAACTTTGCTGAAAAAATTGGTGGGTTAAGAAACGATTTGACACGGTCTTACAATCAAATGTTAGAAAACGAGCAGGTGGTATTGAAAAGCATATCTAACTCGCTTGAATCCAAGTTAAAACTTTGGGCTAATCCAAATGCCACAGCCAAAGTTCTATGGAAGAACAATGCTGAAAAATCTATCAAAATTGAAGAACCCCTTGCACAGATCCAAATAGGTGAAAAAGGATTCGAGAGCGAACTTGCTCGATTTGGTCACGGAATGCAAAGATCTTACCTTCTGACACTATTACAAGAACTTGCGGAAATTGAAGACGAAAACGCGCCAAAACTCATAATGGCGATCGAAGAACCCGAGTTATACCAACATCCTCCTCAAGCACGCTATTTATCTGAGGTATTGCAGGCACTAGCCGTTGAACAATCGCAAATTATGGTTTGTTCTCACAGCCCATATTTCATACCTGCCGATGATTTCCATACAGTTAGATTAGTGCGCGAAATAGGTTCACCAAGCTACTCGACCGTTACTTCCCTGACGTACGAAGAGCTAGCCAGCGAACTAGAGACTGCTGGCCAAAAACAAATCAAGGAAAGCGGAATGGTTGCAAAACTTTACCCGACGCTTCGGCCAGAAGTTAGCGAAATGTTTTTTAGTAGCAAACTGATTCTAGTTGAAGGTGTGGAAGACCTAGCTTACATCACTTCCTATATTCATTTGATGGGTAAACACTCAGCTTTTAGGCACGCTGGATACCACATAATCCCCGTCGGCGGAAAGAGTGAACTGATTAAACCCTTAGCAATTGCTAAGTTACTCAGTATCGACGTCTTTGTTGTAGTTGATGCTGATACTGATAATACGCGTGACTCGGAAATCATCATGCATAAAAAAGACAATGCTGCGATATTGCACTTGTTAGGCCACGATAAACTGCAGAACTGGCCTGAAGAGAATGTAGTAAAGCACAACCTCAGAATGTGGAAGAATAACATCACAGATACTATTTGTGCTGAGCTTGGTGAAGGTTGGAAGCAACATGAACATCAATCCGCCGCCCATTACGGTCACGCTGGCAAACTAAAGAAAAACCCGCTTGCAGTTTCAAGGGCATTAGAAAGTGCGTGGCAAGCTGGTCTTAGATCCGAAACAATGCAAGAACTAGTAAACAGCTTTATTGGCAGTTCGAGCTGAGTTTGAGATCAACGTGAAATTTTCAGGGATTCATTACACTAACTGCACACCCCCCCTCGATATGATTTTCCGGCGCAGTTGTTATCGCTTGAAATACAAGCAGATTGGATTTAATGTGCTCATATTGCCTAGCGACTATGGGGGGTAACATTACCCCATCGGGATGTGAGTCACATTCTGCCTTGATTTTTTAGCTTTCTGGCGTCACTTCCTAAACAGGAAGACGCTAGTCAGCGTCTTCCTGTTTAGGAAGTAACGCATGCTCTTAGTAGGCAATAATCTTAATGCTCAGTGAAATAAAGACAAAGTTACTGATTCGCAAAAGAGTTGACGCGCTTTTAAAAGGTATTAACAACTCTCGCGTTTACCTTCCATCGAACATATCAAAGTTTGTATTTCTTTGTGGTGCAAATAAGACGCCAGGAGAAGTATCTGAACGCCGAAAAGCCCTCATGGAATTTTCCAAGGTTCAATTGCCCCATACACACTTTTTTCTTGCCGAAAAAATGTTCTCGACACTAAAAGATGAAGGACACAAGGGAAACATACTCGACGTTGAGAATTTAATCTCAGACTTCTCCGACTACATTCTCATTATCTTAGAAAGCCCCAGTGCATTTACAGAACTTGGCGCATTTTCTCATGACAAATTGAGAAGCAAGCTAGTTGTAATAAATAACATCGACTTCAAAAAAGAAAACTCCTTCATAAATCTAGGGCCAATAAAAGCGATTGAAGAAAGGTCTGGCCTAGATCGAATTGTCTACTACAAAATGAACGAAGATGGTGTGAAAAATCGAGATGCTATCGGCGACACATTTCACCAAATTTATGAATTATTTAAAGATCCAATCAGATCAACTAGAAAGGCAGTCAACCTTGACTCTCTAAATCCAGCTAAGAATTTTGATAAAAAGTCAGCAATGTTCATTCATGACCTGATTTATCTCTCAGGCCCTTTATTGTATGTGGAACTAATAGAGCTCTTGAAATTGATTTTTGGAGATTATAGCTTCAATAAAGCAACACATTTATTAGCAATATTGTCTTCATTCGAATCTATTGAAAGAAATGCAGATGGTCTTTTTAGGAGCAAGCTGGAAGAAACGTACTACCAATTTAAATTTGACACATCAAAATACATATCAACTTTTCGAAATTATGTATTAAAGAAGTACCCAGAGCGTCTATATGCATATTAAAACTGCAATAGCTAAAGATCTATCAATACCAGAAAGATTGATCGACGAAGCAATTAGTGCTGCTAGAGCACATGTAAAAGTTTTTCACATAGACAAAAAATCTGGTGGGTCAAGAGAAATCTTTCACCCATCCAAGAAGTTAAAAACATTACAATATTGGTTTATCTACAGCGTATTTTCCCGAATGCCAGTACATGGTGCTTCCATGGCCTACCGCGAGGGAATATCTATTCTTCATAATGCAAACAAGCACCGGTCGATGAGATTCTTCCTAAAAATGGATCTCGAAAATTTTTTTCCCAGCATCTCATTCGACGACTTTATACCAATACTTCGAGAGTGGTACGGTTTAGAAAAACCAAATTGGATATTGGATCAAGAGACGGAACAGATAATCCGAAGGGTGTGTTTTTATAGAAATGATCGACTAGCGATTGGATACCCTAGCTCTCCGGTAATTAGCAATATTGTTATGATGAAATTCGACACAAAGGTAAAATCTCTGATTTCCGGCGATAAATATGGCCCAGTAATCTATACCAGATATGCAGATGATTTGGTTTTTTCGACAGACAAAAAAGGAACCTGCTCGGAGCTTAAGAAAGAACTTGTAACACTTATTCAAACAACTACTTCACCAAACATTACGGTAAATCATAACAAGACCAAATTAGGAAGTAGCACAGGCGGGACTGCCTCAGTTACAGGCCTAAAAATATGTGCTGCTGGCCACATAACCATCCATAGAAAACAAAAGGATCATATAAGATTGCTATTGAGCTTATATAAGAAAGGATATCTGAGGAAAGTTGAGGAAAGCTCGCTGCTCGGCCACTTGAGCTATTGTCACTACGTGGCACCTGACTTCTATACCAAAATTTCCAGAAAATACTTCAAAGAAATTCATGAGTTACGCACGAACGATTTGTAAAAAGAAATGGGGTCAGAGTGGACTAACCCGGTTTTTCGCAAGAATTCGCAAGAATTGGGGTCAGAGTGGACTAACCCGCTTTTTTCGGACATCTAGATTGGGGACAATACCCCAAGGAGATGATCATGAAACGCAAAGCATACAGCAAACAGTTTAAGGAAGAAGTCGTACGCACAATGGA
>Ga0222651_1000175_pt1 | contig 50527 bp, 48 predicted proteins | sample AntAcemetagen369_FD_179855 | JGI IMG/M metagenome (GOLD analysis project Ga0222651, IMG submission 179855) | Saline water microbial communities from Ace Lake, Antarctica - #369 | ecosystem: Environmental > Aquatic > Non-marine Saline and Alkaline > Saline | place: Antarctica: Ace Lake...
GGGTCGCCCTTGCCCGTCAGCATGATGATCGGCATCTCGGAGGTTGCGCGCAGTTCCCGGGACAGGGACAGCCCGTCCTCGCCGGGCATGACGAGATCCAGCAGCACCAGATCGACCGGATTGTCGGCGAGGTGCTGGCGCATGGCCGTGCCGTCCTCGACAGCAGTGGCATGGAAGCCTTCCTGGTCCAGGTAGCGGCACAACATGTCGCGGACGCGGCGGTCATCGTCCACGATCAGGATATTCGTCTCAGTCGGCATTCGCGCGTTTTCCGATCCCGTGTCACAAACTGTTACAAACCGTTTCCAAATACCGTCGGCCTGACAAACCCGTGTGACACAACGTTGGTTAAATCTCCCCCATGGAGAAATGCCGCAAGGCACTATTTTAAAGGGAGAAGGCCATGTTAATGCACACAACGATGGCACCTGAAAGCGCCACGATCAACTCCGTTTTCGGCATTGGATTGCAGGCCGAACTGCAGAACCGTCTTCATGAAACCAGCAGTCTGCACTATCTGGGGGCGCATGAAATGGTCTTCATGGAAGGCGATGATAACGAGAATGTATACGAAGTCGTTGAAGGGGTCGTCATTCTGTCCAAACTGACCGCGGATGGTCGGCGGCAGGTCACGGGCTTTGTATATCCCGGGCAACTCTTCGGTGTCAGCCTCGGCGACAGCAGCGGCTATACGGCGGAAACGGTCACCGCGGTCCGTCTGCGCCGCTACCCGTATCAGTCGCTCGACCAGTCCATGGACCTGTATCCGTCGCTTGGCCGTCGTTTTCTGCGCTGGACCAGCAACGAACTGGTCGCGGCACAGAATCAGATGCTGCTGCTGGGTCGCAAATCCGCGATGGAAAAACTGGCTTCTTTCCTGCTGCATCTGTCCGAACGCAGCGAGGCGCAGGACAGGGACCCGGCGCGCCTGTTTGTTCCGATGACGCGCGGTGACATTGCCGATTACCTGGGCCTGACGACCGAAACCGTCAGCCGCACGATCAGCCGTTTCCGGCAGCTCGGCATTATTGAATTGCGCGAGCGCGGATATATCCATGTGTGCGATTTCGACCGGCTGACCGATTTCGCCGAAGATGAAGGCTGCCTCCACTAGGGGTTTGCGAGGTGGGTGGAACGACCGCGCGCTCCGCACGGCTTGTTCCGCCACGGCGGGCAATGATATCAATCCTCATTGCGCCGCCGGTCGCCCGTCCGGCGCGTTTGCCAGGGGAGGACCGTGCCGATGCGCCGCGATACGATTGATCATGAAGGCTTCGAACGCGCCGATATAAAGGCGCTGCGCGAAACCGGCACGCCGCCCGATATGCCGTTCAGGCTTGGCAAGATCAGCCATGTCGTCCTGAAGGTCGCCGATCTGGAACGGTCGGTGGCGTTCTATACGCAGGTTCTGGGCATGCGGATTTCGGATGTCTATCCGGAAACGATGATGCCCGGCCGGATGGTCTTCCTGCGCTACAACGACGATCATCACGGCGTCGCCCTTGTCGGCGGTGCGACCTGCCCGGCCAGCGGCGACGAACTGCATCATTTCGCTTTTGAGGTCGATAGTCTGGATGCGCTGTTCCAGGCGCGCGAGCACCTGGATCGTCATGGGGTTGAACTCAGTTTCGAAGGGCGCCGCCGCGCCGGTCAGCAGGTTGCGCTGGAATTCCGCGATCCGGATGGCCACAACCTCGAAATCTGCTGGGGTATCGACCTGATTGCCCCGGGGGCGGCCGCGCGTCCGCCCGAAGGCTGGGTTACCGCCGCCACCCTGGAAGAGGCGATGGCCAATGCGCCCGAAGGGCAGGCGATGACATTGCAGGACACGTCGCTGCTGCGCACCCGCTGAGGGCGATCAGGCGGACGCGGGGATAACAGCCCCGGCATCCGCCCGGTTTCTGTCGCGCAGGATCAGTCTGTCTGGGCCTTGAACGCGTCGAGCTGCTGGCGCGCACCGGCGATCAGGCAGTTCATGTCGGAGGTCAGCATGATCATGTCGTAGCCGCGCTTGATCGCACCCGCGGCGAATTCGGCGCCGGCGCAATGCATCACAACCTTGATACCGGCCTTGTGCGCGGCGTCGCGGATCTTGTCGCAGGTGGCCATATGCGTCGGATCGGGATTGTCGGCGCGTGGCGGCATGCCCAGCGCGTAGGACAGGTCGGCGGGACCGATATAGACGGCATCCAGCCCCGGCGTGGCGCAGATGGCATCCAGATTGGCGAGGCCTTCCTGGGTTTCGATCATGGCCATGACGATAATCTCGTCATTGGCTTCGTCGAAATAGTTCGCGCCGCCGTAATGCGCCGCGCGCACCGGGCCGGACGACCGCATGCCGACCGGCATGTAACGGCACGCGGCAACCGCCTTGGCGGCTTCCTCGGCATTGTTGACCAGTGGCACGATAATGCCGTAGGCGCCAAGATCGAGCGCTTTCATGATCGCCGCCGGATCGTTCCAGGCAACGCGGACAAAGGGCACCGTGTCGGTCTGCGAGACGGCCTGCAGCATGGGCAGCACATCGCCCAGCTCGGCAGTGCCGTGCTGCATGTCGACGCACAGCGCATCAAAGCCCTGCCGCGCCATGAGTTCGGCGGAGAACCCGTGGGCGATGGAAAGCCAGCCCAGGGTCGTGGGTTTACCGTCTTGCCACATCTGTTTGATCTTGTTCGGTCGCATGGTCTCACCTTCAGTTTTGTTCTAGTCGAAGCGGGGCCGTTGGCGCTGGGGACAGCGCAAAGAGGATCAACCCGGCGGATGCCGGTAAAGTGCCTTTTTCTGGCGGCGTGGTCGAGCCCCAAAGCAAATCCCAAGCGGGTCGGAACGACCTGCGATGACGATTTGCGCAATAACCAGACGAAATCCCAAGCGGGTCGGAACGACCTGCGATGACGATTTGCGCAATAACCAGACGAAATCCCGAGCGGGTCGGAACGACCTGCGACGACGATTTGCGGAAAAACCACGTCAAATCCCGAGCGGGTCGGAACGACCTGCGACGACGATTTGCGCAATAACCAGACGAAATCCCGAGCGGGTCGGAACGACCTGCGACGACGATTTGCGCAATAACCAGACGAAATCCCGAGCGGGTCGGAACGACCTGCGACGACGATTTGCGGAAAAACCACGTCAAATCCCGAGCGGGTCGGAACGACCTGCGACGACGATTTGCGGAAAACCACGCTAAATCCCGAGCGGGTCGGAACGACCCGACAGTCAAAATAGCGTTCAGGCGCTGGCGTCCAGGGGGGCGTTCAGCGGTACGCCGGGCACCTTGATTCCATCGGGGCGTCCGCCGGCGGTGATGCCCTGATGTTCGCCGGTGAAGTCGGCGGGCAGGGCCGGTCCGTCGTCGCAGGCAAGCCACAGCCGCAGCAGGTGTCGGCGTTTTTCCAGCGCCGGATGATCCTCGTAGGCGGTGCGGGAATGGGCGATTGAATGGTTGCAGACAAACTGCATGTCGCCGGGGGCCAGCACCATGTCCAGATGCAGGGCGGGGTCGTTCGCGAGTTCATCGAACAGGTCCATGGCTTCGATCTGCTGCGGGGTGAGCCGCGGCACCACATCCATCAACTGCGCCTTGCGCGTCGCGCTGCGGACATAGGAACAGATCAGCCGCCCGTCGGTCAGGTTGAAGGGCGACGTGCCGTAATAAGGTTTGCGGCCTTCCGGCACCTCGCCCCAGCGGGTGCGGAATAGCGGCTGCATCAGCACCGCCGCCAGGTCGGGACGGCGTTTGACCATCTCGTTATAGACCGTGGTGGTGGACACAATCGACGACAGCCCGCCGGCCTTGCTGGTCTGCAGGCACAGCAGGCCGACCAAATCGGAACTGTCGGTATGGTATGGCAGGCGCGCGCTGGTCTGGTAGCCACGGGCCAGCGGATCGGCATAATCCAGTCCCAGATCCTTCACATGGCCCAGCACATGGCCCTTGCCGTTCTGGCTGACCGGTTCGCCCCAATGGGCGCCGATCCCCCAGAATATCCGCGCGGCCTCGGCAAGCGAATAGCGTTCGACCGGCAAGCCGCGCAGCAGGAAGAACCCGCGCCCGTCCAGGATATCACGCCCGACTTCGGCCAGCCGCGCCGAAAGCCGGGGCAGGGGAAATGCAGCGCGGTCGATGGCAAGAATATCGGTCGTCCGAACCCGGTCCAGCGCCGCCTCAATCTCCGCAATATCGGCGGCGGTTAACGTGAAGGACCAGTCATCCCGCGCGGCCATCTCGGTGCCGTACCACGCTTGCGCACCTTCGATCAGGGGAAGGTCGGTGGGGGCGGGTGATATTGTGTCAGGCATGATGCGGATTCCTGTATTGGAAATCGTTTCAAAGCCTATGACCCGCTCGCAATTTGTTCAAGGCTTTCGCCGGATGCTAGCTGGCGGTGACGCATGGAATCGCATGCGCCCTATTGCCCCTTGGACCTTTTGTTTGCCACACTTCCAACTGGTTTCACACAAGGGGGGAGCGTTCCATGGGCGAAGTTGCACTAGCCTACGAAGCAAGCTGCTACAGCATCGGTGTGCCGGGCCGTTCGATCTGCAATGCGCGCGATCATCACTGGGTAGCCGAAAATACCGGCGGTGAGGCGGTCGGGGCCGGGGAGATGTTTTGCGGTTCCATTGCCGCCTGCGCGGTGAACATGGTCGAAACCATCGCCAGCAAGGAAAGCCGCGCGCTGGACGCGATGAACGTCAGCGTGGCGATGTACCGGGATTTCGACAAGGAGCAGGGCGAGGTTTCGCTTTATGACGCGGTTAACGTCAAGTTCGAGATGTGGGGCGTTTCCGACGACGACGCGAAGTTCCTCGTCAAGACCTGGAAATCTCGCTGACCCATCTATGGTTCGGTCGCAGTTGCGACCGCTGAAACAACAGTCGATTTCGTCGCGCATGCGGAGCCGCGTCGCCGTTAGACCGGCGCGCAGTCTCCCAGAGCCTGGTCGAAAACGTTCATCGCCCGGTCGATCTCGTCGCGCGTCGTGGTCAGCGGCGGTGCGATGCGGAAGACACCGGCAACGCCCTTGCGGCTGATGTTGAGGCAGGCACCGAGTTCGAGGCAGCGTTCGCTGATCGCGGCACCGACTTCCGGCGCCGGCGCTTTTGTCGCCCGGTCGGCGACCAACTCCACGCCCAGCAGCAACCCGCGCCCGCGTACGTCGCCGATGATCACATGGCGTTGCTGCAGGTCCAGCAGTCGCGCCTTCAGGTAATCGCCCAGTTCCTTCGCCTGCGCAGCAAGCCTGTCGCGCTGCACGATCTCCACCACCTTGCGCCCCACTGCGGCTGGCAGCGGGTCGGCGGCGTGGGTCGTGTAGAACAGGAAACCCTTGTCGAAGCAGTCTTCCTCGATCTCCGCCCGGGTGATGGTGGCTGACAGCGGCAGCCCGGCGCCCAGCGTCTTGGACAGGTTCAGGATGTCGGGCACGACCCCGTCGTGCTGGAAGGCGAAACTGGTGCCGGTGCGGCCCATGCCGGTTTGTGCCTCGTCAAAAATCAGCAGCATGCCGCGTTCATGCGCCTTGTCGCGCAGCGCCGCCAGGTAGCCTTCCGGCGGTTCAATGATCCCGCCGGAACTCAGGATCGGTTCGACGATGACGGCGGCCAGATTGCCGGTGCTCTGCCGGTCAATGATGTCCCAGCCGTATTCCAGCTCCGCCCGCCAGTCATAGACCCCGTCGCGGTTGAAGGGCGAGCGGTAGGCATGCGGAGTAGGCAGCGTTAGCACACCGGGCATGGTCGGCCCGTGGCCGCGCCGGCCGCCGGAATAGGTCGCCGCCGCAGCACCGCCCGTCACGCCGTGCCAGGCGCGGTCGAAGGCGACGATTTCGAACCCGCCGGTATACGTCTTGGCGATGCGAATGGCGGCCTCGTTGGATTCGCCGCCCGTGGACAGCGGCAGCACCCGGTCCAGCGGTGCGGGCAGCATGGCGCTCAGCGCATCGGCGAATTCCACCACCGGGTCTGACAGGAAGCCGCTGTGCAGATGGTCGAGGCGACCCGCCATGTCGCGGATAACCGCGACGATCTCTGGATGGCTGTGCCCCAGGATGCCGCTCATCTGGCCCGAGGTGAAATCGAGGATCGCGCGCCCGTTGCTGTCGTATATGTACGACCCTTCGGCGCGGCTGATGCGCTGTTCCGCAAAGCCGCCGCCATAGCGGAAGACATGGCCGTGGTTGCTCATGCTGCGTATGCCCCATCCCGTTCGTGTTGACCACGACGATGATAGCGGAACGGCGGCTGCTGGCAATGTGCGTGTCGTCAACCGGGACCGGGACAGTGCCGTTGCCCGGGACAGCTTGGCGCGTTCCGTGGTTTTCTGGTTAAATAGCGGTTCCGCCGGACGTTCCGGCCCCTGTTTGTGAGTGAGACGCGCATGGTGGACCATCCGAAATCAGCATCGTCGGTCGATGTGGTGATTGTGGGGGCCGGGTTTTCGGGGCTCTATCTGTTGCATCGCATGCGGAAGCTGGGTTTCTCCACCCGTGTGTTCGAGCGCGGCGACGGTGTCGGCGGCACGTGGTACTGGAACCGCTATCCGGGCGCGCGCTGCGATGTTGAAAGCATGCAGTATTCCTATTCCTTCGACGAAGACCTGCAGCAGGAATGGCACTGGCCGGAAAAATTCTCGGCTCAGCCCGATATCCTGGCCTATGCCAACCATGTTGCCGACCGCTTTGATCTGCGCCGGCATATCGATTTCGAAACGGAAGTCCGGGCCGCGCATTTCGACGAAACCCATGGCAACTGGAAGATTGAAACCGATTCCGGTGAAACGGTCACCGCCCGGCACTTCGTTATGGCAACCGGCTGTATTTCGACGGCGCAAACCCCGGATATCGAAGGCCTGAAGGATTACACGGGCAATACGTATCACACCGGCAGCTGGCCGCATGAGAAGGTGGATTTTTCGGGCCAGCGCATCGCCGTGATCGGCACCGGGTCGTCGGGTATTCAGTCGATTCCCGTCCTGGCGCAGGAAGCGGCGCATGTCACCGTCTTCCAGCGCACGCCGAATTACTCGATCCCGTCGCGCAACGGCACCATGACATCGGACTACGAGTCCGAATGGAAAGATGAATACAGGGCGCGGCGCGGGGAAATGCGCTACGCACCCAATGGCGTGCTGCGCGAATTCAATGACCGCTCGGCGAAGGAAGTCAGCGCCGAAGAACGCGAGGCGACCTACCGGAAACGCTGGGAAATGGGTGGCTCCGGCTTCGTCGCCGCGTTCCGGGACCTGCTGACCAGCCAGGAATCCAATGACACGGCATCGGAATTCGTGCGCCAGCGCATCCGCGAGATCGTCCGGGACCCGAAGACCGCCGAACTGCTGGCGCCGAAAGATTACCCCATCGGCACCAAGCGCCTGTGTGTCGATACGGAATATTTCGAGACCTATAACCGCGACAATGTGGATCTGGTCGATATCAGCGGCGGGCCGATTGACCGCATGACGCCGGACGGCTTGGTCGCCAATGGCGAGGAATATGCGTTCGACAGTATCGTGTTCGCGACCGGTTTCGACGCGATGACCGGGACGCTGTTCAATGTCGATATCCGGGGCCGCGAGGACCTGGCATTGAAGGAAAAATGGGAGGCGGGACCGCGCACCTATCTCGGCCTGATGACGGCGTCGTTTCCGAACCTCTTCATGATCACCGGTCCGGGCAGCCCCTCGGTCAAAAGCAACATGCTTACCTCGATCGAACAGCACGTCGATCTGGTCACCGACTCAATCGTGCATATGCGCGACAAGGGACTGGCCCTGATGGAGCCGGAATCCGACGCCGAAAACGAATGGGTCGACCATGTCCAGGAGGTCGCGCACAAGACGCTCTTTCCGCGTGCCAATTCCTGGTATATGGGCGCCAATATTCCCGGAAAACCACGCCTCTTCATGCCCTATATCGCGGGTGTGGGCACGTATCGGAAGGTCTGCGAGGAAGTGGTCGCCGACGGCTACCGGGGATTCCGCTTCCAGGCGGAAACCGCCATGGCGGCTGACTAGCCTTACGGCGCGGTTAGACCTCAGAGCGTGTAGCGGATTTCCGTCGGAGTCCAGCGGGACATGCGGCGTGTGATCCGGTCGCCGGTCGCTTCGCCGTCATGGGTCAGCGCTATACCGTCGCGGTCCTTGAATGCCGGGATGGCCAGGCCCCGCGCATTGGCAATCGACACATAGCCGTCACCATCGGCCATGACGACGCCGGCATAGACGCCGCAATTTTTACAAACCAGGAACGAGCATGTTTCGGATCCGAACTTGTAGCTCGTCAACTGGTCGGCAGCGATGGTGATGACCGCGCGCCCATCCGCCGCTGAAACCGTCCGCGAGCCCTGACGGCTGCAGAAATCGCACTGGCAGGACCGGACCTGCATTTCATCCGCGGGCTGGGTGAAGGCCAGTTCCATCGATATGGCGCCGCAATGGCAGGTTCCGGAATGGGTGTGTGTCGGCTCGGTCATCGTGAAGCTCCGCTTCGTCATGTCTGGAAAAGGGCGATGGCGCGCTAAAGCCGCGCGCCTGCCTAATGCGGCCAAGTATCAAGGGGGCATTGAACATGTGTCAACCGGGGAAGGGGTTTGATTGTCATGCATGTTGCCAAAATGTTCTTTTTGCGCTATACTGGTTTCTTTTTGACCGGTGCCGTGGCCCGCGCACAGGCGCAGGATGCGACAGTATTATTACCGTCGTGCTGTAACGTCAGCCAACGCCGGCAAATGCCAATAAATGCGGACAAATGCCAATTGATGCCAATCATAAAGGCTGGTTTTCCATCGCAGGGCGGCGCCGAATGTCGATGGATGCCAATAAATGAATAGCGATTTAAACCCGGGCATATGGTTTTGCCTGCGTCGGGACGGATAATTATCCTGGGATGTCAATCGATGTCCGGAAATGCGAACCGATGCCAATCATTCGGCGGTGTTTTGCCGTCGGCGACGCAATATTCCCCGGGAGTGATGGCAACAGATGTCAACCAATGACAAGCGATGCTAAACATTGTGCGGAATTGACGCTCTGCCGCCATGACGGCATGACGGCACGGGTTTGAACAAACAGCGGGAGTGAAGTGACATGACGGCCATTGGTTTCATCGGTCTGGGCAATATGGGCGGGCCGATGCTCGTCAACCTCGTCAAGGCAGGGCACGACGTTAAGGCCTTCGACCTGTCGCCGGATGCATTGGCAGCGGCCGTTGCGGCCGGGGCAACCGCAGCGGCAGACGCGGGGGATGCCTGCCGGGACGTGGATGTGGTCGTTACCATGCTGCCGGCCGGGCCGCAGGTGCGCAGCGTTTATACGGGATCCGTTTTCGACAATGTCCGGGAAGGCACATTGCTGCTGGACTGTTCGACCATCGATGTGGCGACGGCGCGCGAGGTTGCGCAAATGGCCGCCGACCGCAAGCTGGAAATGCTCGATGCGCCGGTTTCCGGCGGGACCGGCGGCGCGGCGGGGGGCACGTTGACCTTCATGGTCGGGGGCTCGCCGAATGGCTTCGGCAGTGCGAAACCGATTCTGGAAGGCATGGGGACGACGATCATTCATGCCGGCGGTATCGGCAATGGACAGGTTGCCAAGCTGTGCAACAACATGATCCTGGGGGCGACCATGATCGCGGTCTCCGAAGGCTTCGTGATGGCGGAGAAGCTGGGGCTGGACCAGCAGACGCTTTGGGATATCTGCTCGACGGCGACCAGTTCCTGCTGGGCAATGAACAATTACTGCCCGATGCCGGGGCCGGTGCCGACGGCGCCCTCCAACCGGGGCTACCCGGCCGGGTTCACCGCGGCGATGATGCTGAAGGACCTGAAACTCGCGCAGGGTGCGGCGCAGGATGCCGGGGCGGCGACCCCGATGGGTGCGGCAGCGGCAGCTATGTACGGGTTATTTTGCCAATCTGGTGATCAATCTCTCGATTTTTCCGCAATAATCGGGATGATTCGTGGGGAATTACCAAAAAACTAGGTAAAAAATTAGTAAATAGGTAATAATTGAATGCGAAATTCAATCAAGATTAACCAATTCGGGTGACACCCATGGCTGTAAAGAGCGATTATCTCCAATCCATCCACTTAATCGAGCGTTTGCATCGGCAATTCCTCGAAGTTGTCAAAAACGAGCTCGACCGTCATGGAATCCAGGATATCAACAATATCCAGGCGGTTATTCTCTACAATATCGGCGAGGATGAGCTGACGGTTGGTGAATTAACCAACCGCGGTTATTACCTGGGCTCGAACGTTTCCTACAACGTCCGCAAGATGGTTGAAAACGGCTATCTGATCCAGGAACGTTCGGCGCATGACCGCCGGTCGATCCGCGTGCGGTTGTCGGAAAAGGGGATCGAGCTGCGCAACATCGTTGATGCGATGTTCGGCCGCCATTCCGACCGGCTTGGCCCGGAAACGGTACCGGTCGAGGAATTGAACCACGCCAATACGATCCTGCTGCGCCTCGAACGGTTCTGGAGCGGCGGCATGGGTTTCGGCACCGGCTCTATTTAACGCGCAAATCCGGAGCGGATTGCTTTAATCCGCGACGACGGTTTGCGCAGAAGGACGGCGCCGCCGCAAATCCCGAGTGGATTGCTTTAATCCGCGACGACGATTTGCGCAAAAAAGAGCGTTACTTGCGTCTTCCCGGACGGGGCATCATCGTCGCCAGCGCGGCGGTGAGCAGCCCGACGGCGGTGAATTCCTGCCAACCCAGTGACTCGCCAAGCAGCAGCGTGCTAGAAACCACGCCGATCAGCGGGGCGGGCAGGACGCCCAGCGCCGCGGTACTGCTGGAGACCATGCGGATTGCCCGGAACCACGCCCAATAGCCAACAACGGTACCGAATACAATGACATAGGCTATTCCGGTAAAGCCCCGGATGGTGAGACTGTCGAACGGGGTGCTGTCGAAGGCGAGGGCGAATCCGGCCAGTGGAATGCCACCCAGCAGCAATTGCCAGCCGGCCAGCGCGAAAAGCGGGGTATGCCAGGTGATCTTCTTCTGGATGACGGTGCCGAGCCCCCAGCTTGCGGCGGCTGTCAGGGTGACGATCACGCCGAGCGGGACCCGGCCGAAGCGGGCGAATTCCTCAACGGTAAGCACCAGCACCGTGGCCAGGCCGAAGCCCAGCCCCAGAACGCGGTTTACAGTGACCCGTTCGCCGGTCAGCCAGATCGCGGCCAGGAAGGCCCAGAGCGGCATGGTATAGGCGAGGACCGAGGCGCGGCCGGCGGGCATCATGGTCAGCGCCAGGGTGGAAAGGTAGAACCAGCCGGAAATGCTCAACGCGGCCGCCAGCATCGCGGGGCCGATATCGCGCCGGTGCAGCCGGAATTCGGATCCTGACAGGGCGGCGATGGCGAGAATGATGATCCCGCTGCCCCAGGCGATGACGACCCGGAAGGTCAATACGGGCATTTCCCCGATGACGATTTTCATCACCGGCCAGGAAATGCCCCAGACGGAAGAGGTCAGCGCCAGCAGCAGCGCCGCGGTGAGGGGGACCCGGTTGCGGGAAAGCAGGTTCATGCGGTGGCGGAAGCCGGCATCAAAGGAAGTTGGTGGCGCATGATTGTTTCTTGTCCTGAAAGCGGTCGTCTTGACCTATACTGCAGGCGCTTTCGGGCGCAAGTCACATTGCAGCCACCACGACAGGTTTTGTTTATCCATGCCGCGTAAAAGTCAGCAAGGCGTCATTTTCGAATTCATAACGATTGGCCGCTACGTGAAGGTTTCCGCCATCGATACCCGGACTGCCACGGAAGTGTCGATCGTCGGTGATCCCCGGCGCGGGCAACAGGGCTTGCGCGACACAGCGATGCGCAAGCTCGAGATGGTGATGAAACGAAATGCGGAAGAAAAATCCGGTAAGGGAGGCGGTCTGCGGGTCTGATCCCGGATCGCGCTGCCGTTGACGTCAGCTCAGCTGGCGCCCAGGCTGCCGGACTTGCCGCGACCAAGCCCGATGCGCTTGGCAAAGCTGGACCGCTGGGCCGAATAATTCGGCGCAACCATCGGATAATCCGCATCCAGGCCCCATTTCGCCCGGTATTCTTCCGGGGTCATGCTGTAGGTCGTCCGCAAGTGCCGTTTCAGCATTTTCAGCTTCTTGCCGTCTTCCAAGCATACCAGAAAATCGGGCGTGACGGATTTGCGGATCGGCACGGCCGGTTTCGGACGGTCGCCGCGGCCATTGCCGTTGGTGCCGTCAAGCGTGCGCAATGTTCCGAATACGGAATTGATCACGTCGGGAATTTTCGTCGGCGGCAGGGGGTTATTGCCGACATAGGCCGACACAACCTCGGTTGTCATGCGCAGCATGTCGCCCTGAGAAATTTCGCCGTTGGACGCATTCTGTTCCGTCTTATCGCTCATTGCTGCCACCCATGAATGATACCCTACTACCCACTATTGGTCGCACAAACTTCTGTTATTGTCAATTATTCGGGACAGTTGTTTAAATATTCGTTTGCGTAAATGAATCCTAATTAGTTAACAACACTACAGTATTGATGCGAAAACACTATATATATGAGAGATATTTCATATGATATCTATATGAGGTGTCTACTTACCTGCATGCAATGTTCCTATTGTTTGTGAAAACTGTCCGCCTACTGGGGGCGTTACTCCTTTCCATGCCGCGCAACCCGGTACGCGCGGCGCGCATGGCAGCAATGATGCGCTACAAGTTGTAGGAAGGCTGGCGCCCGCATGCGACATATGGTAACTCAAAATCAATGGGGCCGGAGAGGGCGCACCAGTTGCGTCCGGCAGTTAAATTTATATGGCGAATATGGACGATAATTCAGTCAGCAACGCGATCCAGACCGTAGCAATCGCTTCCGACCACGCCGGCTATTTGTTGAAGGCGGACATCGGTAATCTTCTGAAAGAGCGGGGCTATTCTGTTCTGGACCTTGGAACGGACGGCCCGGATTCTGTTGATTATCCGGACTTTGCGGATGCACTCGCCGACGCGTTGCGCGACGGCAGGGCGGCGCGCGGCATTCTGATCTGCGGCACCGGCATCGGCATTTCAATTGCCGCCAACCGTCATCGCCATATTCGCGCAGCCCATTGTCACGATACGACGGAAGCGCGGTTGTCCCGGCAGCATAACGACGCGAATGTCATCGCGTTGGGGGCTCGGACACTCGGGCCGGAAGTCGCAAAGGACTGCGTTTCGGTATTCCTCGAGACCGCATTCGAGGGAGATTCCAATCCGCGCCACGGACGGCGCGTCGGCAAGATGTCTTAACCTGTCGGGTACACCGGATCTGGTGTGCCCGAATAATAACTTGGATGAGAAAAGTGTCAGAAGCCACTAATAATAAATTCTTTTCAGAAGACCTTATGTCGGCGGATGCCGACATATTTGCGGCTGTTTCGGACGAATGTACGCGCCAGCAGGATCAGATAGAGCTGATCGCGTCGGAAAACATCGTCAGTAAAGCGGTATTGCAAGCAACCGGTTCTGTCCTCACCAACAAATATGCCGAAGGGTATCCCGGGCGTCGTTATTATGGCGGCTGCGAATATGTCGACGTCGCGGAAACGCTGGCTATCGAGCGGGCAAAATCCTTGTTCGGGTGTAAATTCGTCAATGTGCAGCCGCATGCGGGCGCCCAGGCGAACGAGGCTGTGTTCCTGGCCCTGGTGAAGCCGGGCGAAACAATCATGGGCATGTCGCTTGCCGCCGGCGGACACCTTACGCATGGCGCGCGGCCCAATGTTTCGGGGAAGTGGTTCAACGCGGTACAATATGGCGTGCGCAAGCAGGACGCGCTGATTGACTACGATGAACTTGAAACACTCGCAAAAGAGCACAAACCCCGGCTGATTATTGCTGGCGGTTCGGCCTATCCGAGAGTAATCGACTTTGCGCGGTTCCGTGCGATCGCGGATTCCGTTGGTGCGTATCTGATGGTGGATATGGCGCATTTCGCCGGGCTGGTTGCCGGCGGTGTGCATCCAAGTCCCATTGGTCATGCCGATGTCGTGACGACGACGACACACAAGACGCTGCGCGGGCCGCGTGGCGGCATGATCATGACGAATGACGAAGCGCTGGCCAAGAAAATCGATAGCGCTGTGTTTCCGGGATTGCAGGGCGGACCGCTGATGCATGTTGTGGCGGCCAAGGCTGTCGCGCTGCGTGAAGCGTTGCAGCCGTCTTTCAAGGTCTATGCGCAGGCCGTGGCGGACAATGCGAACGTGCTTGCTGAAACCTTGCTGGATGGCGGGCTTGATATCGTTTCCGGCGGTACGGACACGCATCTGGTGCTTGTTGACCTGCGACCCATGGGCTTGACCGGTAATATCACCGAACAAAGCCTTGAGAGGGCGGGGCTGACCTGCAACAAGAACGGGGTACCGTTCGATCCGGAAAAGCCGGGCGTCACGTCCGGTGTCCGGTTGGGCAGCCCGGCTGCGACGTCGCGAGGCTTCGGTACCGATGAATTCCGCCGGGTGGGGGAGATGATCGTTGAAGTGCTGCGCGAGCTTGCTGCCAACAGGGACGATAATTCGACGGCGGAAGCCGGTATCCGAGCGCAGGTATCCGAAATGTGCCAGCGGTTTCCAATCTATTCGGATTTTCATTAGGCTAGTGACCGGGGAGGTCTGATCATGCGTTGTCCGTTTTGCGCCCACGGCGATACCCAAGTGAAGGATTCGCGCCCGACTGAGGACAATTCCGCGATTCGGCGGCGTCGTTATTGTCCCAATTGTGGCGCGCGTTTCACGACATTCGAGCGGGTTCAGCTTCGTGAGCTGACCGTGATGAAGAAGGGCGGGCAGCGTGAACCGTTCGACCGTGAAAAGCTGTTGCGGTCGATGCGTATTTCGCTCCGAAAGCGCCCGGTCGAGGAAGATCGCGTGGACAGGGTCGTCAACGGTATTGTGCGGCGACTGGAAAGTTCGGGAGAAGCGGAAATCAGCGCCGATCATGTCGGTGAACTGGTAATGGAGGCCTTGTTGACACTGGACAAGGTTGCCTATGTCCGGTTTGCCTCGGTTTACCGGAACTTCCGCGAAGCCAAGGATTTCGAAGATTTCATCACCGGCGAACTCGGTGTCGAAGAGGACTGAACCGTCCGACGAATACTTCATGCGCGTGGCTTTGTCGCTTGCGCGCCGCGGGTTGGGAAGTGTCTGGCCCAACCCTGCCGTCGGGTGCGTCATCGTTTCCAGGGGACGCATCGTGGGACGGGGCTGGACCCAGCCAGGCGGGCGTCCGCATGCGGAAACCGAGGCGCTGGCGCAGGCCGGTGACCAGGCGGCCGGTGGTTGCGCCTATGTCACGCTGGAGCCCTGCAATCATCACGGTCGAACGCCCCCTTGTAGTGAGGCCCTGCTGGGCGCGGGCATTGTCCGGGTCGTTACGGCGCTGGAGGACCCCGATCCGCGGGTTTCGGGAGGCGGGCATGAGCGCCTGCGGGAAGGTGGCATAACCGTCGTCAGCGACGTGCTGCGCCGGAAGGCCGAGGATGTGAATGCCGGTTTCCTGCGGCGCGTCCGGGATGGCCGGCCGTTGGTCACGCTGAAAGTGGCCAGTACGCTGGATGGCAAGATCGCGTCCGGTACGGGCGAGAGTAAATGGATAACAGGGCCGGAAGCGCGGGCGCGTGGGCATTTGCTTCGGGCGAACCATGACGCCATCATGATCGGTATTGGTACCGCGCTGGCGGATGATCCGGAACTGACCTGCCGCCTGGGCGGCCTGTCGGATCACTCCCCGATACGGATCGTTGTGGACAGCCATCTCAGGCTGGGGCTCGACTCGGCACTGGTCAGGACGGCAAATGCGACGCCAACCTGGGTGGTCACCTTGCCTGACGCTGGCAATGCAGATGCTTTCCGAGACAAGGGTGTCGAAGTGGTTACCATTGCACCGGATCACACCGGACGTCCGGACCCTGTTGGTATTGTCCGGGCTGTCGCAGCGAAAGGCATAACCCGATTGCTAGCCGAAGGGGGCGGCTCGCTGGCGGCGTCGCTGCTGGGCGCAGGCGTTATCGATCGTATCGCCTGGTTCCGGGCATCGGGGATCATGGGCGGCGATGGCCTTTCCGCAGTCGGTCCTTTCGGTGTGGTTGCGCCCGATGGTATGGCGCGCTTCAAACTGGTTGAATGCGTCGCCGTCGGTGATGATGTTATGGAATTGTATGAGCGGCAGGACAGCCTCGATGACGGCTGATAAGGTGATGGTATGTTTACAGGATTGATTGCGGATATCGGCAAGGTACGGCAGGTCGAACGGACCGCGGACACGCGATTTGTTATTGAGACGAAATTCGATATGGCCGCGGTTGAAATGGGCGCATCGATTGCCTGTTGCGGGACCTGTCTGACGGTCGTCGACAAGGGGGAAGGCTGGTTTGCCGTCGATGTTTCGGCAGAGACGCTCGCCTGCACAACGCTTGGCACATGGGAAGCTGGAAGGGCGATCAATCTGGAGCCGTCGCTGCGATTGGGGGCCGAACTGGGGGGGCATCTGGTCCAGGGGCATATCGACGGGGTCGCCCGCGTGCTGGATCGCCGGACGGATGGCGACAGCCTGCGTTTTGAGTTTGCGGCACCGGAAGAACTGTCCCGTTTTATAGCCCGCAAGGGATCAGTTGCGCTCGACGGGGTATCCCTGACGGTGAACGACGTCGATGGAACGCGGTTCGGCGTGAATATTATTCCCCATACGGCGCAGCACACGACGTTTGGCCTGCTGCAGCAGGGCGATGAGGTGAATCTTGAGGTAGACCTCCTGGCCAGATATGTTGCGCGCCTTCATTCGGAATCGGCGGGGTCGTCATGAACCTTTTGAATGAAGGTTGGCAACAGTCAGGCAGGAAAAAACGTGGCGTTTACTGATTTCAAGCATTCCACCGAAGAATTGATCGAGGATGCCCGCAACGGCCGGATGTTTATCCTGGTCGATGATGAGGATCGTGAAAATGAGGGCGACCTCGTCATACCCGCGCAGATGGCGACACCGGATGTCATCAACTTCATGGCAAAGCATGGCCGTGGCCTGATCTGCCTGGCCATGACGCGCGAACGTATTGGCCAGCTTGGTCTGCCATTACTGCCGCAGCAGAATTCCAGCCGGTTGGAAACCGCCTTCACGGTATCGATCGAAGCACGCGAAGGGGTCACGACCGGTATCTCTGCGCCGGATCGCGCACGGACTATCGCCGTGGCGACGGACCCGACAAAGGGCGCGGCGGATATCGCGACCCCGGGACATGTTTTCCCGTTGATGGCACGTGACGGCGGGGTTCTGGTCCGCATCGGCCATACGGAGGCGTCGGTTGATATCTCGCGGCTGGCGGGGTTGAGCCCGGCAGGCGTGATTTGCGAAATCATGAACGACGACGGCACCATGGCGCGGCGCGAGGATCTGGTGAAGTTCGCGCAATTCCATAACCTGAAAATCGGCACGATCGCTGATCTGATTGCCTATCGCCGCCGCAATGACCGCATTATCGAGCGTGTCGCAGAGACGACGTTGGAAAGCCGGCACGGCGGCGACTGGAAACTTTACGTCTATGCCAACAAGGTTGATTACGCGGAACACGTGGTTCTGGTCAAAGGTGACCTGTCCGGCGACGAACCGCCACTTGTCAGGATGCATGCCGTCAATCTGTTCCAGGACGCCCTTGGTGAACTGGCGAATGGAAAGACCGGGCCGCTTCACGGTGCGATGAAACTGATCGGGGAGGTCGGCCGTGGTGTGGTTGTTGTCCTGCGGGAATGGTACCCGACGATCATTTCCGACCGGGTTCATGCGACCAATGGCGAGGTGTCCAAGGCCGTCGTACAGGATCCGACAGAATTGCGTGATTATGGTATCGGTGCGCAGATCCTGCTCGACCTTGGCGTTCGCGACATGGTTCTATTGTCGAATTCGCCCAAGAAAATCGTCGGTATCGACGGTTATGAACTTAATGTTGTCGACCATCGCCCAATCCCGGTCGCACTTTCGGATGATCCATAATGGCTGACTCTTCTCCCCATATCATGATCGTTGAGGCGCGCTTTTACAGCGAACTTGCCGACGAAATGGCTTCAGGCGCGATGGCTGCCCTGGATGCTGCGGGTGCAACGTATGAACGGTTTTCGGTTCCGGGCGCGTTTGAAATTCCTGCGGCAATCCGTTTTGCCATCGCGGCGAACGGCCCTGGCGAAGGGGGTCGCAAGTTCGACGGTTATGTCGCACTGGGCTGCGTCATTCGCGGTGAGACCACACATTACGACTATGTCTGCCAGGAAAGTGCGCGGGCATTGCAGGATCTGGCGAACAATCATCTGGCGCCAATCGGATACGGTATTCTGACCTGTGAAAATGGCGACCAGGCCTGGGAACGGGCGGGCCAGAATAGGGGAAACAAGGGGGCTGCCGCCGTTGAAGCCTGCCTGGCAATGGTCGCTTTGCGTCACCGTTTCAAATTGTCATGACAAAACGACCGACGGTTTCGAAGGGCAAGCGTCGCAGCGCGGCGCGGCTCGCGGCTGTGCAGGCGCTTTATCAGCTTGATATTGCCGGTGGCGTTGCGGAAGCGGTGGTTGGAGAATTCAACCGATACCGGTTTGGTGGCGAACTGGATGGTCAGCAGCTTGTCATGGCGGACCCGGCATTGTTTGGCGAACTGGTGCTTGGCGTCACGCAGGACCGCGAGGAAATTGACGCCCGGCTGCGCAGCGTACTGGAAGGGAAATGGGATTTCTCCAGTCTGGAATTGCTGATGCAGGAAATCCTGCGTGCGGCGGCATTCGAAATCCTGAAGCGCCCTGATATCGATCCACCGCTTTCCATCAGCGAATACGTCGATCTTACCAAGTCCTTCTTCGACAAGCGTGAGCCCGCACTGGTCAACGGTATCCTTGACCGTCTTGCCCGCGACGCTCGACCGGGTGATATGGGGGACCGGTCCAGTGGCCGAAGCACCGAAACGAAGTGAGTTCGAGCGAATTGCGCAATACTTCGCGCCACTGACACAAGATTTTCCCGGCGCTTTCGGGCTGACGGACGATGCTGCGGTAATCGCGCCGTCGTCGGGTAACGAACTGGTCGTTACCACCGATACAATAATCGCCGGCGTACACTATATCGGCACCGAAGCACCGGGGCTGATCGCGGCGAAACTGCTGCGGGTCAACCTGTCCGATATCGCGGCCAAAGGTGCGACACCGCTGGCCTATACCCTGAATATCGCGCTTCCTGTCGATCTGGAAGATGACTGGCTGGCGAAATTTACCGAAGGGCTTGCGGCCGATCAGGCGGAATTTGGCATTGTTCTGATTGGCGGTGATTCCGTAGCGACACCGGGGCCGGTCACGTTGACGCTGACCGCTTTCGGCGAGGTCCCGGTCGGCAAGGCCCTGCTTCGGCGCAACGCGAAAGCGGGTGACAGCGTATTTGTCACGGGCCAGATCGGCGATGGCGCCCTGGGCCTGCGTGCCGCGCGGGGGCAGTTGCCGGGTATTTCAACTGCGGACAGTGCCTGGCTGGTGGATCGGTATCAACGACCGAGAGCCAGGGTTTCCGTCGGGCCGGGATTGCTGGGATACGCTCATGCATCAGCGGACGTGTCCGATGGCCTTGTTGCCGATCTTGGCCATATTACGGAGGCATCGGGCCTTTCAGCCCGTATACAGGTTGATTCAGTGCCGCTTTCTGACGCCGCGAAGCGGGTGTTGCAGGTCGACCCGTCACTGGTTCAGACGGTGCTGACCGGCGGCGATGATTATGAACTGGTTTTCGCCGCGCCGTCCTCGGTTCGGCAGCATCTGGATGCGCTTTCCCGAAGTACCGGGGTTGCGATTACTGAAATCGGCCGTGTCGACGACGGTAAGGGTGTTACGGTAATGGATCCGACTGGCAAACCGATGCTGCTGTCCCGGGGCGGATATGCACATGGGTAAGGTTCTGTAAACTTAACTGATTTTACCTTTGACGCCGCTCACTGGTACAAGGGACGTCGAATTTTCGGGGGCTGAGGCGATATGAAACTTATCATTATACTTATCGTTATCGTTGTTCTGGCGATCGGCGGTGGCGGTGTGTGGTTCTTCATGTTCCGGGATGTCGATGCGCCGGTAGAGGAAGTCGTCGAGATGCCGCCGGACCCGATATTTGTCGCGCTTGAGCCGCTCAGCATGCATGTCCTGCGGGGCGGGGGCGTACGCAAATACATTGTTTTGAACATTACGCTGGAGATGCGGGACGAAGAGGCGCGGGCATTGGCCGAAAACAAAATGCCCAAGCTGCGGGACGTATTCATTGGGTCCATGAACGAGTACTACTCGAATTTGCCCTCGCTTGAAGACAGTGTGAACGTGACGGCCGTAAAAAAACGGCTGATTGAAGCGAGTACCAAGGCGATCGGTGACGGGCGCGTGACCGGCGTGCTGATTCAGAGCGTATTCGAGCGCGATGGCGGCTAGGGCGTTAACACCGCCACCCAATTGAAAGAGTACAGATGTCTGAACAAACCGCCGGCGGCGGAAATTCGACCCGCCGGAACGTAATTCTGCTGGCTTTTTGTCAGGCCATCGCCATGAGCGGCTCCTCCCTGGTCGCGACCGTTGCTGCGCTTACGGGATACCTGCTGGCGGAAGACAAGAGCCTGGCGACTCTTCCCGTCGCCTGCCAGTTTCTGGCAACCATGCTTAGCACGATCCCGGCATCGTTGCTTATGCGCCGAATCGGTCGCCGCGCCGGATTCACGTTTGGACAGTTTATCGGGCTCACCGGCACCATTATTGCCGGGTTTGCGATTTATCATGAAAGTTTCGTGGTGTTTGTCTGCGCATCCGCGCTTTTGGGCATACACAACGCCTTTTGGCAGTATTACCGCTTTGCAGCGGCGGATACGGCGACGCCTGCGTTTCGCAGCAAGGCAATTTCATATGTGCTCGCCGGCGGGGTGGTTTCAGCGATTGCCGGCCCTGAACTGGCAAAGCTCAGTATCGATCTGTTTGATCCTGTCCGGTATGCGGGGAACTATGCTGTCGTCGCCGTCCTGATCCTGTGTGCGATCCTGGTACTGCAATTTCTCGATATTCCCCAGCTCACGGCCGCCGAACGCAGTCAGAAAGGCCGTCCGCTGAAACAGATCGCGGCGCAGCCCGTATTCATTGTCGCCGTCATGTCGGCCATGTTCGGCTATGCGGTCATGGCGATGGCGATGACGGCAACGCCGCTGGCGATGTCGCATGGCGGGCTCAATTTTTCCGACACCGCATTCGTGATCGAATGGCACATCCTGGGGATGTTCGTGCCGAGCTTTTTTACCGGGCATCTGATTGCGCGATTCGGTGTGGTGAACATTATCACCGTGGGAATCGCGTTGATGTCGGCGGCGGTTATTGTCAGTACGACCGGTGGCGGGCTGCTGCAGTTCTGGGGCGGCCTCGTCCTGATAGGCCTGGGCTGGAATTGCATGTTTGTCGGTGGTTCGACCCTTCTGACCGAATGCTATGTGCCGTCGGAGCGGGCCAAGGTACAGGCATTAAACGACTTTCTGGTGTTCTCGGCCGTCGCGGGTGCCAGTTTCTCGTCGGGCGCGATCCAGTATAATTTTGGTTGGGCCTGGATAAACTTCGCCATGCTCGGCCCCATGGCGCTTGTGCTGTTGGCGACCCTCTGGTTGCGCGTGAAGCAACGGCGCGCGGAACCGTCTGTCTGATATCGCGGTTACAACATAAATCAGAAGATTTGATCCCGTTTCCCGCTATCCGGATCGCTGGTTGCCTTTCAAAGAGCCATCTGGCATGTTCCGCCCGATTTTATGGGCGGGGGTGATTCGGAACGGTTTTCTCAGGTCGTGCCCGTTCGGTCGTGAGTTTTCTTCAAACTAGAACAGGAATGAGACGATATGCTTTGGATCGTCATTGGCTGCGGCGTGTTTGCGCTGCTTTATGGTGCCTATGCAGGCAAATCGGTACTCGCAGAGAGTGCCGGAAACGAACGCATGCAGACTATTGCGGCGGCAATTCAGGAAGGCGCAGCCGCCTATCTGAATCGGCAATACACGACGATTGCCATCGTTGGCGTGGTCATTGCCGTGCTGGTCTGGTTCATGCTGGGCGCGTACGCGGCGATCGCATTCGTCATTGGATCGGTCCTCTCGGGAGCGGCTGGGTATATCGGCATGTACATTTCCGTACGCGCCAATGTGCGTACGGCTGAAGGTGCCCGACACAGTCTTGCGAAGGGCCTGGATATTGCGTTCAAGTCTGGCGCAATCACGGGGATGTTGGTCGCTGGCCTGGCGTTGCTCGCCATCGCCGTCTACTACAAGATCCTGCTGAGCCTCGGCGTAACGGGCCGTGACCTTGTCGGTCCGCTGGTTGCGCTAGGTTTTGGCGCTTCCCTGATTTCGATCTTCGCGCGTCTCGGCGGCGGTATCTTCACCAAGGGTGCGGATGTCGGTGCCGATCTCGTTGGTAAGGTCGAAGCTGGTATCCCCGAAGATGATCCACGCAATCCGGCGGTTATCGCCGATAACGTCGGCGACAATGTCGGCGATTGTGCCGGGATGGCGGCTGACCTTTTTGAGACCTATGTCGTTTCAATGGTCGCGACCATGGTTCTTGGCCTGCTGTTCTTTACGGGTGATCAGGCCGAAGCGTTCCTGATCTATCCGTTGATGATCGGTGGTGTTTGCGTCGTGACGTCCGTTATTTCGACGTTCTTCGTCAAACTGGGCGCTAGCCAGAGTATCATGGGCGCGCTCTACAAGGGTTTCATCGTCTGCGCTGTTCTTTCCGGAATTGCGCTGTACCCCGTTACCAGTTACGTGCTGGGAATGGACACGACGTTTGATGTCCTTGGCGCAACGTTCACCGGGATGAACCTTTTCTTCTGCGGGATTACCGGGCTTGTTGTAACGGGTCTGATCATCTGGATCACCGAATACTACACATCGACTGAATATCGGCCGGTACGTAGCATTGCCAAGGCCTCTGAAACGGGCCACGGCACGAACGTCATCCAGGGGTTGGCCATTTCGCTTGAAGCCACGGCGGTACCGGCACTGATCATCTGTGCGGCGATTATAGTGACCTACTCTCAGGCGGGACTTGTCGGCATCGCTATTGCCGTCACGGCAATGCTGGCGCTGGCCGGCATGGTCGTTGCTCTCGACGCATATGGTCCGGTTACGGATAACGCGGGCGGTATTGCCGAAATGGCGGAAATGCCCGAAGACGTCCGCAAGACGACGGATGCGCTTGATGCCGTCGGCAACACGACCAAGGCTGTCACCAAGGGCTATGCCATTGGCTCAGCCGGTCTGGGGGCGTTGGTGCTGTTCGCTGCGTATACGCAGGATCTGCAGTACTTCATTGCCAACGCAGCGGAATTTCCGTACTTCGTCGGTGTCGTTCTCGACTTCTCGCTCTCCAATCCGTTTGTCGTCGTCGGTCTGTTTATCGGCGGTCTGCTGCCCTACCTCTTCGGGGCGATGGGCATGACGGCGGTCGGTCGCGCGGCCGGTTCGGTCGTGGTCGAAGTACGTCGCCAGTTCCGCGAAATCCCGGGAATCATGGAAGGCACCGGCAAGCCCGAATACGGCAAATGCGTCGATCTGCTGACCAAGGCGGCGATCAAGGAAATGATCATTCCGTCATTGCTTCCCGTGCTGGCACCGCTGGTCGTTTACGGGGTTATCCTGGTCATTGCTGACAAGTCCGCGGCGTTCTCCGCTCTGGGCGCTATGCTGCTGGGTGTTATCGTGACCGGTCTGTTCCTGGCGATTTCCATGACCGCTGGTGGCGGAGCTTGGGATAATGCCAAGAAGTACATCGAAGACGGCAATCACGGCGGCAAGGGTTCAGACGCCCACCACGCTGCTGTGACGGGTGATACGGTCGGCGATCCTTACAAGGATACAGCCGGACCGGCGATCAACCCGATGATCAAGATCACCAATATCGTGGCACTGTTGCTGCTCGCGATGTTGGCACACTAGGCAATGCTTCAGCGGTGGCAGGTGTCATAACCTGCTGCCGCTGTTAGCGCTGTTTGCGATTACTCTGCGGAAGGTCTGCCGAAGCGGCCAAGATTTCCGAGCAGTTGTTCAATGACGGACAGTTCATTGCCGACGGTGGGCGTTTCCCGCTCAACCATCCCGATTTCTCTCAAATCATCCTTCGTGTACCGCTGGACGGCCTGAACGAGATTTTTGTCATCGAAGTAGATTGCAACAACTTGCTGATCGACGATTTTTTCGTCAAAGAAGGCGAATTTCTCGGTCTTTCGGCTAATATAGTACCAGATTTTTTCGTCAAAGACCCCCTGGGTCGATGGCGTGCCGAGAATTTCAGCGACTTCTTCCCGGCTCTGTTCGCCGATAACGATCTTTGACAGATGTTCCTCCCGGGGGAGATTTCCCCGGACAGCGACACGGGGTGCACAGGCGGACAAGACCGTGGCGGTGGCAAGAATTGCAACGAGAGTCGTGACTCGGCGTTTGCGAATGACCATATTTTACGGATCCGGATGTTTTCAGTGCAATCCAAGGCAAAATTGCATCGGCTTCGGATAGTGTCAACGGAATGCGTGGACAGAAAGAGTTAATTGCAGATGGCCTGGTCGATAGCCAACTTGTTCAAACCATCGGATCGTGATGTAGCCGCGCACCGGCTGTATCAGGAAACGGTCACTCAGGCCCGAAAACCACACTTTTATACCGCGTGGGGGGTGCCCGATACGCCACTTGGTCGGTTCGACGCCATTGCCCTGCATTGTTTCCTCGTGCTGAACCGGCTGCAGCAGGATGCGAACACGGAGTCGTTTTCCAAGCAGTATAGTGGCGCGATCTTCGACGATATGGACCGTAGTCTGAGGGAAATGGGAGTCGGCGATCTGAGTGTCGGCAAGAAGATCCGGAAAATTGCTGAGGGGTTTTATGGCCGTTCCGCTGCCTATGCCAGGGCTTTGGACGAAGGTGAGGCCGCCACTGTCGAGACGCTGAAACGGAATTTGTATGGTGAAGCCGATTGTCCGAACGACGATGCGCTGAATTCTGTGGCAGCATATGTTCTGGATTCGGTAGACGTTCTGCGAGGGCAGGAATTGAATGAACTGTTGAAAGGCAGCGTCCGATTCGCGCTTTTACCAGGAGAAGATGAATGACGGAGCCCGCTATGGATTCGCTGGAATACAGCCATCCTGTTCCGCTGGAAACGCTTGGCACGTCGCCAAAGCAGATTTCCCTTGCAGTTGGAGAGCATGAAAGGGCGGCGCTGGCGAAACGATTCGAATTGGTTTCCATTGAGTCGTTTACAGCCGATGTCACGGTCCGGCGTGTTCCGGGCTCGTTGCTTGTTGAGGTCAAGGGAACGTTTGCTGCGGATATCGTTCAGAGTTGTGTGATAACAGAAGCACCCGTGGCAGAGCAGGTCAGGGAAGCGTTTTCGGTACATTTTGGGCCAGAAACGTATAATGAAGCGGAAGTTGACTTCGAACTGGACGACGAAGATCCGCCGGAGCTGATTGAAAATGATGTGATTGAGCTGGGGGAGTGGATTGCGCAGTTGCTGGCCATTGAAATGAACCCGTATCCCAAGGCTCCGGGAGCTAAGCTGGAGGGCTTTGTCGACGAAGATGAGCCTGCAGAGGCACCAACGTATCGGCCATTTGAGTCTTTATTGGCCGGAAAGAAAGATCAGGTATAGCTCGGGCTTGCTGTACCCGGCGTTTCTGTTTATGTATCCGGGCAATTTTTCCCCTATAATCGAAAGATAGTTCCATGGCGGTTCCAAAGAGTAAAATTTCCAAGTCACGGCGAAATATGCGACGCTCCCATGATGCGTTGAAGACGACTATTGCGGTAGAATGTGGCAATTGCGGTGAATTGAAGCGGTCACATCACGTTTGTGCCGCATGCGGTTACTACGGTGAGAACGAGGTCGTCGAAGCCTCGACGTACTAGTAGTGGCCGGCCTGATTAAAGGGGGCTCCGGATTTTGACGTCGCAACTGGTTATCGCGCTCGACGCAATGGGGGGGGATCGTGCTCCTCAAATCGTTGTGCGCGGGGCCGAAATCGCAAGAGAACGTTACCCGGATGCTCGCTTCCTGATGTTTGGGGACGAGGCAAAGATTGCGCCATTGCTGGCGCGGTACCCCGAATTGCAATCGGTTTCGACAATGCGCCATACGGAAGGCGTTATCCGCAGCGAAGACAAGCCGTCTGCCGCCTTGCGCGGAGGACGTGACTCCAGCATGCGGCTCGCCATTAATTCGGTGAGCGATGGCGAGGCGAATGCCGTTATTTCCGCGGGAAATACGGGCGCATTGATGGCGATCTCCAAGTTCGTGCTGAAAACGCTGCCCGGCATCGACCGGCCGGCAATTTGCGGGTTCTTCCCGACGGCACGCGGCGTGACTGTCATGCTCGACCTGGGCGCCAATGTTCGGTGCAATGCGAATAATCTGACCCAGTTTGCGGTCATGGGCGAAGTGTTCGCGCGCACGGTACTGGGGCTGGAGCGCCCGACCATCGGCCTCGTCAATGTGGGGGTCGAGGATATGAAGGGGGTGGAGGAAGTTCGCGAAGCCGCCGCGATCCTGCGCACCACCGACCTGCCGATTGAATTCAAGGGATTTATCGAGGGTACCGATATCGCGGCAGGAACCGTGGATGTCGTTGTAACCGACGGATTCACGGGGAATGTTGCTCTGAAGACCGCGGAAGGTATTGTCCGGCTCTACGCCGGTTTTCTTCGTGAGGCATTTCGGGCGAATTTCTTTTCGAAGCTGGGGTATTTCTTCGCCCGGCGGTCGCTCGAAAAGCTGCGGGAAAAGATCGATCCGCGGGAATATAATGGTGCGATGCTGCTGGGATTGAACGGAATTGTGGTGAAGAGCCATGGTGGCACCGATGCTATCGGTTTTGCCAATGCCATCGGTGTCGGTATCGATATGGCCCAGCACGGGTTCATCGAAAAAATGACACATGATTTTGCGAGCCTCGGCGCCGTGGAGAATTCACGACCGCGGGAGGCGGCAAGCTCATAACCAGAATTGATTGCATTGTCTGCTCCGGCCCGGTGGACCGGTGCGGGGCTTCCTCGGTTGGTGCCTGCCCATGAACGCCGCGTCTCCACTCAAGCGTTCCGTGGTGCTTGGCTGCGGCGCCTATCTGCCTGCAAACATCGTGACCAACGATGCGCTTTCGAAGCGCATTGATACATCGGACGAATGGATTCGGAAACGGACAGGCATTCGCCAACGCCATATCGCGGCTGATGGTGAACTGACGTCGGATCTGGCGCTTGCGGCCTGCCGCGAGGCCTTGAAATTTGCCGGTGTTGCGGTTGAAGAGATCGACCTGATCGTTCTTGCGACGACGACCCCTGACAATACGTTCCCGGCGACGGCAACCAGAGTGCAGTCAGCGCTTGGTGTAAAGCGCGGTATGGCCTTTGACATACAGGCGGTATGCTCCGGCTTCATCTATGCCCTATCGGTTGCGGATAACATGCTCCGGCTGGGACAGGCCTCAACCGCGCTGGTAATCGGTGCCGAAGTGTTCAGCCGGATACTGGACTGGGAGGACCGTGGAACCTGCGTATTGTTCGGTGACGGCGCCGGCGCAATGGTGTTGAGTGCGATGCCGGTTTCGGAATCTGATGTTGCGGAGAGGGGAGTGATGTCAACGCATCTTTACTCTGACGGCTCCCACTATGATGCGCTGTATGTTGATGGCGGGCCTGGCAGCACAGGTACCGCCGGGCATGTCCGGATGGATGGCAAGGAAGTTTATCGTCACGCGGTGAACCTCATGGCTGACGCGGTTGAAGCTGCGGTCAGTGCGAATGGCATGACGCTGGACGATATCAACTGGCTGATCCCGCATCAGGCCAATATGCGCATTATAGACAGCATCAGCCGCCGGCTCGGGATCGGCGAAGACCGGGTTGTCATAACCGTTCAGGGACAGGCAAATACCTCGGCCGCGACGATTCCATTGGCGTTGGCGGCGGCACAGGATGACAACCGTCTGAAATCCGGTGATATTGTTGCGTTGACCGCTTTGGGTGGTGGATTTACCTGGGGAGCGGCAATGATTCGCTGGTGACAGCGAGAATGAGTCGGCCAAGACATCCTTTCGAATTGACGATGTCACCGATGAGCGGTACCGTTAAAAAAATAATGAGCAAGAACAGGGGGATAATATGTCAGGCAACACGGTTACGCGGGCGCAGTTGACTGAAGCTGTTTATCAGGAAGTCGGACTTTCCCGAAATGAATCAGCCGACTTGGTGGAATCGATCCTGGGGGAAGTTTCTAACGCGCTGTCCAGAGGCGAAATGGTCAAGATTTCCTCTTTCGGCAGTTTTGCTGTCCGTCAGAAGGGGCAGCGTATTGGTCGAAACCCGAAAACCGGCGAAGAAGTACCTATTCTGCCCCGGCGTGTGCTCGTGTTTCGTCCCAGCCATGTTCTGAAGAACCGCATTAATCTGAGCGCCAGAAAGCTGTCTGACGGTAGCTGAACATGGATTCCGGCGCGAATGAGCAGGACGTTAAACGACCAAGCGCCAAATCTGCGGCCGCATTTCGGACAATCAGTGAAGTCGGGCGCGAAATCGACGTTCCCCAACACGTTTTGCGGTTCTGGGAATCGAAATTCTCGCAAATCCGCCCCCTGAAACGTGGTGGTGGCCGTCGTTATTATCGGCCGGAAGACGTTGCGCTTCTGCGGCGCATTCGTGAACTTCTCTATACCGACGGCTATACGATCAAGGGTGTTCAGAAGCTCTTCAGGGAGTCGGGCCTTAAGGCTGTTCTGGACGGGCCTGAGCCAGCGGCACCGCATGCTGGCGCCAGTGATGTGACGCAGGCCGCTATGGCGTCTGCCGGGACGGACACGGCGGGGGCGACGACGGTACGCCGTAACGATCTTGAAGACCTCTTGGCTGACCTTGTTGACCTGCGTGGACGCCTCCAGGTTTCATAGCTTTTTTTACCGAATACGAGCGTTGCGTCGGATAGGGGCGAACTGTAAAGTGCGCCTCGGTTTAGCACTAAATTACGGAGCGTAGCGCAGCCTGGTAGCGCACTTCACTGGGGGTGAAGGGGTCGGAGGTTCGAATCCTCTCGCTCCGACCACATTTGCAAAAACCGACGTTAAATGAAAAAGCCACCGTTAATCGGTGGCTTTTTTTTGTGCGGAGACTGCCAAAGGGAATTGACCTGATTTTGGACAATACCCTGTCAGTATTTTTGAAAAGCTGCGTCACTTTCTTTGTCGTCGAAAATGGGCACGGAATTCTATTTTTCCGCTCCTAAAAACGAGAACAAGCGTGAACTGAAACTACTTTTCGTTCTTCGTGACGATAAACCCGGAAGCACCCTTGCCGCGCGCGCGTCGAATTGTGTAGCCCTGATTACCCAGACGGAATAGGGGGTCTTTAACCAATCCGGAAAGGGCTTCAGCCAGTTTTTCTGCAACAGGATCTTTAATGTCTTCAGGCTTTGACGATTTCTGGCGTTTCAACCACTTGGCAAAGACATCGTCTGCGAGGTCTTCTCCTAGTGATTTGCGCAAGGCGTTCAATTTGACTCGCTGGCCCTTGCTAAGAACGTCTTCATCGATCGGCATGCGTTAGTGCTCCTTTTGTTATTGAAAATGATAAACACCTGCTGCATTTGGCAGCACGGTAATAACAGGTGTGATTCCTATTGTGTCTGGTAACTGTAAATCAAGTTGAACGGATATTCTTTTTATAAGAATGGTTATTCATAGGCTTTCATCAACAAAGTAAGGGAAAAGATCAAGATATTTTTTAAATTAGCATGAAGTTATTTTCCGGTACCAATACCCTGCACCCAGTTAATTATCTCATCGTCGCGAAACCGGACTGGTTTTGGAAATATATCGCATGAAATTCGTAACGATCAGTAAATAGGGAATTCACCAAACACAGGAATAGGGACGTCGACCAAACCAGTTTGATTTCAGGAGCCGGATGGCCAATCTGAGGATAGCTAGAGGGGCTGAGCATGTGGCCCGGAAGGCTTTACTTTACTGTGCCCGCGGGGGAGTGTTGGCCAATTGTTTGGACAGGAACAGAGCGCACGCCACATATCAGCGCGAGGGGGGAGAGCAATGAAACAGCGGCAATTAGGGGACCTGACGATCGCCAGGGTCCTGGAAATGAATTCTCCGGACTTTGAACCTTTTGGGTTTTTCCCCGAAACGACACCGCAGGATTGGGAACCTCATCTTGATTGGCTGAAGCCACGTGCCATGGATCCGGTTACCGGCAATTTGTACTTTCCAATGCAGAGCTATGTCATTCGCACTGGGCATCACAATATTCTTGTGGATGGTTGTGTTGGTAATGACAAGGACAGGCCGCATCGGCCGACATGGCATTTGAAGACGGACAGTAAGTATATGGATGCCCTTGCGGCGGCAGGCCTTGGTCCGGCGGATATTGATTTTGTCATGTGTACCCATTTGCATCCGGATCATGTCGGTTGGAATACCCGACTGCTGGACGGTCGATGGGTTCCGACTTTTCCCAATGCGAAGTACCTCTTTACCCGGAAAGAGTTCGACTACTGGAAAGACATGAACGAGAAAACGCCGCTTGGCCATATTGTGGACAGCGTTCTGCCGATTGAGGAAGCGGGCAGGGCAGTTCTGATACAGAATGATCACATGATCGACGATACTGTCTGGCTTGAATCAACACCGGGACATACGCCGGACCACTGCGCGCTTCATCTTTCATCGAAAGGTGCGGAAATGGTGATGAGTGGGGATTTGATGCACAGCCCGATCCAGTGCCATCACCCTGAATGGGCAGCGCGCCCTGATTTTGACGTTGAGATTGCCCGCAAGACGCGCCTTAGTTTCCTGGACCGTTATTGCGAGACGGATGTTACCGTTTGTACGGCGCATTTCCCGCTGCCATCGTCAGGGCATATCGTTCGTGCCGGTGAGGGGTTCAATTTTGAGTATGACGAAGTTGACTGGTAGCAGCGATTCAGAATTGGCGGAGACGGATCGCTACGAAGCGAGCCGCATTGCATTACGGCAAAAGTATCTCACAGTTGATGCGATGGAACCGGTCGCGACCGGGGGCGTCGACCATCTCGCGTTGATATGTTCTGATATTGAACAGACGGTCCGCTTTTATACCGAAGTTCTGTATATGCGGCTGGTCAAGGTGGTCACGAATCGTGATGACCCGACATCGACACATATTTTCCTGGATATGGGAGGTGGCAACCTGCTCGCCTTTTTTGATTTCCCGGAACATGGTCCAGCCCCTGCTGTCCGGGGCATCGGGGCGATGCATCATGTCGCGCTTAAAGTCGATTCGATACAGTACCGAAAAATTGTCAAAACGCTGAAGGAGCGTGGCCTCGATCATTCTGTTCATGGGACAGACGCGGCCGGATCTGCTTATTTCAGGGATCCCGACGGCATTCTTCTGGAAATCAAGACACTGTCCTGATTCCGGGCAGGACGCAGGCCCGCTGACGTGCTGTGCGGTGAACGGGTTTTGTGTCGTATTGTCGCAGACCGTGTCGATCGACAGTTATTCCGGATTTCCGGATCGCAACTCCAAACGAACCAGCGTATACGGTGCCTTCAGTCGCTCTTATATACTCCCATTCAGGAATTTTACGTTTCGAGTCAGCATCGACCGGTGCGAAAAACGATGGTTTGGGAGAGGGGGCGGTAGTGACCGTGCCGGTTGTCTTCTGATGCGGCGGTCCGTGGCTTTTTCAGATTAACGGCAGGGAATCCCTAAGGGGAACGCGGTCTGCCAATAAACGTCAATTGTTCTGATTGCTGTCATTAATATGTCAAATCAAGGCATTACAGTGCCTTCATGGAGTGTTGCAATCGGTGCTGCACTGGGTTTTTGAGGAAAACGTCGAAATAAGTTTTATGTGACCCAAATGGATGACGCGATTTGAAGAGGCTATCGCTAAATTGCCTGTATTGAGACGGCGGCACACAGGGTGCCAGGAAGTAAAGGGATACGATAATGGATTATCTGGTTGTTTTGGGTTTGGCTCCGGTTGTTCTTCTGACGGCCTGTTATTTCGGTCGGCGGATTGAGCAGACCATGGCCGAAGGTCAAGAAGCCGAATCCTGATAGGAATTTTTTTGTGGTGCCTTTTTTGGCACTACGTACACCAAGCCATTTTTAGTACGATCCGGGACCTCGCTTTTGCGGGGTTCTTTTTTTGTCGGCGACCTCCCGGGATTCCTGTATTTAGTGATTACGGGATGCCGCGCGCTATAATTGTATGGGGGAAGTCATGAAGATAGTGAAGCGCCTCTTTATCGGTATTATTGCCATTATTGGCATTCTCGGCGTGGTCTCTCTATTCCTGCCGGATCAGGTGCATATCGAGCGCCGAACGTCGATTGCGGCGGCGCCCGCGGCTGTATTCCTGCTTCTGAATGATTACCGGAATTCGAAAAAATGGTCGCCCTGGCTTGCACGCGACCCGCAAACCAAAGTTGAACATTCCGGTGCTGACAAAGGGGTTGGCGCCCGGATGGCATGGCATAGCGAGCATCCGGAAGTTGGCGTCGGATCGCAGGAAATTACCGTGAGCGAACAGGACCGGCTCATTCGGATGTCGCTGACTTTCGAAGGGCAAGGCAACGCAACGGCGTATTTTGAGCTGACACCGGAAGGTGACGGAACCAGTCTGGTCTGGGGCTTCGATAACGATCTCGGCTACAATCCGGTGATGCGCTATATGGGATTGATGTTCGATACTTGGCTTGGCCCCGATTTCGAAAAGGGACTGGCGAATATCAAGGGGCTCGTCGAATCAGGTTAACCTGGCACGGACTGCGCTCCAGAAGGCTTCCGTTGTGAAAAAGAAAAACGGCGGCCCAAGCGGACCGCCGTTCGTTCACAAAGCAGGATTACCGTTTTGGTTCGGCATAGAAGCCGACGGGAATCATCAGCTTGTTTTCCTGATTCACAAGCGCGCCCAATTCCGCACTCGCCACTGTATAGGCGACCCATTCCGGATCGGCCTGCATGGCGGCACGTTTTGTCGCGCGATCTGCTGCATCTTCATAGGCCCAGATATGGACATACTGGTTCACATTGCCAGTCTCCGTCGTCAAATAGGCGACAGGCTGGCCGAGGTGACGGCTCTGCGGCGTTTTCCCCAGTTTTTCGTATAGCTCCAGATGCTTTTTGATCGTGCCTGGCTTAAGCGTATAGGTGCGATGATCGAGCAACATGACTTATCCTCCCTAAGGTTTTGTTGTACTTGCATGGAACGTCGGAGGACCGTGGGAATGCACGGTTTCCTTGCCGTCATTCTCTCCGCGTGCATCCTCGCTGACAAGTAGGGAAGGGCCGCTGTGCGAATTAATTCAACCGGTTGATGCCGTCAAACGCCGCGGTCTTGTAGCATTCCGCCAGTGTGGGGTAATTGAAGACCGTGTCCACGAAGTAGTCGATTTTGCCGCCGAGCGACAGGACAGCCTGTCCGATATGGATCAGTTCGCAGGCCCCTTCGCCAAGGATGGCGACACCGAGCAGCTCTCGTGTTTCCAAATGGAAAATCAGTTTCAGCATACCGACGGAATCGCCGAGAATCTGCCCGCGGGAAATTTCCTTGTAGGAGGCCTTGCCGACTTCATAGGGAATGCCTGCTTCGGTGAGTTCCTCTTCACTTCTGCCGACGATCGAAATTTCCGGGATCGTGTAAATGCCATAGGGCAGGGTGTTTGGCGTGTTGTCTGCCGGAATATCGAAGGCATGACAGGATGCCAGCCGTCCCTGTTCCATGGAGGTTGAGGCGAGGCTGGGAAAACCGATGACATCACCAACCGCGTATATGTGGGGGATACTGGTCTGGAACTGTTCGTTGACGGTGATCAGTTCCCGGGCGCCGGTCTCGATACCAATGCCGTCAAGGTTCAGGGTTTTTGTCGCGCCGGTTCGGCCGATACTGTAAAGCGCGCATTCGGCCTGGATCTGCTTGCCGCTGTCCAGGTCGACGCGAACGCGTTCGCCGCGTTCGTCGGTAAACCGTTCTATCCCGCTAACTTCCTCTCCCAGGCGCAGCGTCATACGGTTCTGCCGCATCTGGTAGACGAGGGTGTCGGTGATTTCGTGATCGACGAAAGGCAGAAGCCGCGGTCGTTTATCCACGATGGTGACCCGGACCCCCAGGGTCGCGAATATCGTCGCGTATTCCAGTCCGATCACGCCGGCGCCGATAACGACCAGCGATCGCGGCAGGCGCTTCAGGTGCAGGATATCGTCACTGGTAAAGATGCACTGGCCGTCGAATTCGACATGGCTGTCCCGCGTCGTCTGGGTGCCGACCGCAACGACGATGTTATCGGAGGTGACGTCCCAGTGACCATGTCCATCAAGACCGGACAGTCGGACCGTATGCGGATCCACGAAACTGCCCCCGGCCTGCAGGAGTTCAACTTCGTTTCGTTGCAGCTGGTGCTGTACGACATCCAGTTCCGTGGAGATGACGCTGTCCGTGCGCACGAACAGGTCCGAGATCGAAATGTCCTTCTTCACCCGGTAGGCGGCGCCATAAATGCTGCGCTCGCGATAACCGGAAAGGTGCAGAACGGCTTCGCGCAGCGTCTTGCTGGGAATCGTGCCGGTATTGATGCAGGCTCCGCCGACCACCGCCTTGTGTTCGACGACGGCAGTGCGCTTGCCCAGTTTCGCCGCTTGTATGGCCGCGCGATGGCCAGCCGGTCCGGAACCCAGGACGAGCATTTCATAGTCGCGAGTGGACATTCGGTAGTCTCCGCCTTCAATACCCTGCACTGCAGGAAGTTGTCTCCAACCAAACCCCGCCAGTGAATTAAATTATTCTTACAATATCTAGGCAATTAGTTAACAATTAACCCTAATATTGCGCTTCACCGAACGTGATCCATTTCGCCTGTTTACCATATTTTCAGGAAAAGTCGCCTTTTGCCGCCAGACCTAATTCCATTTTCCGGGATACCGATCTGGGCGATCGTTTGCGTGCTTGTGGCGCATTTTCTAGGTTTTTTCATCCGGGGGGCATTCGGCTTCGGCTCGAATATGCCGATTATCCTTCTGACGACCTGGCTGCTTGGTCCCCACCATGCGGTTGTTCTGGTCGTGGTTACCGCCAGCGCATCGCAGTTTCATTTGTTACCGCAGGGCCTGAAAACAGCGGACTGGCCGGTCACGCGGCCGCTTCTGGCCGGCATGGTCGTCGGTGTCAGTGTCGGAACATGGATCTTTACCAAGCTGGAAGCGGATTGGCTGACCCTTCTGATGGGGGGATTGATTACCGGGATTGTGGTCATGGACAGGTTTCGTGTTCTTGAGCACCTGACCCGCGTGATCGACCTTCGGGCGCGCGTTGTTTCCATGACCCTGGCGCTTATTTCAGGTCTTGTCGGCACGATCAGCGGCGGTGGCGGACTGTATTTCCTGATCGTATATCTGAAGCTTGCCTGTGAAACGGTTTCGGGTCTGCGTGGCACCAACCTGATTCTGTCCGGTCTGTTTATCCTGGTACGGCTGGTGTTGCTGATCTGGGCGGGCTTTGTCAGTTGGTCCGTCGCGATGGAGGCGGCTTTGTTAATGCCGGCTGTACTTCTGGGGACCTGGTTGGGGACCCGTTGCTTCCACGCCATCGACTCGAAACGATTTTTCAGTGCGCTGCAGTTTGTCCTGCTGGCGATGGCAATTGCGCTGGCCGTGAAGGGCGCGTTTAAACTGTTCTGAGGGAAGCGCTCAATTCGCGGTCGCCGGTGGTCGGGATTGTCGCTGGAAACGCCGCCATTTCGCGACATTCCGGTTATGCTCGCGCAGCGTTTTGGCAAACGCGTGGCCGCCAGTGCCATCGGCAACAAAATACAGATCGCGGGACTGAAGCGGGTTAAGGACGGCGGCGATTGCCGCTGCGCCCGGATTGGCGATGGGGCCCGGGGGCAGGCCGGACACTTTATAGGTATTGTAGGGATTGTCCGCGGCCAGATCCGCACGGCTCAGTAACCGGCCGAGCGGGCCTTTGCCCCCGGTAATGGCATAAATTACCGTTGGATCGGATTGCAGCCGCATGCCGCGCCGCAGTCGATTGATGAAGACGGCGGCGATATGCGGACGTTCACCGGAAACGCCTGTTTCCTTCTCCACGATCGACGCCAGAATGAGCGCCTCCTGCGGCGTGGCAAGGGGGAGGCCCTCTTGCCGCGTTTGCCAGAGTGCTGCCAGTTTCTCCTGATGGGCGGCCGTCATGCGGGCGACAACGGCGGAGCTGCGGTCTCCGAGGACGTAATCGAATGTTTCCGGCAGCAGGGACCCTTCTGGTGGCGCTGTGGTCAGGTCATGGTCCAGCCCCTCTGTTCCCGCCAGAATTTCGAGGATCTGCACGCTCGTCAGGCCTTCGGGAATGGTGACATGCCGGATAACGACTTTGCCGTCACGAATCTGCGTGAGCGCGTCCGAAGGCGCTATTCCGGGGGCGAAAGCATATTCACCGGCCTTCAGGTCCCGGTGCTGCTCCGTCAGCCGGGTTGCGACGACGAAGACCGTTTGATGACGAATGACCTGGGCTTTTTCGAGTAATGCCGCGATCGCGCGCAGGCCGGCACCGCGTGGAATGACCAGTGTGGCTTCGTTCGCCAGGGGGCCGGGCGCGTGAAAGTTCTTGTAGCCCCAAAAAACAACGCCGCCCACGACAAGCGCGGCGGCGATGGTGATCGAGACCAGGATACGGCCTGCGCGCCGCATCAATTGTCCGGCGAGCCTGCGAATATCAGGCTTGCATTTGTGCCGCCAAAGCCGAAGGAATTGGACATAACGACATTGATATTGCGTTCCTTGGCCGTCCCCGGGACGAGGTCGATGTCGCAACCTTCCGATGGGTTTTCAAGATTGATTGTCGGCGGCGCGATATTGTCCCGCATCGCCAGGATCGAGAAAATCGCCTCCACGCTGCCCGCAGCACCAAGAAGATGGCCAATAGCGGACTTTGTCGATGACATCGACAGCTTGTAGGCATGGTCGCCGAACAGACGTTTCACGGCGCCGAGTTCAATTTCATCGCCCAGCGGTGTCGATGTGCCATGCGCATTGATGTAGTCGATATTAGTGGCGTTCATCTTGGCGCTGCGCAGCGCCCCCTTCATGGCACGGAATGCGCCATTGCCGTCCGGCGCCGGTGCGGTCAGGTGATAGCCGTCGCCGGACATGCCGTAACCGATGACTTCCGCATAGATTTTTGCGCCGCGCTTGCGGGCGTGTTCCAGTTCCTCAAGAACGAGGATGCCAGCACCTTCTCCCATGACGAAACCGTCCCGGTCCCGATCCCAGGGACGCGAGGCTTCGGTTGGCCTGTCATTGAAACTGGTGGAGAGGGCTCGCGCGGAGGCGAAACCGGCAATCCCGAGGCGGCAAATGGCCGCTTCGGAGCCGCCGGCAACCATTACATCGGCGTCTTCCAGGGCAATCATGCGTGCGGCATCGCCAATCGCATGCGCCCCGCTGGCGCACGCCGTGACGACGGCATGATTTGGTCCACGGAAACCGTACTCGATCGAAACATGACCGGAGCACAGGTTTATCAGATTCGCCGGAATGAAGAAGGGGCTGATCCGGCGTGGACCACGTTGTTCCAGAATGACCGCTGCTTCGGCAATTCCGGGCAGCCCGCCCGTTCCGGATCCGATCAATACGCCTGTTCGTTCCTGGTCTTCTTCGCTTTCAGCCACCCAGCCAGAATCAACAACGGCTTGCTTGGCTGCGGCGATTGCACAGACAATGAACCGGTCCATCTTGCGCCGGTCTTTGCTTGAAACCCAGTCTTCTTCTTTGAAGTTGCCGTCCGCCGTCTCACCGTCCGGCAGGATGCCTGCGATTTTGCAAGGCAGGTCGGAAACGTCAAACGCCTTGATAGGCGATATGCCGGAATCACCAGCAAGAAGCCGTTTCCATATATGGTCCACACCAACGCCCAGGGGCGTGACGGCACCAAGACCTGTGACAACTATGCGTCTCATCCAGCGGGGTACTTTATATGTTAAACGTCAGACGAGTACCAATTCTCAGGAATCGGCATTCTCGGACAGGAATGTGATCGCATCCTGTACCGTCTGGATTTTTTCCGCAGCATCATCGGGGATTTCGCACCCGAATTCTTCTTCAAAAGCCATGACCAGTTCAACTGTATCCAGGCTATCCGCGCCCAGATCGTCGATGAAGCTGGCTTTGTCCGTTACCTTAACCTCATCTACGCCAAGGTGCTCGATAACGATTTTCTTAACCCGGTCCGCAACGTCGCTCATCTGTCTCTACCCTTCAGCTTTGCTTGGCATTTTCCCTGATCTCCCAAGCCTGTCTGGCGGGAGGGGCGCCTAGTAACATAATTAATTCACAATGGCCAGCGCCCCGGAACGGGCACTGGAACATCCCTCATATCATCGCCATCCCGCCATTGATATGCAAAGTCTGGCCAGTGACATAGGCGGCTTCCTCGCTGGCCAGATATACCGCTCCCGCGGCGATATCTTCAACCGCGCCAAAACGCCCGGCAGGCACTGCTGCCGCAAGCGATTCGCGCTGCTGTTCGTTTAACGCGTCTGTCATCGCGGTTTCGATAAAACCGGGTGCGATGCAGTTTACGGTTATGCCACGGCTGGCCACTTCCTGGGCAAGTGATTTGGACATGCCGATCAATCCCGCCTTGGATGCGGCATAATTTGTCTGGCCCGCATTGCCGGTGACGCCGACGATGGAGGTAATCGCGACAATACGACCCCAGCGGCTTTTCATCATGCCCCGCAATACAGCACGGCTTAATCGGAAGGACGCGGTCAGGTTAACGTCCAGTACCGCCTGCCAGTCTTCATCCTTCATGCGCATGGCCAGCCCGTCGCGCGTCAGCCCGGCATTGTTGATCAGGATATCGATCTGTCCCAGCGCGGCGTCCGCATCCTTTACCAGTTGATTGGCACCTTCGGCACTGCCGAGGTCTGCCGGGGTGATATGGGCGCCTTCGCCCAACTCGCCGGCCAATGCTTCAAGCGCGTCGCGCCGCGTGCCAGATAACGCCACGGTGGCGCCAGCCGCGTGCAGGGCGCGGGCGATTGCGCCGCCGATACCGCCAGAGGCGCCAGTTACCAGCGCTTTCTTGCCGGTCAGATCAAACATGGTGTCTTCCTTCCTGTGCCGTCACGGATCATAAATCCTTGATCAGCGATTCGATATCGGCGGGGCCCTGAACGGAACGGCCGGTCATGTCACGGTCGATGCGCTTCGTCAGTCCGGTCAGGACTTTGCCGGCGCCAAGTTCCACCAGCGTGTCCACGCCCTGTTCCTTCATATACAGCACACTCTCGCGCCAGCGCACCATTTCGGTGACCTGCTCGACCAGCAGTTTGCGGATAATCGGAGGATCACTGACCGCGCTGGCTGTGACATTGGCGACAACCGGAACGACCGGTGTTTCAATAACCGTTTTTTCCAGCGCTTCCGCCATGGCCTCTGCCGCCGGGGCCATCATCGCGCAATGAAACGGCGCGCTGACGGGCAGGGGCATTGCGCGGCGGGCGCCTTTTTCCGGCGCGATCAGCATCGCCCGTTCGATTGCCGCTGTCGCACCACTGAGCACGACCTGTCCCGGTGCGTTGTCGTTTGCAGGGTCGCAAACATCGCCTTCCGCCGCTTCCGCCGCCACTGCGCGGGCAGCGTCGAGATCGAGACCAAGCAGCGCTGTCATTGCCCCTTCGCCAACAGGGACCGCTTGCTGCATTGCCTTGCCGCGTAATTTTAAAAGGCGCGCGGTATCGACCAGGCCAAAAGCGCGGGCCGCTGCCAGGGCTGTGTATTCGCCCAGCGAATGTCCCGCAACGAAGCTGGCCTTGTCATCAATTTCAATGCCGCCTTCCTGCTCCAGAACCCGCAACACGGCCATGCTGACGGCCATAAGCGCCGGCTGGGCATTTTCGGTCAGACGAAGCTCGTCATCGGGGCCTTCGAACATCAGGTGCGACAGGTTCTGGCTCAGTGCCTCATCGACCTCTTCAAAGACAAGACGGGCGGCGACAAAGGCTTCGGCCAGATCACGTCCCATGCCGACGGTTTGAGATCCCTGTCCGGGAAAAACGAATGCAATGCTCATATTATATTGTTTTCTTAAACTTGTTTCAGAGGGTCAGGCCGCCGTCGACAATCATCGCGGTGCCGGTTGTATACCGGGATTCGTCGCCGGCAAGATAGACAGCCATCGCGGCAATTTCCTCGGCCGTTCCAAGCCGTCCCAATGGCTGGCGTCCGACGAAATCCTTTCGTGCGGTATCCGGGTCGTCAAACGCATTGATGCGTTCGTCCAGTGACGGTGTCTGGATGGTTCCCGGACAGATCGCATTGCATCGAATGCCGTTGCGAATGTAGTCAGCGGCAACGGATTTGGTCATTCCGATAACGGCTGCTTTGGTTGCGCCGTAGGCGAACCGGCTTGGCAGCCCTTTCAAGGACGAGCATACGGATGACATGTTGATGATCGAGCCGCCGCCGTTTTCCAGCATGGAGGGCAGGAAGGCACGTATCATCCGGTAGGCTGCTTTTACGTTAATCTCGAACGCGGCATCCCATTCCGGTTCGCCGCATTCCTGGATGGTTCCATGGGGCACGACACCCGCGACATTGAACAGGATGTCAGGCGCCCCGTACTCGGCCGCCACTGCGGCGATCGAATCCGGCGATGTCACATCCAGATGGCAGGTCGTTATGCCCGCAGTGCCATCCAGCAATGCAAGCGCATCCCGGTTGATATCCGTTGCCAGCACTTCGGCGCCTTCTGCGGCGTAGGCAAGAGCCGAGGCCCGACCGATGCCCTGTGCGGCTGCGGTCAAAAGGGCTCTCTTGCCGGCGAGTCTTCCTGCCATTATCCGCGCTCCCTAATGCGAGTGACGCGGGAGGTCGGCCCCAACGCCGTGATAGGCCGTGGCAAGCTCCAGGCAGGCGCCGGACGACATCTGTCCGACCATCGAACGGTAAATTTCCTGCCAGGGGGTCTGATTGTTCAGTTCCGGCAGGACAAGCGCTTCGCGCCGTTTCTGCAGTTCTTCATCGGAAATCACGACATCGACCCGCCGGGTGTTGAGGTCGATACAGACCGTGTCGCCGGTTTCGAGAATTGCCAGCCCGCCGCCGATAGCCGATTCCGGCGATGCGTTCAGGATAGACGGGCTTGCGGAGGTGCCGCTTTGTCGTCCGTCACCGATACAGGGCAGTTCCGGAACGCCCTCCTTCACCAGCGCATCGGGCGGCAGCATGTTCACCACTTCCGCCGAACCCGGGTATCCGACCGGGCCGCAGCCGCGGATAAACAGCATGCAGGTATCGTCGATCTTCAGCGACGGGTCGTTGATCCGGTCGTGGTAATCCTCGGGGCCCTCGAAGACGATGGCGCGACCCTCGAAACGGTTCAGGCTACCCGGAGTCGACAGGTATTTTTCGCGAAATTCCGTGCTGATAACAGATGTCTTCATCAGGGCGGAATCGAACAGGTTGCCGCCGACAACCAGAAAACCTGCTTCATCCATGAGCGGATCGTCATAGGGGCGGATAACCCGGCCATCCAATACCTTGGAATTCTTGTAATTCTCGCCGATGGACTTGCCCGTCACGGTCATGGCGTCGAGCTTGAGCTTGCCGTGTTTCATCAGCTCCGAGCAGACTGCAGGGACGCCGCCGGCAAGGTGATAGCCTTCACCCAGGAATTCGCCGGCCGGCTGGCAATTCACCAGCAGCGGAATTTCATGGCCGATTGTCTGCCATTCCTCGATGTCCAGTTCGACGCCCATATGGCGGGCGATGGCGTTGACATGGATCGGGCAGTTGGTGGACCCGCCGATGGCCGAATTGACGACGATGGCGTTGTGGAACGCTTCCTTTGTCAAAATCTGGGACGGGATGAGATCTTCGTTGATCATCTCCACGATGCGTTTGCCGGTTTCATAGGCGATCTGGCCGCGCTCGCGATAGGGCGCCGGGATGCTGGCGCAGCCGGGCAGGGACATGCCCAGCGCTTCGGCCAGTGAATTCATCGAAAGCGCCGTGCCCATTGTATTGCAATGGCCCAGGCTCGGCGCGGAGGCCGTAACCATTTCCATGAAGCCGTCATAGTCAATGTCGCCGGCAGCCAGCATTTCCCGGGCTTTCCAGACGATGGTGCCGGAACCGGCAAGGGTGCCTTCCCAGTGTCCGTCCAGCATTGGCCCGCCTGACAGGACAATGGCCGGGATGTCGGCGGTCGCGGCAGCCATGATGCAGGCCGGGGTCGTCTTGTCGCAGCCGGTCGTCAGGACCACGCCGTCGAGGAAGTATCCGTGCAGGACCTCGACGATGCCGAGATAGGCTAGGTTGCGGTCCAGCCCTGCTGTCGGGCGTTTGCCGGTTTCCTGTATCGGGTGGACCGGAAATTCGAATGGCACGCCGCCTGCGGCGCGGATGCCGGCCTTCATGCGGTCGGCCAGGTCAACATGGATGCGATTGCAGGGGGCAAGGTCGCTGCCGGTCTGGGCGATGCCGACGATGGGCATGCCGGACTGCAATTCATCGCGCGTAATGCCGTAATTCAGGTATCGCTCGATATAAAGCGCGGTCATGCCCGGGTTGTCGGGATTGTCGAACCATGCGCGGCTGCGCAACGGTGGTTTCCGTTTGTCCGTTGTCATGACGACCCTCTTTCTTTTACTGCATCGAACGCCTCGCCAAAAGGCACCCTCAGCTTGACTTATCGTACCGCGCGGCCTACCGTCAACCGCGCGGTTCTGCTGCGATGTGCTGCGTTGTTAAGGTTGAATTAATCAATTTTGCAGTATTCTTCCTAACCCGTTCAATTGACCGACTTTCAGGAGAGATTCGCATGGCGTTTTCTGCGCCAGCCGACCAGACAACCTTGCGCGAAAACGTGGTCTCTCCGGCGGAGAACGGGGCCGACGACAACACGCTCGTTTACGATGCTTCCATCAATGGCCCGGTCATGTTGCCAAGCGGTCAGTTTGCGAGTGACGCCAGCTATCTGCAACAGGGAGACGATCTGATCCTGACCGCACCGGATGGGACGACGGTCGTTGTGGAAGGTTATTTTCTCGCCGATCCGACGCCGGACCTTCTGACGCCGGAAGGCGGAATCATGACGCCGGCGCTGGTCCAGTCCTTCTCCCGCGCCGAATCCGCCGGTCAATATGCTCAGGCCGGGCAGGTTGCGCAGACAGCAGAGCCCATCGGTCAGGTCCAGGATCTGTCCGGCAAGGTATTTGCCGTGCGTGTAGATGGCACGCGGCAGCAACTTTCTGCCGGTGACGCTGTGTATCAGGGCGATGTCGTCGAAACCGAAGATGGTGGCGCGGTCAATCTGACCTTCCTGGACGAAACGACCTTTGCTTTGGGTGCCGATGCGCGGCTGGCGCTGGACGAGATGGTTTTCAACCCGGCGACGCAATCGGGCTCATCGTCTTTTTCAATTCTGAAGGGCGTGTTCGTATTCGTCAGTGGGCAGATCGCCAAGGCCGACAACACGCAGATGACGGTAACGACGCCGGTCGCAACAATCGGAATCCGTGGGACAAAGGTCGCCGGTGAGGTCAAACCGGCAGGCGAAGACAGCAAGTTTACGGTCATTGACGGTGAAATTGAAGTGTCGACACAGGCCGGTTCCGTGGTGATGGATGGTTCCAACCAGACGACGACGGTCAGCAATTTTTCCGCCCCGCCAAGTGCCCCCGTCGTGCTCAGCCAGAGTGAGGTCAACCAGAACTATAGCAGCGTAAGGTCGATATCCGGTGGCTTGCTGAACAGCAATACGCGGAGCGGTGGCGACGATGCGCAGCCTGGCGCGGCGGAAAGCCCCGCTGACACTGGTGGCGATGATGCTCCAGATGCTGAAGGGGCAGATAAGGCGGAAGGAGAAGGCGGGGAAGAAGGCGCTGCCGAGGGCGAAGGCGAGGAAGAGGTGGAGGCCGAGCTAGAAGGGGAACCGGAAGGCGAGGAAGAAGGCGAGGAAGGCGAGGAAGGCGACGAAGAGGTCGCGGAAGGCGAGCCAGAGGGCCCGGCGGAAGGTCAGCCGGAAGGCGCGGAAAAGCTTCAGGAAGCGGCAGCGCGTGAAGGCGCACCCGGTGAGCCCGGCCCTGATTCCGGACCCGGCGACGGCCCGGAAGGCGGCGAAGCGGGCGCTGAAGGCGAACCTGGCCCTGGCGGACCGGATGGCCCCGGCGGACCGGATGGTCCTGACGGCCCGGAAGGTCCCAGCGGCCCGGATGGCCCGGGTAACCCCGGAGGGGATCAGGCACAGGGACCTCAAGACGGCACGAATGGTGGTCCTGACGGTGGCGGACCGAATGAAGGGCCCGGCGACGGAGCGGGCGGAAATTTAGCAGATGGCAGTGGCGGCGCTGATGGCGGCCCGGGACCAGGTGAGAATGGCGGGCCGGTTGCGGCCCCACCCGCGCCGGCGCCCCCGGCCCCGAACGGTGCCGGGAGTCCCGGGGGGAACACCGGGGGCTTTGCGGGCAGTGGCAATCCCGCTGGCGGGGGAGCCGGTACAGGGTTTGGTTCCGGCTCTACTGCCGGCGCTATTGGCGGCGGCAATAACGCTTTTGTACCTGGTGGCTCGGGAAATAATGATTTTGGCGGCGGGCCTGGCGGTCTTGGCGGCCCGGGTGATGCACCACCACCACCGGAGGACAGTCCTCCGCCACCGCCACCTATTGTGGTTGATCCGGAACCACAGCTGATCCCCGGGATTGTGATTGACCTCAGTGCTTCCGGCAGCAATGAATCTATTGATGGAGGCGGCGGCAACGACGTCCTCAGCAGTGGATCGGGTAACGACGAAATAATCGGTGGCGGCGGCAATGATACCCTGGTGGGCAATGCCGGTAACGATACGCTCAATGCCGGTTCCGGCAACGATACGGTCTTTGCTGGCGCAGGGGATGATTTCATCGTCGGAGGGTCGGGCGCCGGCGACGACAGTTACAACTGTGGGGCCGGTACCGATACGCTTTCCTATACCAGCACATCAGCGGGTATTCTGGTCGATACACTAAACGAAACGGCGACTGGCCCCGAAATTGATCAGGACAGTTTTAGCGACATTGAAGTCATTATCGGCGGCGATGGCGATGATACGTTTTCTGGCGGACCGGGAAATTTCTCTTTCACTGGCGGATTGGGCGTCGATACGCTGGACTATCAGTTCGCGACGAATAGCGTGCATATCGATTTGCTGACACAGGCCGCTGTCGGCGCCGACATCGGGACGGATACCTTCACCGGGTTTGAAAAAGCGTTTGGCGGCGCGGGCGACGATACCCTTATCGGCGGTTCGGGGGCGGACACGCTGATCGGAAAGGCCGGTTTTGATACGTTGGATGGTGGTCTGGGCGACGACACGCTTTTCGGTGGTTCCGGCGACGACATACTTATCGGTGGCATCGGCAGTGATGAATATATCGGCGGTGCGGGCTTTGACAGGTTGTCGTTCATCACGGTGACAGAAGGCCTGTCGATCAATGTCGACACTGGCGGTGGTACCGGCACGGTGGTGGATTTATCCGGCACGCTTGGTGTCAACGCGACGTTTTCCGAGATCGAGTTTGTTGAAGGTTCTTCGGCGGGCGACACGATTTTCGGTGGCGCCGGGGATGATACGATTGATGGTTCGGGAGGAACGGATAATGTCTCGGGCGGGGCGGGCGATGATACAATCGGCTTCGACACTTCCAGCGAAACACTCGACGGCGGGGCCGGGCAGGACAAAATAATACTGTTCGGTTCGAACCAACTGGTCGACGCGGCGAATCTTGCCAATGTTACTTCGATCGAGGAAATTGATCTTTCCGGCATTGGTTCGAATACATTTACGGCGACAGCGGGGCTGGTTCAGACCATTTCCGGCACAGGCACGTTGTCGGTGTTCGGTGATGGTGACGATATTGTCGAATCCAGTGATAGCTGGGATCTGATTGGTCCGTCATCTCTGGGTACGTTGACGCTGGACCGCTTTGTAAACGGCGCGGGGACGCTGGATACTTCTGTGCTGGTTTTCGACAATACCGGCGTGATCAATTTCAGCGCAGGCGCGTCTTTTTCGAACTCGATGTTGAACGATGGCGCCCTGACGTCATCTGACGGGACCTATACCAATAATGGGGTGATTGTACTGGGTGTCGCTGGCAGCATCGACACCTCCGGCGCTGCGACTCTAGCCGGAACCGGGCTATTCAGTATCGAGGGATCACTTTCGGTACAGGACGATACGATTGCCGCTGGTGCGATTGTTGATGGCAATGTAGGGACGATCGGGCTCGAGGGAACGGTCATTATCGACGGTGAACTGATCCTGGGTACGGCGACGACTGTTGACGGCGCTAGTGCAGTAACGCTGACCGGGGCGGGTACGCTAGTCAATCAGGGCGCGCATGAAATTGATGACGCGCCGGTATTTGCTGTGGACACCCTGATCAATCAGGGGCTTTTCACATTTTCGACGCTCACTCCCACGATAACCAGTGGGACGATTGTCAATGAAGCCGGCGCAACGCTTGCATTTCAGGTCGATGCGACCGTGGACATGCTGGCAGGCCAGACCGTTACAAATGACGGCCTTCTCACTGTTTCGTCGTCACATCTGACATTTCTGGACGGCATCATCGAAAATGCCAGTGATTTGAATCTGGCGAATGGAGCATCGACGCTAACGGTCACGAATGGAACGATATCCATGCAGGCGGGTAGCAACGTGGTGGGTAACGGGAAATTGGTTCTTAACAATGCCGATTTCGATGTCGGCGTTGGTGCGGGTTTCACCCTTGGAGCGGTCGGGTCCGGCCCGAGCATCGAAATGGTCGTGGGGAACATTTCGGGCGCGGGAACATTCGTAAACGAAAGCAATCTCGTTATCGACGGCGCAACGTCGATCAGCACTGCAACCTTTACGAATTCGAACGGTGGTACGCTGGATCATGCCGACGGATTGCTGGTCGTTTCAACCACGGCATTTGAAAACCAGACGGGTGGCACCGTCTTGGTCGATACGTCGACAAGCGGCAGCACGGCGATCGATTTCGCCGGTGACTTTGCCAATGCGGGGTTGATCCAGTTTTCCGGCCCCAATACGGGCACCATCACCGTTGGTGGCGGCGCGGGAACAATCGACAATAGCGGCGGTTTCATTCAGGTCCTGGATGGTGACCACATTCTTGATGCGGGACTTGTTAACCCTGCCGGCGGCGGTATTGAAATTATTGCGGGCGGGGCCGGGCTTGCCCGGCTGACCCATGAGGTCGCGTTCACGAATGACGGTTTGATACACCTGTCAACCGCGGGATCCGGCACGCAGACGGCCATATTGAATCAGGGTACTGGTTTTACGCTGACGAATAACGGAACGATCCTGCTGGATGGCGGCATCGCCGGCGACGTGCTGGAATTGAGCGGCGACCTGAACAACACCGGCACGTTTGAGGTCAATTCTCCAGGCGAAAGTCGCCTTGTCCCCGCGACCGGTTTCGACGCGACGATGGTGAATAGCGGAACGATCAATGTTTCACCGGTGTCGGATTTCAAGATCGGGATATCCGGTGCGGTCGGCAATACAGATTTCACGAATACCGGTGTAATCGATATCGCTGCCGGGGGCGCGTTGACCCTGCTGCAAAATACGCTAACCCACACAGGTGTGCTGAATATCGGTACTGGCGCTTCATTGCGGGTAGAAGCGGACAGTATTGTCAATCTGGATACGAATTTCACGCTGCTGACAGGCGGGACTCTGGCCCTGGGAGATGGCGTGAATACGGCGACCTTTGGCGGCACGGGCACCCTGATTAATCAGGGGACCCTGATGCTGGACAATGGAACACTGACGGGCAATTTCGTGAATGACACCGGGGCCATTTCGGTCAGTGGAACGAACAATCTGAATTCGGGTGTTCTGGATTTCGATTCCAGCACAACAGTGACCTTTCTTTCCGGGTCGGACAAGTTTTCGAACAATGGCACAATCGATGTGAACAACAGTTCGACTCTGACCCTGGACACCGGGACCCTGCACAACCTTGCCGGTGGGACCATTACGGTTTTTGCGGCGGGTACACTTGTTTTCATCAGTGGTGCTGTATTCCAGGATGACGGGACGACGACATTCGGGGCGTCGCCGGGATCACTGACCATCTCTGGTGATATGCTGCGCGGCGATACCAGCAGGTTACTGATTGAACTGGGCGGGTTGGTGCCCGGCATTCATGACGGCTTCGATCAGTTGTCCATTTCCGGCCGGCTGGACGCGGGCGGGATTCTGGATGTGGTTGAATTCGGGACCTTCGACGTATCGGCCGGCGACAGTTTCGATGTCATCAATGCGGGCACCCTGACGGGCAGCTTCCGGGAAATCGCCGGGCTGGATGTCGGCGGTGGTGTCGTGCTGGATGCCACGCAAAGCACGACCGGCGTTACGCTGACCGGTCGCGCCGTGACACATCAGGGTACAGCCGGGAACGATACGCTGACGGGAACCGCTGGCGACGACGTTTTCGTCGGTGACAGCGGCAGCGACTTCATTGTCGGCGGTGGCGGCGCGGATTTGATGCATGGTGGCGACGGCGATGACTTTTTCGAAGCGCCGGATACCGGCTTCGGCCGCATCGACGGGGGCGGGGGCATCGATACCGTGGCCTTTGATGGCGGCAGCTTCGATCTGACGACATTGCGCGGCGATCAGCTCAGCAATATTGAACGCCTGGATATTACGGGGACTGGCAACAACACGTTGACGCTGGATGGTGAAATTGCCCTTGCCGCGGCAAGTGGAATCAATCCAGTGACCGGTGTGCTGGATAGCCTGATTATTGACGGTAACAGCGGTGATGTGCTGTTGGCGGAAGGGGGCTGGACGAATACGGGTACCGTGACGATTGACGGGAACGGGTATTCGGTTTTCCAAAGCGATACCAATAATGCGGAAATTCATGTCGATACGGATATCGCCGTCACACTAGCCTAGGGCCTTTGCCCGCGCGGCATCATTTTCCATGTTTCCGCGAAATCACGACATGACAATATCGGAAACGGGCTTGCATCCGCGGGGCTCCGCCTGAATGATCGGGGGAGCAACGAGGATGGATGCCATGACCAAGAAATTACACCTGCATATCGAAAGCCTGTCATCGAAATCGCCACATATGTTTCTGACGCCGGAAGTCTGGGCGAAAGCATCCGCCGGGCACCCGGCACTGGCGGCCCAACTCGACGTAACCACCGGCTGGGACGGCAAGGATTTCGGCCAGCATATGAAGACGGCGGATATCCTGTTCGCGTCGGACTTCCCGCGCGAAAACCTTGCCGAGGTCGCACCGAACCTGAAATGGATCAATGTTCCGGCGGCGGGCACGGAAAACTTCATGCCGTTCAACTGGTTGCCGGAAGGCATCGCATTCACCAACAACAGCGGCAACCATCATCAGCGCGCTATCGAATTCGGCGGCATGGCATTGATGGCGCTGCATAACCGGTTGCCGGAGGTTGTCACCAACCAGCGAAACCGCAACTGGAACCGGGTTTTCAGCACCACGGCGGCAGGCAAGGTCGTGCTGGTTCTCGGCTTTGGGAGCCTCGGGTCCGGCGTCGGCAAGGCGGCAAAGATGTTTGGCATGCATGTTATCGCTGTCACGCGCAGCGGCCGGCCGAACGATGTTGCGGATGAAATGTACACGACGGCGGAGTTGCGGGAGCATCTGCCGCGTGCGGATTTTCTGGTTATTGCCTCGCCGGTAACGCCCGAAACGCGGGGCCTCATCGGGGCCGCGGAACTGGATCTGATGAAAAAGGGCGCGGGGGTCGTCAATATCGGCCGCGAGCCGGTCATGGATTACGCGGCGCTGCGCCAGCGGCTGGAATCGGGACATATCGGTGGCGCCATTCTGGATGTGTTCGATCCCGAACCGCTGGCCGAGGAGTCGCCGCTGTGGACAACACCCAATCTGATCATCACGCCGCATAATTCGACCGATGATGTCGAACAGTATATTCCGCGGACGTTCGAGATGTTCTTCGCCAACCTTGCCCGTTTTATCGAGGGCAAGCCGCTGGAGAACCTCGTCGACAGGGAACTGGGCTATTGGGTCAAGAAATAGCGAAGGCGGTGGCGCAGCAGACGATGTGAGGCGCGAATAGGGTCGGCTGGCGGTTTTCAGGCTGGAAAGAAGATAAACCGGTACATCAGGGACAACCCGCCGATGACGATTAGCGATTCGATGAAGATCGTATGCCGGCGCAGGTTCATGCGTTCAATCATCCAGCGGGCCAGAAAAGCGCCGGGGATCATGCAAACGCCGATCATCAGTCCCGCCAGCGCATATTCCCAGGTCAGCAGGCCATAGAGACTGAACATCGTGATCTTGACGACGGCCTGGCCAATACCGATGACGGCCTTGGTCGCGATCAGTGCGCCGCCGTGCAGCCCCGCGCCAATCAGTGT
>Ga0222651_1000176_pt1 | contig 50381 bp, 43 predicted proteins | sample AntAcemetagen369_FD_179855 | JGI IMG/M metagenome (GOLD analysis project Ga0222651, IMG submission 179855) | Saline water microbial communities from Ace Lake, Antarctica - #369 | ecosystem: Environmental > Aquatic > Non-marine Saline and Alkaline > Saline | place: Antarctica: Ace Lake...
CTAAAATGATTTCCCATGGTTGCTTGTTTTTTCCTTAATAAAATAAGTTAAAATTGTTTGTTGATATCTAAATATACACCTTATATCACTGCAAACCAATTATTTATGCTAACTTAATGACATTGGGGGGCCGGGTGCTCCAAACCATGTATTTGATGTGGGACAGAATGAAGAGGGTTTCTTCAACTATGATGATGGAGCCCTTGGATTGCCAAACACCACCTTAAACTATGGGCCAAGATTTGATGGAAGACCTGTTACGGCCTGGGATGGAGAAATCAGACCCTACGAGGCCCAAAGAGATAATTATGCGGCTTTGTTTAATGACCCTGTCAATTCTCAAGTAAACGTAGCCATTTCCAATTCTACAGATGTAGCTGATTTCAGGCTATCTTTGACTCGTCAGGACAACGAGGCACTGAGCTTAAACTCCAAGAATAGCAAAAACATTGTCAACTTGAATGCTACTTTTAGGGTGGCCAAAAAGGTGCGGACAGATTTGATGATAAATTATATCAATCAGAATACTGCAAACAGGCCTTATTCAGTTGATCGTATGATAAATAATTTTGGCGGGATGATGACCCGTTTTGACAATGGTGCCTGGTACCTTGACAATTACAAAACAAGCCAAGGTTATCGATACGTAACTGGGGGAAATACGCAGAGTTTAACACCAGATGAGAACATTACAAGAAATGGTTTTTTAGGTGCTATAGGTGATTATGCCTGGAGGGTAAATGAACACCGTGCATCAGAACTAAGTAATAGGGTTATCGGAAGCCTTACCAATTATATAGATTTTACAGATGAGTTGCAATTGAGGGCAAGAATTTCTACGGATTTCACCAATAGGAGCAATGAAAACAAATCCTCAACTGAAAGACCTTTGGCTTATGGTCCTTCAGGAGGATTTAGCATGTCCAATGAAAACTTTAATATTTTGTATGGAGACCTTTTACTGACCTACAGAAAGAGTCTGACAGAAAATATAACGCTCCAGGCAATGGCTGGATATACGGCAAATAAGGAGACTTTCTCTTCGATTTCCAGAGGAACCAATGGAGGATTGAATGTTGAAAATCTATTTGATATTGTAGCTTCGGTCAATATTCCCAATAACGGCTCTTCAAGAAGTTCCAGGGTGATTGATGCAGCGCTGGGTACTGTCAACTTTGATTACAAGGGTTTTTGGTTTGTAGAGGGTACCATTCGAAGAGACAGGACTTCTACCATGAATCCGGACAACAATACGTTTGTTTACCCTTCTGCAAATACTGCCTTGATTTTATCAGATGCCATAGACATGCCTAACTTTATTGACCTGGCAAAACTAAGGGGTTCTTGGGGTATTGTGGGAAATTATCCTGATACATACCGGGCAAATGTTGCCTACAGTCAAGGTACCCTTGGGGAACAGCAGCCAGGTGGTTCTGCTGTGATTTTTACAAATATTTCTAGTAGTTACGGGAATGATCTTATCCGACCGGAACAAAAGTATGAATATGAATTCGGTTTCGACACTAGAATGTTCAGTGGCAGGTTAAATTTTAATTTCTCCTATTACAATGCCCAGATCAGGGATCAAATTTTACCTTTAACATTGCCTCCTACTTCAGGCGCACGTTCTATATTGGCGAATGTTGGTACGCTAAGAAATAAGGGAATTGAGATCGCCTTAGATGGAACCATCTACCAAAGTAGGGGTTTGACCTGGACGGCAGGTGTAAATTTCGCCAGAAATATGAACATGGTAGAGGAACTGGCCAATAATGCAACAGAACTTCTTCATGCCAATTATGACGGTAGTGCCGCAGAACTTCGGTCAGTTGTAGGTCGACCTATGGGAGATTTCTTTGTTCCTCCTGTGGAAACAAATGCCAATGGGGAAAGAATAGTTCAATCCAATGGTATGTACAAATTAAATGGAAACGAATGGATGCTGGCCGGCAATGCCATGCCCAAAGCTGTAGGAGGAATTTTCAATAATCTAAATTATAAAAATTTCACTTTAGATGTTTTGGCAGATTTCCAAATTGGCGGACATGTAATGCCAACCGGGATCAATTGGATGATCAGTAGGGGGTTAACTGAGAAAAGTTTAAATTATATGGATGCCGAAAGAGGCGGACTATCTTATTATGTCAATACAGATGAGGATGGTATTGAAACCGGCGTTCAAACCAGCGAAAGTCAGGGTCCTAATGGAGAAAGTGTCCATAATGATGGCATGTTAATAGATGGTGTCACCGCTGATGGTAACCCCAATACCAATGTAATATCACAAGCCTTGTATTACCAAAGGACCTATAATTGGGGTGGCCCTCAGTACAGTCAGGCAAGATACGAATTGTATATTCAGGAAAACACTTACTTTAAATTGAGAGAATTGTCCTTGGCATACAGTATTCCTAATGGTATTGCTTCCAGATTAGGGGCATCGAGTATTCAGGTCTCCGCTTTTGGTAGGAATTTGTTTTTCTTTTACAGAAACATAAAAGATCTTGATCCCGAAGTATTGACTGGTGGATCAAGATGGACCCAGACACTTACCAGTGCGGGTACCAACCCTGCTACCAGAAGTATCGGACTTATGTTAAGGGCCAGGTTCTAATCGTTGTTTCCAATTAATCTAAAGAAATCATGAAAAATAAATTAATGATGATTGTTCTGGCACTAGCGGTTAGCTTGTCAGGATGTCAATATTCAGAATTTGAGGAAAGTTATACTGACCCATCAAAGGTATCGACTACCTCTGTGGAAAAGCAGTTTACTGGCTTTGTAATGGCCAATAGAGAATATGTATTGCCTGGCTATACCAACTATTTTGTAGTTTTAAGGATAACCCTTAACAGGTACACACAGGCCGCTGGCTGGGCCAATGAGGAAAACCAATATGTGCCCGGATTATCGGCGACTGGTGGTAGATGGAGCGACTATTACAATTTTCTAGCACAATACAGAGAACTGGAAAAGGTTTACAATGGTTTATCTGATCAAGGCAAACTAGACAATAGGGTATTTATGATTACTGCGGCCACCTACCTGTATGACCATACTCAGAAGATGGTGGATTTACACGGTGCCATTCCTTTTTCAGAGGCTGGCATGTTAAGTACTAACAGGGGTGACTTTGGTATTTCTTATCCGGCCTATGATGCGCCCGAGGCAATTTATACCAAGATGCTTGATGATTTGGCTGGATTTGCCGATGAATTGCGAACATTAGATATAAAACCAGGAATTCTAACTGGTTTTGAAACCCAGGACCTGATCAATCGGGGAGATATTGATAGCTGGTTAAAGTATATCAATTCCTTGAGATTGAGGATGTTAAACAGGGTTAGTGGTGCCCCAACCTTTTCATCAAGAGCGGCTTCTGAGATTAGTGCTATATTGTCCAATCCGGCCAATTATCCCATTGTTACCACTAATGATGAAAACATCATGATGAGGATTCATACACTGGGAACCTTAATAGGTGCTACAAGCTTTCAAAGTGGCCTGGAAGATTGGGATGGTAATATAGCAGGCTTGGCTATTTTAGACCATATGAAAGGGAATGATGACCCGAGGCTTACTTACGTATTCGAACCAGGCGAGCAGGCTGTTAATGGAGAATTTATGGGTTTAGATCCCTTTTTAAACGCTTCAGAGCAAACAAATCTGATTGGTTCGGGTACCTTGTCCATATATAACCGGTCTACGATAAGTAGAAACCAGTATTTTCCGGGCATGTTGATAAATGCCTCCCAGGTACATTTGATGGCGGCTGAGTATTACCTGCGTGCCGGTCAGGATGCACAGGCCCAAATGCATTATGAAACAGCGATCAAAGAATCGGTCGACTATTATGAAATGCTTAGAGGTATGAGCAATAATGGGGTATCACCTTCACCGGAAGCACCTACCACGGATATAGTGGAAGGATATATTGCATCACCTGATATCAGTTGGGACATGGCAACTGGACAAATGGAGAAGATGGGGTTGATAGCCGAACAAAAATGGCTGCACTTTAATGTTATTCAACCCTATGAGAACTGGGCAGAATTGAGAAGAATTGATATGTTGGGTCTTGATTTTTGGGTAGATCAATCCAATCAACAAAGCCTTCCTCCTAGTCGATGGGTTTATCCTGATTCTGAACAGACCTATAATAGTGTGAATTATCAAGTGGTTCAAGCTGATGATAACCTTTCCCGAAATATCTTTTGGGACATGAACTAATTAATATTTCTTAGAAATTTAAAAGGGGTGTCTAATGGCATCCCTTTTTTATTTTTGGGGCTTATTTTTATATGAAATGGGTACAGTATTACATCAACTCGAAATAGGAAATAGACATTTTATTACGTGATGGAATAATCTCAAATCAGTCACTTCATTGCTATTTTCATATCACCACAATGGCACCACGAACCCTAGGACAGTATTCTGATTCAAAATTAGCAGGAAGCTTTCTTACATTAGCCAGACACCATTACTTTTAACAGGTTTTAAAATCCGAATTAAACTTTAGTACCTGCATTAATTTTGTGCTGTAGAAGATATCCGATCTTTCACAGCAACCTCATTTTCCCATTTTTTGATGGATTGTAAGATAGACTGGAAAATCACAGGATTTTCAGATTTAAGGTCTTTACTTTCAGACAAGTCTGTTTTAAGATTATACAGTGCCCCTGCTTCATTGTTTTCGTCGAAAATTAATTTCCAGTCTCCCATTCTTGCGGCCTTGGCTTCCGGAGTCTTCCAATACAGCATTCTCTCAGGTAGGGCACTTTTTTGGGTTAAAACGCTCAAGAAACTATTACCATCTAAAGCATAGGCGCTCTCTGGATTAGGAAGAGGCTTTTCAATAATATCTAAAATGGTAGGCAAAATATCAAAAGTCATTAAGGTTTCATTTGAAATTGTTCCCTCTGGTATTTTTCCTGGCCAGTAAGCGACCGCTGGCACCCTGTGTCCACCTTCATAAAGGTCTCCTTTTTCACCTCTCAATATTCCATTGGACCCCACTTCAGGCCAGGTTTCACCATCATAATTAAGGTATTGACCATTGTCTGAGGTGAAAATTATCAATGTATTTTTATCTAAACCTTCTTCTTCAAGGTATTCTAAAAGAACCCCTATATTTCGATCTAGCGATTGAATCATTTCCATTAAAATTCCGGGAATGTCTTTAGGTTGGTGAGGACCCAATTTACTATGAGAACCTGGTTTATTGCTGGTGAATTCTTCTCCTTTTACCCGAGTCTGTAAATTGACGTCTTCCGGGGATTGCCAGGGGAAATGTACACCCAGATGTGCCAGGTAAAGAAAGAATGGCTGGTTTTTATTTTCCTTGATAAAGTTAATGCCATTCTCCGTGATCACATCCGTGCTATATCCTTCTTGAAAGGTCAATTGATCATTGTGCCACCAGTCCTGGTACCCATACCGGTCTATTTTACTAAAATAATCTCCGCAACCTGAGGTCAATCCTCTAAATTCATCAAATCCATAATTGATTGGGTTGGCATTTGGGTGATTTCCCAAGTGCCATTTACCAAAAAAAGCGGTAGAATAGCCTGAGGTTTTTAAATAATCTGCGATGGTCACCGGTTTGCTGTGGTTTTTACTGCTTATTCCTTCAACACTACCATTTCCAGGCTCCTGCCAATGTCCGGGAAGTGGATCCTCTATGCCTACCCTTTGCTGGTAACGCCCAGATAGTAGCGCTGCCCTTGTAGGGGAGCACATGGCGCCATTGCTGTGGAAATCTGTGAAAACCATTCCTTTTTCTGCTAGCCGATTCAGGTTTGGGGTGTTGGCCTTTCCTCCATATAAACCTCCGAGATCCCCATAGCCAATATCATCAGCAAGTATGATGATTATATTGGGTTTGGTACTGCTTTGGGCATAAACTAATGGAGAATATACCAATTGAAATATGCAAAATGCCACCGTAATAAATCTAATTTGAATCATTTTTATGCTATGATTAACGATGAAGTTATTTTTTTGGATATATTATAATACAAATACACCTTTGGATCAGGCTATTCTTTTTTGTTACCACTTAAGAATATTTTGCCCGAAGGTTTCCTATTATTTTTCTATATTGTTCTTTCAAATTTCAAGTTTAATACATCATCTAACTATCTATGAGGCCAGCTATACCGTACAATTTATTATGCTTTTTATGCATTATCCTAATCTCTTTTGCTTGTAAACAGGAGGTAGAGAACTCCTCTGAAACACCTCAAAAACCCAATATTGTCATTATCTATATGGATGATCTGGGGTATGGAGACATGAGTGCCTACGAAGCAGGTCTACTAGAAACGCCTAATATGGATTTCCTTGCCAACGGCGGTGTAAAGTTTACTTCAGGATATGCTTCTTCTGCCACTTGCTCACCAAGTAGGTACGCTTTATTAACGGGGACTTACCCCTGGAGAAATAAAGATGCTAAAATTTTACCAGGTACAGCACCCTTACTAATTGGGACATCAGAAATGACCATTCCTAAAATGCTGAAAAGCCAAGGCTATGCAACTGCAGTAGTTGGTAAATGGCACTTAGGATTGGGTGATGGATCGGTTAATTGGAATGAAAAAGTTAGTCCGGGACCAAATGAAGTAGGATTTGATTATTCCTATATAATGGCTGCTACGCAAGATAGGGTACCCACCGTATACCTTGAAAATGGACTTGTAGAAGGACTGGATCCAAATGATCCTATTGAAGTAAACTATGATAAAAACTTTGAGGGTGAGCCAACGGGAAAGGACAATCCCGAAATGTTGAAAATGAGATGGCATCATGGCCATAACAATAGTATCGTCAACGGAATACCCCGTATAGGCTTTATGAAGGGGGGAGAAAAAGCCAAATGGGTGGATGAAGAGATGGCCGATCACTTCTTGGAAAAAGCCCAGGCGTATGTGAAAGAGAAAAAAGACAAGCCATTCTTTCTGTATTATGCTTTGCAACAACCCCATGTGCCACGAACACCTCACCCTAGGTTTGAAGGAATATCTGGAATGGGGCCTCGTGGGGACGTTATTTTGGAAGCAGATTGGTGTATTGGGCAATTCATGGAGACTTTAGAGCAAGAAGGACTTCTTGAAAATACGCTTGTGATTTTTTCCAGTGACAATGGGCCTGTTTTGAATGATGGTTACTATGACGATGCTGAGGAAAAAGTTGGGGACCATACGCCTTCAGGACCAATGAGAGGAGGTAAGTACAGTCTATTTGAAGCGGGTACTAGAGTTCCATTTGTTAGTTATTGGAAAGGAACTGTTCAATCAGGAACAACAGATGCCATGGTTAGTCAGATTGATATTTTTAACTCTTTGGCCGCTCTTGTAGGTAGTGATGAAAGGACGGCTGATGGTGAAGATTTCTCTGAAGTATTCCTTGGAAAAGTTGATAAAGGAAGAGAGTCACTTATTTTGGAAGCTACTTCTCGTACAGCCTTTCGAAAAGGAGACTGGGTGCTTATACCTCCCTATAAAGGCCCTGCAGTCAACAAGATGGTGAATATTGAACTGGGGAATGATGCTGAGTTTCAATTGTATGATTTGAGTACAGACATAGGCCAAGTTAATAACCTTGCCAAAGAAAATCCTGAAAAGCTAAAAGAATTGCTGGAAGATTTTATTGCTATCAGGGGGGAAAGCTTTGTCAATACAGAAGCATTAGAACTTAAGTAGCTCCCCATTTTATTTTTTTAAAATATTTGTTCAATATTTTAAAAAATACCGAAAGGAGGGAATAGCGAACATGTTAACTATCAAAATAACAATACAATAACCAATTGTTCAGTTCCATTTTTTAGACCGTTGGATTATTATTGTTGACGCAATTAATTTCAGGCGTATGCCTTGGGCAACAAAAGCCTGAAGTGATTGTACTCACAGATATTGGTGGAGACACTGATGATGAACAGAGCCTGGTTAGGTTCCTGTATTATGCAGATCAATTTGAAATTAAAGCCATTTGTGCAACAAGCAGACTTGGTCATGGACAGGATACCAAGCCAGAATTAATAAAAGGGCATTTGGACGCGTATAAGACAATTTATCCAAATTTGATGCTACACAGCAAAGAATATCCCCACCCTGACGGGCTAATGTTGGTCGTTAAAAATGGTCGTGGGAACTCGGAGGCCATTGGTGAAGGCTTTGATTCGGAAGCATCAGTAAAAAGTTGGGAAAGATTCTACAATTTTAAAAGGGAAGTGGGCTTAACAATTAATGATCGTTTCGAACTGTATAAAAATGAGGGCCAAACAAGTTTTAATTTTATGAGTGCTTTGCCTGTCCAGTTAAAGTCGCCAGGAGTATTAGAAACCACTGGGGAAGGATTTACTATTCAGTCCCGTTTTGATCCGAAAAAGCTTGATGCTACTGTAGAAATAATAACCATTGAGGATCCTAAATTGATTCTCAACCACGGAGAGAAATTGTATAGATTGGTTTTTAAGTGGAAAGAAGACAAACTCCTTGGCGACATTAAGTTTTCTATAACCTCTAACCGTTGATTGATAGCCTATGTTAGTTTTTTTGAAAAGATTTGCGCGATCTAACAGTTTCTTTTGGATAGGGATGGGCTTATTTACCCTTTCCTGCCAAAAAAAGACAGTAGAAGTAGACCTATTGATAGAAGGAGCATTGGTTTTTTCAGGTAAGAATGAACCACCAAGGCAACAGGCGGTAGGAATTTGCGGAGAACGCATCTGTTATGTGGGAGAAATGGAGGATGTGGAGATAAAAGCCAAAGAAAAATTATGGGCAGAAGGATTGTATTTAACCCCTGGTTTTATTGATCCTCATACCCATCTTGATCGTGACCTTTCCTCGGAGGATCAAAATGCAGTCCTTTCGGCCTTAAGGCAGGGAGTGACAACTATCATTGGAGGTAATGACGGGGGTAGTCCTTTGCCAATAAGCAGAAAACTAAATGAGTGGGAAAGAAATGGTACCGGGCCTAACGTTGCACTTTTAGTAGGGCATGGCACTATCAGACGCATGGTTATGGGGATGGAAAAAAGAGCCCCTACCAATTCCGAGCTGAAAGAAATGAAACAAATGGTTGCTGGTGCAATGCAGGAAGGAGCTTTTGGATTGTCCACAGGATTGTTTTATGCGCCAGGAAATTTTGCTGGCCTTGACGAATTGATTGCATTGGCAGAGGTGGCTCACAGATATGGTGGTATTTATGATAGCCATATCCGTGATGAAAGTTCGTATAGTGTCGGCTTGATAGCAGCCGTCAAAGAAGTTATTGCTATAGGTAAGCATGCAGGTATTCCTGTTCATATATCTCATATAAAGGCTTTGGGCACAGATGTATGGGGCCAAAGCAAAGCCGTAATTGATTTGATAGAATCCGCAGAAGAAGCAGGTGTAATCATTTCAGCCAACCAGTATCCTTATCTGGCATCTAAGACCAGTTTGAGGGCTACAATGATTCCAAGATGGGCGGAGGATGGAGGAAGAAAGGCTTTCATGAAGAGACTGTACAGTAGGGAAATTCGGGCAAGGCTTCTTCTGGATGTCAAAGACAATATCCGCAAAAGGGGAGGAGGAGAAGCCTTGGTTTTTTCAGAAACGGCGAATCCCGAATTGGAAGGCTTAAGCTTGAAGGAGTTTGCTGAATACCGGTTGCTTTCTGAGCCCGAAGCTGTGCTGACACTTTTAGAGGAAGAGGATAATGTAAGTGTTATCTCTTATAATATGAAAGAAGATGATCTCAAGAATTTCATGTTGCATCCTTCGGTCATAACAGGTTCTGATGCTTCCTCCGGGCATCCGCGGAAATTTGGTTCTTTCGTAAGAAAAATCATCCATTTTGCTCAGAAATTGAATTGGATAGAAATGCATACGGCCATTTATCAGTCCTCAGGCCATACTGCTGAAATTTTTAGGATCCCAAACAGAGGATTTATCAAAATGGGCAATTATGCTGATTTAGTTTTATTTGATCCGGGAAAATTTAAAGAGATGGCTACTTTTGATCAGCCTTATGAAGAAGCATCTGGAGTACAATACTTATATATTAACGGAGAGTGTGTCATTAATGAGGGTGAGCATACAGGGATGATAACGGGTAAAATTTTAAGAAAGGAAATTCGGGTGGAATAAAAAAAGAGACCTTGGATCAGTAAATAAGTGTTTTTTTCAATTAGATTGTGCCTTTATTAAATAGATCAATGAAAAGAATCCTCTATCTCTTCTTGCTTTTGAGTTGTATGGCTTGTAAGAATAGCCATAAGGAAGTTGGGAAACCAAATATCTTATGGGTTTCTCATGAAGATTTAGGGCCGATATATGGATGCTATGGCGACGAATACGCCACTACACCTACCATCGATCGGCTGGCCGCAAACAGTATTAAATTTACACAGGTCTATTCAAATGCTCCAATATGTGCACCAGCGCGCTCAACCTTGATTACAGGAATGTATGCTGTTTCCCTAGGCACACAACACCTAAGATCAGCAATACCAGTACCCGAGCAGATGAAAATACTGCCAGAAGTGTTACGAGAGGCCGGTTATTATACGAGTAACAACGTAAAGACAGATTATAATTTCAACCATGAAGGCAGGTGGGATGAAAGTAGTAAAGAGGCGCATTGGAGAAATCGGCCGGAGGGCAAGCCTTTTTTCAGTGTGTTTAACTTTATGATTACCCATGAAGGCCCCACCAATGCTTTGCGACCCTCAGATACATCCAGCCTAACAGCGTTTCATGATCCTGCAAAGGCAGTTCTTCCGCCACATTTGCCAGACAGTCCCAAAATGCGAGAAATATGGGCCCATATGTATGATTTGCTCGCTGTATTTGATGGGCAAGTGAAAGATTTGTTAAGTCAGCTGGAAGCAGATGGACTACTGGAAGAGACAATCGTTTTTGTTTTCTCTGATCATGGACATGGCTTGCCAGGGCACAAACGTTGGCTTGACAATGCCGGGTTACAAGTTCCTCTTATTCTTCATGTTCCTGAAAAATACCAGCATCTGGTAGAAAATATTTCTGGTTCAACATCTGATAGGCTGGTTAGCTTTGTTGATTTTGCTCCAACTACCCTTTCTTTAGCAGGAGCCAATATTCCTGAAATGATGGAGGGAATAGATTTTTTGGGGAAAGAAGAAAGTAAATATGTTTTTGGCTATCGAGACAGGGCAGATGACTGCTATGAAGTGGCAAGGTCGGTTTATGATGGTCGGTATCTATATATCCGTCATTTTATGCCTCAATTGCCTTATTTTCAAAACGCCCTTATTTTTAATAAAGGAGGGAGTTATACGGAAATGAACAGGCTCAGAGATGCTGGAGCGTTACCGGATGCAGCAAAAAAAATGTACGCTACCAAGCCCGTTGAGATTCTATATGATTTAGAGACAGATCCCCTAGAACAAAATAACTTGGCTTCTATGCCAGAATTGAAAGATAGGCTAGATCAACTGGCTGGAGAACTGGATGAATGGATGATTCGAAATAGGGATACAGGTTTGCTCACAGAGGGCATTATGATGCAGCAGGCGAGCCAATCCAATTCAAGCGTTTATGATATAAGCAGGGCGTATTCTACAGCATCCTTTAAGGAAGTATTAAAAGTGGCCAAAATGGTAGGGAAGATCAATGAACTTTCGGCTGTTATTCCTTACTTGGAGAGTGAAAATGATGCAGTCCGGTTTTGGGCGCTTATAGGAATAGATGCATACGAGGGAGATATTGGCGAATTAACACCCAAAATACAAGAAATGTTGTCAGACAAGGTGCCAGCTGTTGCCACTAAAGCAGCTGAAATTCTTATTAAATATGAAGAAAATAAAGTTGCTTATAATGTGTTAAGTAAACTGCTTTTACTTGAGGATGAAGTTCAGGTTTTACAGGCTGCAATTAGTGTTCGCCGATTAGGCGTTAAAGCGAAGCCATTAATCCCGATAATTACAAAAGAAATATTCCCAAGATATTCAGGAGATATATGGGGGAGGTATAAAAGCTGGAGTTATCCCATGTTTATAGGAATGGCACTGGATCAAGCAAAGATTAATTGCGGCATAAAAGTACCTGTTAGAAAATAATGAATCACCCAAATCGGATTATGTTGTAGGTTTCGAAATGATTGTTGTTAGCACAAAAAATTTAATTGAATCGGTTGCTAGGGCTATTTATAGCTGTAGTAGTGTGGAGGTAGTGTCGATTCAATGATTTTGAAGAGGTTACAAAAAGTAGGAGAAGCTCTATTGTGTATTTCAAAGTTAAACTATACCCAATTACAAATATAAATTATGCTTTTACAAGGAATTGATTGGTTGATATTGGTCGCTTTTTTTGCTGTTTCCCTCGGGATAGGCTTGTATAGTTCCCGACAATCATCCAAAAACATAAATGAGTTCTTTAAAGCTGGCGGCAACCTTCCTTGGTGGATATTAGGCACCTCTATGGTGGCCACTACGTTTTCCACTGACACGCCAAATCTTATTACAGATATCGTCAGAAAAAATGGTATATCAGGAAACTGGGTATGGTGGAGTTTTTTATTGACAGGAATGTTAACTGTGTTTTTCTTTGCCAAACTTTGGAAAAGATCTGGTGTATTGACAGATATAGAATTTTATGAATTGCGCTATAGTGGCAAAACAGCCTCTTTTTTAAGGGGGTTTAGGGCAATTTTTCTAGGATTGTTTTTCAATGTGTTGATTATTTCAGGCGTGTCTCTGGCAGCGATAAAGATTGGAGGGGTGTTGCTTGGGATAAGCCCAATAGCAACCTTATTAATTTCAGGTGTCGTTACTGTTATATACAGTTCATTGGGAGGTTTGCGAGGTGTTGTATTTACAGATTTCATCCAATTTATATTGTCTTTGGCAGGTGCTATTGCAGCTGCCTGGGTAGCCGTTAATCATCCCGCTATCGGTGGACTTGATAATCTTGTCAATCATGAATTAATTGTAGATAAACTTAATTTTATTCCTGATCTGGCCAATAGAGAAATATTTCTAACCATTTTTCTTATTCCATTATTTATACAATGGTGGTCTGTATGGTATCCGGGATCTGAGCCTGGTGGTGGTGGGTTTATTGTCCAAAGGATGCTCGCTGCAAAGGATGAAAAGAATGCATTGTCATCAGTTATGTTTTTCACTATTGTTCATTATGCCATCAGACCTTGGCCTTGGATATTGGTAGCCTTGTGTAGTATTATCGTTTTTCCTGACTTGGCTTCACTGCAAGCAGCATTTCCTAACGCTGATGCATCGATCGTTCAGGACGATATGGCTTATCCTGCGATGTTATCCTTTATGCCTGTTGGGATCATGGGCTTAGTGGTGACTTCTTTAGTTGCGGCTTATATGTCTACTTTATCCACCATGCTAAACCTTGGAGCATCGTATATGGTCAATGATTTTTACCTAAGATTTATTAAACCTGACAGTACACAGAAACACCTTGTAGCTGTAGGAAGGATAGCTACCGTTTTGATAATGGTTCTGGGTGGGTATGTGGCTTTACATTTGGATAATGCCTTACAGACTTTTAGTATTTTGTTACAAATAGGTGCTGGAACAGGCTTGATTTATATTTTACGCTGGTACTGGTGGAGGATCAATGCCATGAGTGAGATCGCTGCAATGGCTGCATCTTTTCTTACCGCCTTGTATTTTGCCTTTGTTCATGACAATTATTTTGAACCATTCGCAACCCATGAGGAATTGATTGTCGGTATATTGGTAACGTCATTTTGTTGGGTTTCGACAGCCTATCTTTCTACACCTACAGAAAAATCCGTTCTTATTTCTTTTGTGAAAAAGACAAAAGCTCCGGGACCTGGCTGGAAAAGAATACATAATCTAATAGGAAGTACTGGGGAAAAAGTAGATACCACCGAATATTTTGATTTTCAGGCAGCAATCCTTGCATTTGGCGCCGGGGTTATTGGTGTGTATAGTTTTCTATTCGGTACAGGAAATGTTTTACTTGGAGATATGGTAAATGGAATCTTATTAATAATATTGGCTATAGTGGCTTTTTGGGCCTTGTTTGCTTTAAGGAAGCGATTCTAAGGAGAAGCCTCCAGGGCTCCAATAACTAAAACCAGGGATGGCGCAACTCGTGGAGGGAAAATCATTCGCCAAATCCCTAACCAATGAGTAGGTTGAAGATGAGTTTCAGTGCCGGCTGTTCAACACCTTCAGTGTTGAGGGTCGGCGTGTTTTCCTTGCCCGTGGGTTGTCACCCACGGTTATTATAGTTCAGACCCTTCAGGTCTGGAGTTCTTTTGTAAAGAGATTGAAAATTTTAATTTATTCATTTCAGCCAGATCGTCATTGCGAACCCTTTTTGGGAGGGGCTGAGCAGGGAAAGGGTGTGGCAATCTCCCCTTTTTCGTCAAGAGATAGGTTTTATTAATTTATTTATACCATGCAACTGAAATTATCCCCCAGAGAAACCTGTAAAGTTCCAACCCGGTTTTGACCACCTACCGGCGGCTGAGCGGAGTCGAAGCCATAGGGAAATGTGTCGGGTAAACCATGTTCAAAAAAGGTCATACAACCGGAATGAAATATTTTGTGATTTTATTGTTTAGCTTCCAATCCTGAAAGGATTGCATGGTTATAGATATTTTAAGGTATAAAAAACATTCGACCCTGATGGGGTCGCATCCTCTTCCTACATCCCTTTGCTATAAACATTTGACCCATTCTGGGTCAAACTTTTTGTGCAGGTGAAGAAGAAATGTAGGTGCTGTCCAATATCCCTTCCACTATATTTTTGGCCTGCCACCTTCATCCCGGCGGCTGAGTGGAGTCGAAGCCTTAGGGTGACATATCCGCAAATACCTACTCCTTCGGCTCCGCTCGGGATTCGGTAATCTGATCCCGCACTATAAAATTTTGGAAAATATCAAAGAGTGTAGCGAAATGCATTTATTTTACGTCTTGTGATTGGGCCGGTCATAATTTTTGAAATTAACCCTGTAAATAAAATAATTACATAAAATTTAATGTAGTAAGTAACTTATAGTTTCCTTTGGGGGGTACCTATTCTTTATATGGCCACTAATATTATTTTTGCTTTAAGGTTTAATAAATTATTTGTCAAATCAGTGTTTTAAATTATATTCGCCAAATTATTTTTGGTATTATGCTTATTTAATAAAAATGAGATTCCTAACAATTTTTATATTATCATTTCTTCTTGCTTTACCGGGTTTTTCTCAAAAAATTACAGTAAGTGGAACAGTGAAAGAAGAAGGAACAGGAGAAAGCCTGATTGGCGCAAATATTTACGATGAAATTTCTCAAAAAGGAGCTGTCACAAACCAGTTTGGCTTCTACAGTTATACAACGGCTAGCGATAGTTTGGACTTGTATATCAGCTTTGTAGGGTTTCAGACGATGCATATAAGCTTTGTTGCAAGCGCAGATACGCTTATCAATCTGACCTTAATTCCTGATGGTAACCTCGAAGAGGTTGTTGTTTCAGCGGCGGATATGGATCAAATCCAGGAGGTCACCAGGATGAGCTCTATAAATGTTCCCATAAAGCAAATCAAGGAATTGCCGGCACTAATGGGTGAAGTGGATGTTTTTAAGGTTTTACAGCTTTTGCCAGGAGTTCAGTCAGGTACAGAAGGAGGGAGCGGATTATATGTTAGGGGCGGAGGGCCTGATCAAAACCTAATTTTATTGGATGGCGTGCCTGTTTACAATGCCTCACACCTTTTTGGTTTCTTTTCAATTTTCAATGCTGATGCCATCAATAATGTGGAGCTTATCAAAGGAGGTTTTCCTTCTAGATATGGGGGTAGACTTTCATCAGTAATAGATGTAAGCATGAAGGAGGGGAATATGCAAGAGGTAAAAGGAGAGGGATCCATTGGACTTATCGCTGCCAAGTTAACCGTCGAAGGACCAATCGTCAAAGACAAAACATCTTTTGTGCTTTCAGGAAGACGTACTTACCTGGATATTTTGGCACGTCCGCTAATCAAAGCGGCCACTTCGGGAGAAGAAAATATTGGGTATTATTTTTATGATTTGAATGGGAAAGTAAACCATATAATCAATGATAAAAATAGATTGTATCTAAGCGTTTATTCAGGAGATGATAAGGCTTATTCAAAATTTAATAGTTACTATGTCAATGACAATGAAAGGACCGATTACGATGAGGAGTTTGGCCTAAAATGGGGTAATTTCATTTCGGCATTAAGATGGAATAATGTGATTAACAGCCGATTGTTCAGTAATTATACTTTTACCTACAGTCAGTACAATTTCGATCTTTTTAGCAATTATGAAGAAAAAATAACTGGTATGAATACCAATGAAACCAATACCTATTCGGATAAATATATTTCTGGAATTAGGGATTGGGCTGCTAAGGTTGATTTTGATTATATTCCCAATCCTGATCATTACATTCGGTTTGGGACCAATGTGATTTTTCACAAATTTTCACCAGGAGTGTATGCAAGTAGAAATAGTGATACAGAAAATGACCTCACCTTGGGGGCAGAGGAATTGTATTCTACAGAATATGCTGTTTATGCTGAGGATGACATCAAAATAACCAGTCGGCTTAAAACCAATCTAGGCCTCCATTATTCAGGGTTTTTAACAGATGGACAAACTTATAATTCTTTGCAGCCAAGGATAGCGGCAAGATATCTGGTCAATGCTACAACTTCATTGAAGGCTTCTTTTGTTACCATGGCACAATTTATTCACTTACTTACCAATGCTGGACTTGGCTTGCCAACAGATCTATGGGTGCCTGCAACTGCCAATATTGGGCCCCAAAAAGCGATGCAAGTGGCCTTGGGAGGGGTTAAAAACTTCAATGGTTTTGAGCTTAGTGCAGAGGCTTATTACAAGACCATGGATGGTTTGATTGAATACAAAGATGGCGCTACTTATCTCAACCTTGATGAGGACTGGCAGGATAAAGTGGCCGCAGGTGAAGGAATAAGTTACGGGCTTGAGCTACTTCTTCAAAAGAAGGTAGGTAAAATTTCTGGATGGATTGGATACACCCTATCCAAAACGGATAGGCGATTTGAGGAGATTAACTTTGGAGAATGGTTCCCTTATAAATATGACAGAAGGCATGATGTGAGTCTTGCACTTACTCATGAATGGAAAGAAAGTAAGGATTTTTCGTTGGTCTGGGTATATGGAACAGGAAATGCCGTTTCGCTTCCTACACAGCGGTATGAAGGTGCCGAAGTAAATAGTTATGGCGGCTCATGGAGATCAGAGGTAGAGTATTATGAAAGCAGAAATAATTTCCGGAATAGGGACTACCATAGGCTGGACCTAAGTTTCAGTTGGTGGAAAACAAAAAAATGGGGGGAAAGAAAGTGGACACTGGGTATCTATAATGTTTATAACCGGATGAATCCATTCTTTATGGACATAGGCTATGATCGCCAGAGCAACAAAAAGTTGATGCAGTACAGCCTTTTCCCTATTATTCCATCATTTTCTTACGGGTTTAAATTTTAATAGCGCATGGAAATACTACTTAGATCTCGAAAGTATAGTTTGTTTATTTTTATCATTGGCACCTTTTTTATTAGCGCTTGTGAAACTTCAGTAGACATTGATATTCCTTTTGAAAAGCCGCAAGTAACCCTAAATTCCACATTTATTAACGATACCAATCCTAAAGTACGGCTAACTTTCACCAAGCATATTCTTGATAATAATTGGGAATTTGAACCTATTAGCGAGGCAGAAGTGAAGTTAATACAAGAAAATGAAACCTGGTATCTTAATTATAATGAAGAAAGTGGTGACTATGTTAATTCCGAATACTTTATTGAAGAAGGGAAAGAATATACCATACAAGTATTGTTGGAAGGCTATGATATGATCACAGCATCGGAGCTAGTCCCCATTAAAGTGCCCATAAAAGAATTCATTTACAACGGTCAAGTAAAGAGAGATTCCTGGTCAACCAACGATGACGTTACGCTTATATTTGATGACCCAGTTGGTGAAAATTACTATGAAATTTCAGCCTATTATTACCGCAAAGATTACTATACTGATCAATACGGAAATGAATTCTACTTTGAGGAAAATTATCCGATTTATTTGGAACCCAAAAACCCTTCCTATGAAAACGATTATAACCTCAATGGAGAAATCCTCATTGATGACAATTTATTTGAAGGGACAGAAGCGACAATAGACTTTTTTACCAATGGAAATTATTTTGAAATAGACAACGGAGGGGAAGTTCATTTTGTATTGAAAGCAATATCTCCGAGTTATTATAATTACGGGTCTACCTTTGGTTTACAAGAATGGAATGATGGCGATCCATTTGCACAACCCGTTCAGGTATATTCAAATATCGAAAACGGCATAGGTATTTTTATGACGGGTAGTGTATCGACTATAAAAATGGATACCAATTCCGGTCAAAATTAAATACCAAAGCTACGGAACATTATTCCTAAATTAAATTTTGTCCTAACATTAAGCTTTAGTTACTTACTTTCTTTATTATCCTGTGACTCACCCTATGGCAAAATCAGCATTCGACTGCACTAAAAATTTAAATTATCCAGATCAGAGGGAGCGCTAATGGTTGTTTCCTGGTATTGCAAGCTCCAACCAAGAGAATTGGTCAAAATATAGATTTTAGAAAGCTCATTGATCAGCCTTTCTTTGGCATCTTTTTTAAGGTCAGACTGGTCGATCTTAGTCTGGATCATTTTATCTACACTGCCTTTGATCTTATTATAATCAGCAGCGTCAAACTTATTGAAATAATCCTGGCTGACATCGTAATACTGGAGGTCAGGATAAATGTTGATTTCTGGTTCGGGAAGGAATAGGATGTGCACTTGCTTGGCTTCTTGATCTATTTCCGTTTCTATTTGTCTCAGGTCATAAGCGATGGTTACTTTAGCATTCACTATGACCAGCGCTTTCTTATTGGCAGTGAATATATCAAAGTAATTTTTTTTGGTGTTTTTATAACTCAGCACCTGAGAAAACTGTCCCTCAGTTACGATCAGTTTACCTACCTGCTTGATTTGTTGCTCTAATAATGCCGAATTGAGTTGTATTTCTTCTTTCTGGTTACTTTTGCCAATAAAATACTGAATTGACCAAATAACAGCTATTGCGGTAATGATTCCTGCCAAAAACCTAAACATAATTTTGGATTATAACCTGGATGACCTTATTAATTTAACAAAAGAAAGGAGAAATAGATTGCCTTCCTACAAAATATTAGTTGAAAGCAGATGGGCTAAGATTATTTGGAAAAAATTTTAACAAGAAAAAATTTTAATAAAAGAAATACATTGAATATATTAGTACAAAAGCCTAAAACAATACACTCAAATTAACAATTATGATGGATTCTCCATGGTTTCAATTTTATCCGGAAGCCGTTCCAAGGCAAATAGATCCGGAGCAATACAGTAGTGCAGTAGCTCTTTTTGAGGAAAGTATAAAGAAATATGGAGATGCAATCGCCTTCGAATGTATGGATAAAACCATCTCCTTTAATGAATTAGATCGATTATCCGCTTCTTTTGCCTCTTTTTTACAACACGAGCTAAATTTAAAAAAAGGGGATCGTATAGGCATACAAATGCCTAATTTGCTCCAATATCCAATAGTCATGTTTGGTTCACTCAGAGCAGGTTTGGTTGTGGTAAATACCAACCCTTTATATACTTCGTCAGAAATGAAACATCAATTTTCTGATGCAGGTGTAAAAGCTATTGTCATTGTTGCGAATTTTGCCCATAATCTTGAAAAAATTAGAAGCGAAATAGGTGTCAAACATATAGTAGTTACCCAAATTGGAGATTCACTGGGTGGATTAAAAGGGGGGATAGTTAATTTGGTAGTTAAATACATCAAAAAAATGGTTCCTGCTTACAAAATACCTGAGGCATGGAGCTTTAAAAAAGCCATGTCGGCAGGTGAGAAGGAGCCTTTTGAAAAGCAACATTTAACTGGGGAGGACTTGGCATTTCTGCAATATACAGGTGGTACTACCGGAATTTCAAAAGGAGCCATGTTAAGCCATGGTAATATGGTAGCGAATATGCAACAGATTTCAGCCTGGATGAAACCTAAGTTGAAGGAAAAGGAAGAAACAGTAATAACAGCACTTCCTCTATACCATATTTTTGCGCTTACGGTCAATTGCCTCGCGATGATGAAAATTGGAGCCCATAATGTTTTAATTACCAACCCTAGGGATATGCCAGCGTTTTGCAAAACACTTAAGAAGCATCGCTTCAGTGTTTTTACAGGAGTCAACACGCTTTTTAATGGCTTGCTAAATCAAGAAGCTTTTAGGTCTCTTGACTTCAGCTCCCTGAAAATTGCAGTTGCTGGAGGAATGGCTCTTCACACATTTGTTGCCAATCGATGGAAGGAAGTGACAGGAACCACTATTGCTGAAGGATATGGGCTTACGGAGACCTCACCTGTGGTTACATGTAACCCCATAGATGGTACCGAAAGGCTTGGTACTATTGGTATTCCTTTGCCAAATACTGAGGTGAAAATCATAGATGATGATGGAAATGATTTGCTTTTAGGTGAAAGAGGGGAATTATGTGTTAAAGGGCCTCAAGTAATGCCTGGGTATTGGCAAAGACCTGAAGAAACCGCCGATAGCTTTTTGGGCGAATGGTTTAAAACCGGGGACATTGCGGTTATGGATGAGGATGGTTTTTTTAAGATTGTAGACCGGAAAAAAGAAATGATTTTGGTTTCTGGTTTTAATGTATATCCTAACGAGGTGGAGGATGCATTGTCTGCTCATGATTTGGTCAACGAAGTAGGCGTCACAGGTATTCCTGACGAGAAGTCTACTGAGCGGGTCATTGCCTACGTCGTACCCAACGATAAGTCACTCACAGCAGAAGCCCTGATCGCTTTCTCCAGAGAAACCCTGACAAGTTATAAAGTGCCAAAAGAAATCTATTTTGTGGATGAACTCCCAAAATCTAACGTGGGAAAAATTCTCAGACGGGTAATCAAAGAAAATCACCTAAAGAAGATGGCGCATTAAGCCATCTTCTCTCCTTGGACTATGTTTTTAATGATTCTGGCAGGGTTTCCTCCGACTATCACGTCGGAAGGAACATCCCGCGTTACCACCGCACCTGCAGCAATGATGCTCCTGTCTCCGATGGTAACTCCTGGGCAAATAATAGCTCCTCCTCCCACCCAGACATCATCACCAATAGTTACGGGCTTACCGAATTCAAGCAAGCTACTTCTGGTCATTGCGTCGAGGGGATGTGTGGCGGCATAAATATGAACCCCTGGGCCAAACATGCTTCTGTCACCTATTTTTACAGGAGTAATATCTAGGATGACACAATTGAAATTAAAAAAAACCTGATCACCGACGCTGATATTATAACCATAATCACAGAAAAAGGGAGGCTCCAAACCAAAATCCTGTCCCACACTATTGAAAAGTTTGTTAACGATTTTATTCGTATGTTTGCTGTCGCCTGGGAGATTATGATTAAGCTCCTTAAGTAATTGTCTTGCTTGAAACCTGTCTTTGCTAAGTGTTTCATCTGATGCCAGATACAATTCTCCAGCGAGCATTTTTTCTTTTTCAGATTTCATTGTTTAATCCAAATTTAGTTAATTCTTTATTTGAGAAAGGTGTCTTTTTTCATGGCTCAAAATTATTTCTATTGCTGTGTCCAAAGGGTAAACAATCCATTTATTGGCTGGAGAATAAATCATAAGCTTTTGATCCAAGTAAGGCTCTAGCTTTTGTATATAATTGGACAATTGGTCTTGCTTATTGAAAAAAACAACCTTCAGGTCATTGTTATAGGTTTTTTCTATTGGCTCCCAAGACCTAAAAGTTTTAATTTTTGCATTTTTATTCATGGCCGATAGGATCAGTTCTCCCATCTTTTTACCATAAAATGGAAGGTTACCCAACTTTGGTGGCTTAAAATTCTGGTCAATAATTTGATCAAAAATTGGAAAATAAGACGCGTTTACTGTAATTAAATGGTGAATAATTTCCATTGGACTCCATTTTCTTGGGCCTGGTTTTAGGTTTAAGGTGGTAAGGTCATACTCCTCCAAAACATTTTCGAATTGCCAGGTGATTTTGGTCAATTCCATTTGCCAGGCATCTGCTTTTTCTTTCATTATCGCGTTGTTTAAATAAGTAGTTGAATTAAAAGATGCCTTGAAGGAAATTGTTTGGTTAATTCTTCAGTTTAATATTTAATATTACACATTTGATGACTTTTATTCAAGAAGAAATTAAATGAATCAATTTTGTTTTTGCTCAGTATTGTTTTTATTTATAACCTATTTATGTATGCAATTGTAGATATTGAAACTACGGGAGGATTTACTGGTAACAACAGTATTATAGAAATCGCCGTGGTTTTCCATGATGGAGAGAAAATTACCGGCCAATATGAAAAGCTATTGGATCCCAAAATGCCTGTACCCGGTTTTATTACTGGCCTTACAGGAATAGATTCCCAGATGCTTGAAGGGGCACCAACCTTTGGGCAAATATCAGATGAGCTTTTTGGTCTATTGGAGGATAAAATATTTGTGGCCCATAATGTAGGCTTTGATTATAGTTTTGTCAAACAGGCATTTGAAAAAGAAGGGAAGGTGTACAAGCCCAAACGCCTGTGTACGGTAAGATTAAGTAGGAAGCTTTTCCCTGGACTTAGAAGTTATAGCTTGGGACGATTATGCGAATCCAGGGGTATAACTGTAAATGACCGTCACCGTGCCTTGGGGGATGCCTGGGCTACCTCGATATTGTTTGGACAACTTTTGGAGGTAGACCATGAAGGACAAATCGGTCAGGCCATAAAAGGTAAGAACAAAGCATTAACATTGCCGCCTAATATTAGCAAGGAACAATTTAATGAAATCCCTCAATCTACTGGTGTGTATTATTTCCATGATGCCAATGGAAAGGTGATATACGTGGGTAAGGCGGTCAATATTCAAAGCCGTTTCAATGGTCACTTTACAGGAAAAGCTAAATTGAACCTTAAAAGTGAGATATGTGATGTAAGCTATGAGGTTACTGGAAGCGAATTGTTGGCATTGTTATTGGAGGCTTTGGAGATCAAAAGACTGTGGCCAAAATACAATCGTTCCCTTAAAGTGAAGTCCATGTCTTGGGGCGTTTTTTCTTATTCGGATAGGGAGGACTATACTCGGTTTCAAATCAATAAAATAGTACCAGGAATCTTACCATTAGCCACTTTTACCAGCCATGCTACTGCCTGGAAGTTTCTTGTAGAAAAAAACAAAGCATTTCACCTTTGCCCAAAACTTAATGGAATCCAAAAAAAGAATGGGGCCTGTTATGATTTTCAGGTAGGTGAGTGCAATGGTGCTTGCTGTGGAAAGGAAACTTCCGAAGATTACAATGAAAGAGCGAGTGAAGTTTTTACTGCTGTAAAAATGGAAGGGGAGCGGTTCTTAATAAAAGATAAGGGAAGAAACCCGGAAGAAGAAGTGGCCTTATTCTTTGAAGACGGTTTTCTTTCCGCCTATGGTTTTTTGGATTTAAGTAGCTCTTACCAATCATCCGAGGAAGTAATATCCGCACTTAAGCCTGTTAAAAGGGTGATAGAAACCCGCTACCTTTTAAAGGCCTTTTGGGATAAGATACCAGAAAATAATATCATTTATTTACCAAATAGTTGAAATTCCTTAACAATTAAATTTCCTATAAAACAAAAATATATTATGATAATACACGATAAAGAACCTTTACAGACCTATGTGCCAGCCCCTTTAAGGTATGAAAACATGAAGTATCGGAGGTGTGGAAAAAGCGGTCTGGATCTACCCGCTATTTCCCTTGGCCTTTGGCATAATTTCGGTCACAGTGATGATCTTAAAATAGGCAGAGAAATCTTAAGAACAGCTTTTAATTTGGGAATTACTCATTTCGACTTGGCAAATAACTATGGCCCTCCATATGGTGCTGCGGAAGAGAATTTTGGTAGAATTCTTAAAAAAGATTTTTTAGCGTATAGAGACGAGTTATTGATTTCCTCCAAAGCAGGATGGGACATGTGGCCAGGACCTTATGGAAACTTTGGCTCCAAGAAATATCTGGTGGCTAGTCTGGATCAGAGTTTAAAAAGAATGGGGCTTGATTATGTAGATATTTTTTATCACCATCGACCAGACCCGGATACTCCACTGGAGGAGACCATGGGCGCATTGGATCTGATCGTTAGGCAGGGAAAGGCACTCTATGTAGGTATTTCTCAATACAGTGCTGAGGATACAGCCAAGGCTTATAAAATACTAAAAGAAATGGGTACTCCCTGTTTGATTCATCAGCCACGTTATAACATGATGGATAGGTGGGCAGAGAAGGATTTGCTAGCTGAATTAGAAAAATCAGGTATAGGAGCAATTGCTTTTTCCCCATTGGAACAAGGTATACTAACCAATAAATACCTTAATGGATTTCCTGAGGATTCAAGGGCAATAAAAGATGGTAGGTATCTAAAATCAAGTAATATTACCCCAGATGTCTTGTCCCAGGTTAAAAAGTTAAACACGCTTGCAGAAGTGAGAGGACAAAGTCTAGCGCAGATGGCCATTGCTTGGCTATTAAAAAGCCCTGCAATCACATCAGTTTTGGTAGGGGTTAGTAAAGCTTCTCAACTTCAAGATAATGTGAATAGTTTGAATCATTTAAGCTTTTCAAAGGAAGAATTATTGAAGATAGAAACTATTTTAAACAACTAAAAGGGCTTTTCCATACCGAATACTTGTAAAAATGGCCCTAAGTCTTCATCCTTGGACTTAGGGCTTTTTTGTATTCCGATAATAATATTTTTAAAGGTGAAAATTACTTATAATCGGTTTATTTTTATTTTAAAATTTGTATATTGGCTTAGAACCCAAAAACAAAAAGGTATGAAAAAGCAGCTAATTATTTGGTTAATATCCATAATGGCAGTAGTCAATGTTTATGGACAGAATGAACAATTTTTGGTCTTGGAATTTATTAAAGTAGAGCCTAACAAAGTTTTGGATTATTTAGAATACAAAGAGTTTTTAGCCAAAGTTTACCAGCAAGAGAAAAATGATGAGCACATTAAAGGATGGGATTTTTGGTCACTTCAATCAGGTTCTGAATTGGAAGGGGAGAATTTTCAGTATGTGACAGTCACCTATTATGATGATCCTGTATCAATGATGAATGGGAATAACATGAACCATTTGATCAATAGTGCCGTGCAGGCTTTTCCAGAAATGAGCGCAGAACAAGCAAAAAATAAAATTGCCTCCTCATTAGAAATGCGTGATTTAGCTGTTAGAAGCTATATGTTAGAAGTGGCAAAAACAGATGATAATTTTCAATACCAACGAGGAACATTAGCTACTTTCGACCTAATGAAGGCGGTGGAAGGGAAATTTCAAGAATACGAAACTGCAGAGGAGGAAATTTTTCTTCCTCTCCATCAGAAGAAAATCAACAATGACTTAATGGAGGATTGGAGATTTTTAAGGACTGCTTTTCCTACGGGAAGTGAAGCTAAATCTACTCATTTAACGATGAATGTTTACAGGGATTATATTCAATTCTTCAATTCTATGGAGTATGAGGACATGGAAATGACTGATAAAGAGCAGGAAGCCATGGTTGAGGGTTTAAAATATAGAGACCAAAAATGGGTCTATTTGGCAACCCTACAATCCGTTGTTCGATAAACCTAAATAGTTTAGGCGTTAGCCATTTCAATGGATGTTTAAAATCAGCCAATTTGTTGCTGTTTCTGTGTCGCCATTTTGGTGGCCATGCTTCAGTCCTCAAATGGGCTGTTTTTCATTTGATTGCGTTATTACCTGAAAAGGTTCAGCAAACCCTCTTTCACAACCTGGGTTTAAGGGTTGAATACGGAGTTTTTCCAACCGAACTGTTTGCAAATCATAACCATTAAAAAATTAACACCAGTGTGAAAGACCACTAGTAAAAAAATCGCCAATAGTGGCACCCCAAAAACTTGTAAAGGCCAACTATAAGTCCAAACACCCAAATTAATGGTAATGATCTCTCCATAGGTAGGGAATGTCATTGCCACAATAATTGACAGTAATATTTTGGTTGAGGTTTTACTGATATTAAATGATGAAAATAAATCTTTTTCAAGCTGGTAGATATAAGTAAAAGCCAATGCCCAGGCAAATGGTAGCCAATAAGGGAAAGATCTATCAAAAGACAGGTCATGGTATTCCCAATAGCCAAAATGGATCCCCCATAATTCACAACAAACACCCAAAACACCTCCCATTAAGGTGCCAGTAAGGAATACCATCTTGTCCTCAGCATTTCGCTTCCACCTTTTTACCAAAGAATATATAAGGTAGAAAGCAAGTAGAAGGCCTATCCAGAAATCGTAGGAATGAAGAAAGCCAATAAGGAAACCTGCCAAGGTTAGTTTGATAATGTTTTTGGCAAATATTTTGCAAGTTTCGGTCCTTGATGTAATACTGTATTCCGTGTTCAATTGTTAAGTTTTAAAAGTGAAAGGCAAAACTATAAAACATATATTTATAAGTTCTTAAAATTCCAATTTTTCAAAGGCTTTTCCAACTTGTTGACTCCAGTACTGGCTTTTTCTTCAATAGTGAAAAAAGCTTCTTGACTGTTCAAAGATGGGATTTTTGGATCAATTATAATTTTCGGAACTCCACTAGCAGCAAAATCTATCAGCCCGGCAGCTGGATAAACCAGCATCGAAGTACCTATGATCACTAAAAAATCTGCATTTTCCACCGCTGATATAGCTTGGCTCATTTTTGGAACAGGCTCACCAAACCAAACAATATAAGGACGTAGTTGACTGCCTTTTTCGCATTTGTCACCTCGTTTTAACTCCCAACCTTCCATTGGATAAATCAAGTTGGGATCAATAGTGCTCTGCGCTTTAAATAATTCTCCATGTAGGTGTAGGACTGATGAAGAACCTGCCACCTCATGCAAGTTATCGACATTTTGGGTGATAATGGTTACTTTATAAATAGCCTCTAGGGCTGCAAGTTTAAGGTGGGCCTTATTTGGTTTGGCATTCAGACAAGCTTTCCTTCGTAAATTGTAAAAATTAAGCACTTTATCTTTGTCTTTTTCCCAGCCTTTTGGTGAGGCAACTTCCATAACATCATGCCCTTCCCAAAGTCCATTGTCATCGCGGAAGGTTTTTAAACCACTTTCCGCTGAAATACCAGCTCCGGTTAGAATTACAAGATGCTTCATTTTAATTTTCCCGTTGATTTTACCCGAAATAGGCAATAGACATTTTATTACGTGATTACACCGCTTCCCAATTAAGGTCGGGAAATCTATTGAATAATCCGGTTTTCCTTAAATTATTTTTAATAAAATACCTGTACCTCTACCTTTCGGTCTTCAGGGCGCGAACTTCTCTTACTTCCTCGAATCAATAATGCACCTGGTTGGCGTTCTATCTTGTCCTTGTTTACACCAAACTGATTCAATAAACTATCCTCCACCACAGATGCTCGCTTTTCTATCAATGTCAAATTATACGAAGTACTGCCAGTATTGTCAGCAAACCCTTTCACCAAAATTTTTGCTTTGGGCGTTTGGTTTAACATCTTAACCAAAGGAGCTAACTTTATTGCTTCATTTTCTGACAAAGAACTCTGATTAGATTCAAAGTAAATTTCTGTATATAGTCCATTCTCTATTAATGCAGCCTTGCTTTCAGAAGTATTTGACAATCGTGGAATACCTACATGAATTGTTGTTGCTGGTTGATCAAACTTGTACTTTTGTCCACCTATACCTTGTCCTGGAACTGCCTTAAAGCCGGTACTAAAATCCATTTCTGCACTGTCTAAATAGGCAAGCGCAGTAGTGTCTCTTACCATCATGGAGTCAAGGCCAAGGGGCTCAGAGGCATAAAAAGGATGGTTAACTGTAGAAGATTGGCTATAATAAGGAAGGGGATAAGGAATGTTGGAATAGGACCTCTGGCCTTGAGAAGGTCCTAAAAGGTATTGACCACTGATTTGAGGATCATTTGCTTCCACCACATTGCTTTCATTGAATCGCCTGTCAACAGTCTCTTTTTCTTGAGGTAAAATCATTTCCTGCCGGGTTCTTCTAAAGGGGTATTGCCAAACGATTACCGAATTTGTCCTTACTGAGGGATCATTATTTCGAGAATTGAGTGCCGAAAAAGCAAGGGTACTGTCCGAATTGGTTTTGGCTTCTATTTCGGCAAGGATTTGCCCTGCATTACTTATGATGGGAACTGCTTTGCCTTCAGGAACACTCTCTTTTTTCGTATCGAAGCCAATAGTGTCATTGATCATTACTGAAGTCGCTATAGCTTTTGAAGAATCAGTTGCTATGTTAAAAGACTTTAGCTCAGTGGTTGTTCTAATAACTGTCGAGGACGGACTTATTGTGCTGGCTCTAAAGGCAGTTTTGGAAGGGAATAAACTAATTTTTAATCCAAATTGATGATTGAAGAACCAATCCTTGTTAATTTGCGTGTCACCTCTGTTTGTTTTCTCACCAGGACTTAAGAAAACTCCCGGATAAGCAACATATTCTTGAAAGTCATTAACAAAGCTGTTTATGGTAGATCCATCGACATCATCAATATAATCAGTATTTGTTCTTTTTACATCAGATTGGATATACAACTCGATTTGTTTTGTTAACCTCACTCTCAGACCAATGCCTGCCGCCAAATAAAAGGTATTGTCATCATAGCCATTATTACTAGAAGCTTGTAGTTTACTCAGATCTGTTTCGAAGTTTCCATCGGTTTCCAATTGATTTCGGGAATAATCATATTGGTTTCCCTCCGAATCCAAAAGATCCCCTTTCGGTTTGAATTGTAACCATCCACCATTTACAGTGAAGTAAGGGGCTATTAATGAATTTTCCAGTAGTATTTTCCCGTTATCAGTTCTGAAAACAAAACCTAAACCTAAATCCCTAACCTGGGTTTTGAAATTTAACGCTCTGTTAAAATTTGGAGCGTCAATTTGTAGGCGATCATCCTTGTCCAGAAACCTGTCACTCATCGATAAGGTGTATTGTCCACCGCTAAGAAGTAGTCCCCAACTGGCATTGATTCTCTGTTCGATAGACAAAGATAGAGAAGGTGTCTGGTTATAATTGACGTTATAGGAATAGGCTTTACCTAGAGAATTCCAGTCCAGGAATTTGTCATAACGGTAATTACTGAGGTCACCGTAATAATTGGAGAAGCCTATCCCTGCCCCAACTCGGAGCTTGTAAGGATTCAATTGCGCCGATAGGTTGCTTGTCTGACCTATCAATAAACCTAGGAATAGAAAGATGGTTCTAAACATAGCTTTTATTGTTTAAGGCCTAACCAAATATTGAATTCAGCACTAAAGCCAACAAATGGATACAAGGTTACATCTTCAAAATTTGTATTGACACTAGAAGATGTTAATACCGCTCCGGCATTAAAACGTAATATTCTGAAAATACTATATCCTAAGCCTATGTAAGTTGGTCTTCCGATAAGCGGACCGCTGATCTCTGTTTGGTTTCCATCGGTCATATTTGAGAAGAAAACGCCAGTTGAAATCGAAGCATTCCCTAATACTTTCGTGAAATTTTTATTCCCTAATGGCAAAGAAATTCCTGCGAATGCAGAGGATCCATAGTCCAAATCATTGAAACCCCCACCAAAGTATGTTCCGGCATAACCGATATTAATTGGTAAATAATTAGGTTTTTTCTCTGTTGGATAGTTGTCAATTTCACGTATATCTACAAGCATTAGCAAATTTGAACGAAGGTATTGATCCGTTTCTGCTTTTGTAAGCGCCACAAGTTGATCTATGAGTTGGTTGGCATAGTAAGCATTATCAGTACCTTCTGTGGTATTGCTTTTCTTTAATAAATTAAACTTGGCATTTTTTAGCTTTACCCCATGAACCTGTTCAATTTTTTGTTTTACTACATCACTAAAACCTATGAAATCTTGATCCAACTGGTGGGTATAATTGCTAAGCCCTTGGTTTACTATTTCATTTAATTGCATGAACATGGCCTTTTGGGAGACCAAAGCCTTCACCTCTTTTTTGGTGACTTCAAAATTTGCATTTAGATAAGTTTCCAGATTGGTATGAATAGCATCCTTTACAGCCACCATTTCTGAGGTATCTGTAGTATTGTAATAAAAGAACTTCAATGTGTAGCTTTCGCTACTCCTTAGCGGGTAGGCAACATAAATCTCGAAAACAGAAGGAGTTGTTAGGTAAGCGGCTTTCCAGGTATAAGTTTCAGCAGTATTAATATTTCTATTGGTTTTATAAATTTTCACTTCTACTCTCCTTATACCTATAGGTAGAAGGCCATCTATAAGGAATCTTTCTTCAGAAGGTAAAGGAAGCCCTGAATTGATCTGGTTTTTTTCAGGAGAGAAACTTACCGACTTTATTTGACCGATAACTTCCATAGGTAAAGTAAAAATTAAACATAAGATTAATAAATTTTTCATCATGCAATAAAAGGGCTATTGCATATTTCGGTTTAAACCCTTATAAAATTATCGAGTACAAAAAAAGAGAAGCAATTTGATTGCTTCTCTTTTTTTTAATTTAGTAATTTTGTTTATTCCTCTTATTTGCAATAGTAGGGTTCCGTGAAGAGAAAGTCCTTAGGAATTAGATAGCTTTGAACGACAAAAACATTACCAATTATTAGTTCTGAACCATGTCCTGCTTCCTGTTTTTTCGTGCAGATTCAATCCTCATTTGAAACCTTGTAGCAAAACGGAGTTTATAAATTTTTCACTCTGATATTTTTGAAAAACAAAACATCTCCATGACCAAGGAATCCTATATGTCCTTTTTCATTGGAAAGTCCAGGATGCTCTCTTTTGTCTAAAGTACCATTTTTACGGGCATCTGAAATATTAACGTCAAGGGTTTTGGTGCCATTTAAAATAACCTGAACTCGATCACCTTTTACTATAACCTCTTCATAGTTCCACTCACCTACAGGCTTTAGGTACCCCCTTTTGGCAGCACTTGTACCATATAAAGATCCATGATACTGATAGGGCTCAAGCTTGCTGTATATTTCGGCAGTGTCATCCAGGATTTGAAGTTCCATACCCTCGTAAGCAGCATTTCCCTCTAAAGGGGATCTGATACCCAAACCATTATTTGCTGCAGGAGTTAACTTAAACTCAAACCTGAATTCAAAATCTCCAAATTCTTCTTTTGTCATCAAGTTGCCACTACCACCTTTATCGGGATAAATAGACAAAACGCCATTTTCAACAATATAGTCCGTTTTATTGCCTGTCCATTTGTCCAGATTTGTTCCGTCAAACAATACTTCGAAGCCATCTTTTTTCTCTTGTTCGCTTAGCTCAAATTTTGGCGCTCCGACTAGCTCACGAATATAAATATCTCTGTAAGCGACGTAGGTACCATGTGCCTGAAGTTCGATTTGTCCTGTTGGGAATATTGGTAATTCTCTGTTCCAGAAATTTTCTAGCGTTACATCGTCTACCACCAATTCACCATTTAAATAAACGGTAACCTTCTCGCCCTGCATAACGATGTGAAAGGTATTCCATTCTCCTACTGGGTTATCTGCAACTTTTAAGGGTTTGCTAGGATGTTCTTTATTATTGTACAATCCTCCTGAACCTACTTCAGCACCGACATTTGTTCTTGCAATATCCCAGATTTGAACTTGCGGTATTCCTCTCAAATAGATACCCGCATCTCCATCAGCAGTGATCTTCCAGTCTACAAACATTTCAAAATCACCAAACTCTTTTTCTGCAGCAATATTCCTGCCTTCTCCTGTGAAAACGAGTAAGCCATCATCTGCTTTCCAGCCAGTATTCATGATTTCGTTGGCTTTTTCCTGTTCACTGTTGAAAGTCTTTTCGGTCATTTCAGCTCTTTTTATTGGGTCACTGAATACACCTTCCCAACCCTCTAGGTTTTCTTCGTTAAATAAGCTGTAAAAACCTGCAGTTTTAGGCATCTCATCAAGGAACTTCTTTAGCGATGTTTTATAATATTGGCTGTCTTGCCCACTGATTACTTCAATTGTGCGTTCCACGATACTCTTGACTTTATTACCGAAAATAGCATCATTGTTCTGTACAATGTTCATTACTGCTCTTGCTGCAGCTTGCTGATAAGTAGGTTTTTCCTGGTATCTTCCTGCCACAAGTAATGCCTGAAAGGTAGGGTAGTTGCCAAGCTCATTTAATATCGCTTGAATATTCTCTTCACTTTTGGCCAAATCCAAGGCGTCTCTCAGCATCAATACTTTCTGAGGGTTTGCTCCTTCGGTTGCAGATACTAATCGTACATATCCTGCCAATGCTTCGTCCATCAATTTATCAGTACTTGCATTCCTAGCGATATGTAATAAAGGACCGGTAGCTGCAGGGTCTTCTGACTGGTTCAAAGCACTTACTACAGCTCTTTTTTGTTTTACATTTCCTGTTTCATAAATGTCCTGAAGCTTATTTAAAGCTGATTCCCCGCCAATCTTGGCCATCACTTTGTATAAATACATTTGTTTGTCCAAGGCTAGCTTAGGCAATAGGTCCATTGCCCACTTGGTTTCTGAAGCTATATTTCCTTTTTGGGCATTTGCAACAATGATAGCCTCCTGAATTTTTTCCAGGTCATCAATATCGCTTTCGCTCTTTAAAAGGTTTACCAATTTCGATAAATCATCCGGCGTAGCCATTGACGAAAGAGAGGTTAGCGCAGCTGTTTTGACCTCAGGGGTATTGCTAGAGGTTGCAGAAAAAACCACATCAATTTGGTCCTCTGCCGCTCTTGAAGCCAATAGGCCCAACAATGCTATTTGATTGTCTTTTTCAGCATCAGGTACTCTTTTTGCTATTTCAGAAGTTACATTTTCGCCTTTCATGGTTTGCAAGGCTATTATGAGCTGGGCTTTATCTGCCTCATCAGCCTTCGATAAAAGGTCAAGAATCTGAGTCAAAGCCAGATTGTCTCCTGCAGTAACCACGGAAGAAATAGCTGTTTGACGGATTTTATCGTTGCTATTTCCCAGATAGGGTAGTATGGTGCGCGCCACAGACTCGTTCTTAACTTTACCCATCCGCTGAAGAATTGCTACAACAGTTTCTTCTGAACCTTTATTCAATGTTTTTTTCCAATCATCCAATCCTTGAATAAGTTGATCGTCTGTAAGGTAACTTAAAGCTGAGCCTCTGTATCTGTATTCAGCAGATTGAGCGGCTTTGTTTAGTCGTTTATTCGCTTTTTTAGGATCAAATTTTACCAATAATTCCAATGCACCGGCTTTGGTGTGGTAGTGATCCGTTTCATTAGTGCTTTTGTCTAGTTTTTTCGCCAGTTTGGTGGCTAATTTTTCATTTCCTTTTGAACCTAAATTATTAATGTACCTCAGGTACTGTGCTGAGGCATTACTTGGTTCAAAAGTAAACGCTGCTTTCTCAGCTGAAGCAAACAATAACCCGGCACTTGATGGCTCAGCTATGCTGGAAAGCGCATAAATGGCTACTTTTTTCAGCGAAGGATTGCTGGAATTAACATACGGTGAAATCATTTCGGTAGGACCTGTTGATCCGATATCCCCTAAAGCCTCAATAAAATTGGCCTTTTGATCATCATTGTTAGCCGTTTCCAAAGCGGCCATCAGTGCAGCCTTAGCGCTGGAAGAACCAACATTTGCCAATACCCTGGAGGCTGTTCCAGAAAGTCTTTCGTTAGTCAAATAAGGTCTGATACTTTTCACATTTGCATCATTGGCAATCCACTTTATTTGTTTCAATACAAAGTTTTGTGCTTCTGGGTCACTCAGTTTTCCCAAAGCATCGCAGTAAGCTTCTACCGCCATATTCGCTAGATCTTCTCTGCCATTCTTACTTGCATAAAATGCAAATCCGGCCAAAGCATACTCTATGTTCTCATTGTTGACACCCGGTTTCTGCATAAGGGCCATTTCTGTAATGCCACTCGCACCAAGGTCTTCCATCTGCTTCATCGCAGTCTCTAACTTGCTTGCATTTTCGGCCGGAAATCGGTTAAGCAAATCTGCAATTTTAGTGGCAGTAGTTCTTCCCGCATCGAGTTGATTCTGTGCTTGGCTTAAAAACACCTGCCCCATAAAAAGGCAAAGTACGAAAGCCACTCTTTTTATAAAATATTTTTCCATAATACTGGTATTCCTTTTATGTTTTAGATCAAATGGTATAAGGTGCTCTCATGGGCTGATTCACGAGTCTGTTGGCTCCTTCATCATTTATGAATTCTAATTTAACGGGATCAAAATTCAAATCCCTATTAAGCCTCAAGGCAACCAATCCCATGTTTACCAAGGTGCACGAACGAAAACCATTTTGCTCATTAAGGGCAAATTTCTCTCTGTTTTTGACGGCATCCACAAAGTCAGTAACTTGAGGTGCAGGATCTGGGAATTGTGCCAATTTCCTTTCCATATTAGGGATATCGGATTTAAACCCTCTGTAAAGTTTGCCATTTGGGCCCTCTATATAAGGAGCTTCAGTAGTACCTTCTCCATCCAGTACAATTTGACAACCATCCTCATAGGTATAGGTTATTTTTCTCCAAGTACCTACGGCTTCAGGGTGCTGCTGTGGGGCATCTACTTCTACTTTTATAGGACTTGTATTGTCTTTTCCAAGAAAATATTGAACTGGGTCCAGGTAGTGTTGCCCCATATCTCCTAGTCCACCACCATCATAATCCCAATACCCTCTGAAGGTACCATGTGTTCTGTGTTCATTATAAGGTTTGTAGGGTGCTGGACCCAACCAACGATCATAATCAAGCTCTTTAGGAATAGGCATTTCATTCAAACCTGTTTTCCCAACCCAGTAAAATTTCCAATTAAACCCAGTCAACTTACCAACAGTTACTTTGAGAGGCCAACCAAGCATACCAGAATCTACTAGTTTTTTGATGTTTTTGACCTCGGTATTCATACCGTAAAAACTACTGTCAAAGCGAAACCAAGTATTTAATCTAAAAATGTTGCCATGTTGCTTTATTGCTTCCATGACTTTTTTTCCTTCACCAATAGTTCTTGTCATTGGTTTCTCGCACCATATATCTTTGCCTTCTCTTGCCGCATCAGCAGCCATAATGCCATGCCAATGAGGTGGTGTAGCAATGTGCACAATATCTACTTCAGGAAGCTGTATAAGGTCTCTATAATCAGCAAAAGTTTTGACGCTTTTACCTAAAGTTTCTTGAGCGATACCAATATGACGGGTGTCCACATCACAAATGGCTACTGTTTTAGTTCCTGCATAATTGAAATGTCCTCTTCCCATGCCACCTACTCCAATTATACCTTTTGTTAAATGGTCGCTGGGTGCCAAATGTCCTTTACCCAAAACGTGTCGGGGTACAATACTTATACCTCCTAGCGCCAAAAGACTACCTTTTAGGAAGGTTCTTCTGGAATTTTTTAAGTTACTGCTCATATTTAATTAAAATTTTTCTGAACTATTGATCCGTGAATATATTTCCTTGTGAAAGGATAAACAAATAAAAAGGGACTTAGGGTGAAATTTTACTGTGAAAATATAAATTAAAGTCATTTTGGAATGATTTTGGTTATAATTTACGTATAAATAAACAAAATAAAACAAGCATGAAAAATAATAAAAAGGATAACGGTTCAGAAGATAACTTTCAGGACAATAGTTTTACCAGAGCTCAGAAAGAGGCCGAAGATGGAAAAGCACCAAAAAATACCAATCAGCAAGAGGATGAAAATGCCAAAATGAAGGCTAAAGATAAACTAATGCGTGCAAAAAATGCCGACAAAGAAGTGACTACTGAAAGTGAGAAATACAGAAGGGATAACGCTTAATAAAAAAAAATCAACCATCCCAGGATGAAAATGTAATAATATAAAAAACGATGAACAATACGAGGCTCTAAGAGAGGAGGGGTGTAGCAAAGAGAAATCTGCCAGGATTGCAAATGCTCCTGACAGCAAAACAGGTAACAGGTAAAAAAGGCTGACAAGTTCCTCCATATGAGGAGTGGACTAAGGAAGAACTGTACGAGACAACAAAAGAAATTGGCCTGAAGAGAACGAGTCAACTTAAAACTCAAGTAGCGTTGAGCGGGGAATTGTTAATTCAGCTCCATTTACCTGTTAAAGTACTGGCCCTTTTACTCTATATCCTCTCGCTTTCTTTTATCGTTTCTTTTTTTTATGGCCTTTCTCCAAAAGAAAAACATTATAATCACTATAGCAGGCAAAATAATAAAAATCACCAAATCACTGGTCTTGCTTAGGTCAACGGGACCTGTTGGTTTCGGAATGCCTTGCTGAATTTGAGCCATTGCTGCAAAAGGAAGGGTTGCAAGAAAACTCAAAATAAATTTTCGTATTAGGCTAAATCCTAACCTGTTACTGAAGTGGTTTTTAAAGGATAGTTTCGTGTTTTTCATTTGAAGAGTTTTAATGGTTCCCTCAATTATTTCTTTGTTTTCTTTTTTGCTGGAGCTTTATTTGCCGGAGCCTTTTTTGGCTTGGCTTTTTTAGTGTCTCCTTGGGCTTCAATGATTTTCATGACTTCCTCGTAAGTCAAAGATTCCGCTTCTTTATCTTTAGGGATCTTGAAGTTACTCTTATCCATTTTTATAAATGGACCCCATCTTCCATTAAGTACTTGAATTTCAGGGTTTTCATCAAATGATTTGATGTGCTTTTTGGCATCTGCTTCACGCTTGTCTTTTATCAGTTGTATAGCCACATCTGCAGTAACTGACAGCGGATCGTATTCTTTCCCTAGAGAAACAAACTTGCTATCGTGCCTGATATAAGGCCCAAAACGGCCAATAGCGGCAACTATTTTTTTATCCTCAAAAACACCTACATCTCTGGGAAGTTTAAACAATTCCAGCGCGTCTTCCAATGAAATGCTTTCAATAAACTGTCCTTTAAGTAAACTGGCAAATTGTTTTTCTTCATCCTCGGCATCTCCAATTTGGACTAGAGGACCAAATTTACCCAGTCTGGCAATTACCACCTTACCTGTTTTGGGGTCCTTACCCAATTCCTTACTGGAATTAACATCCGTTCTTTTGATGTTTTCGGTTAATTCTACCTTAGAATGAAAATTGTCATAGAAATTCTGAATCATTTCTTCCCAAGGTTGTAAGCCTTGAGCGATTTGATCAAATTCCTTTTCCACTTTGGCGGTAAAGGAAAAATCAATCACATTCGGGAAATGTTCTACCAGAAAATCATTCACCACCATGGCAATATTGGTTGGGAAAAGTTTATTTTTTTCCGTTCCCGTAGTTTCTGTTTTTTCTGTTTCAGTAAAAGATCCATTTTGGATGATCATTTCAATGAATTTCCTTTGGATCCCATCTCTGGACTCCTTTACTACATAGTTTCTTTTTTGTATCGTCGAAATAGTGGGCGCGTAAGTAGATGGTCTTCCTATACCCATCTCCTCGAGTTTTTTCACCAAGGATGCTTCTGTATATCTTGCTGATGGTCTTGTATAGGATTGGCGTCCTTTCATCTCAATCAGTTGCAAAAGCTGTCCAACTGTCAAAGGAGGTAATAATCCTTTTGCTGTTGACTCTTCTTCTTCCTCTTCATCTGTGCTTTCAAGGTAAACTTTTAAGAATCCTTGAAATTTGATGACTTCACCACTTGCACTTAATGTTTGGTCAGCATTTGAAATGGCAATGGATACGTTGGTTTTTTCTAATTGTGCGTCCGCCATTTGGGAAGCAATTGATCTTTTCCAAATCAATTCATACAAGCGCTGTTCATTCCTATCCTTTCCTGCATTTGACTCAGAAAAGGAGGTTGGTCTAATCGCTTCGTGCGCTTCCTGTGCGCCTTCTGATTTAGATTTGAATTTTCTTTTATTATGGTACTCGTTCCCATAAGCTGATTTTATTTCATTTTCAGCATCCTTTAAAGCATCCTCAGACAAATTAAGACTGTCTGTCCTCATGTAGGTAATCTTACCCGATTCATAGAGTTTTTGGGCAATATTCATCGTTTGTGCAACAGAGAAATACAGTTTCCTACTTGCTTCTTGTTGCAATGTGGAAGTAGTAAAAGGTGGTGCAGGACTTTTCTTTGCAGGCTTGGTTTCCATGGATTTGATAGAAAAATCTGCCTCAATGCATTTTTTTAAAAATTCCCCTGCTTCCTCTTTGGTTTCAAACTTTTTTGGTAATTCAGCCTGAAGTGATTTTCCTTCAACATCAAAAAGGGCGGTTATTTTAAAGGTTACTGTAGGATTAAATTTATCAATTTCCCTTTCTCTATCTACAATAAAGCGAACAGCTACTGACTGAACCCTTCCTGCGGAAAGACCCGCTTTAATTTTTTTCCATAAAACAGGAGAGAGCTCAAATCCAACCAACCGGTCTAGGATTCTTCTCGCTTGCTGCGCATTTACCAGATCGTAATCTATAGTTCTGGGAGATTCTAATGCTTTCGTAATTGCAGATTTAGTAATTTCCCTAAAAACTATCCTTTTGGTATTTTCATCCTTTAAATTAAGAACTTCTTTTAAATGCCATGAAATTGCCTCTCCTTCACGGTCATCATCACTGGCTAGGTATACAGTCTCTGCACCCTTTACCAATTTTTTTAATTCTTTGATTACCTCCTTTTTATCGGGGGTGACTTCATAGGTAGGTTTGAACTTATTCTTTACATCAATGGCATTTTCACCCTTAGGGAGATCTCGAACATGCCCGTAGCTGGAAGTGACCTTAAAGTCTTTCCCCAGGTATCCCTCTATTGTCTTGGCCTTTGCAGGAGACTCGACTATAACTAAATTCTTTGGCATGGTTGGTTTCTTTAAAGATAAAAATAAATGGGATCAGGTAAATTTCCGCATTTCAAGTCCTAAAAATAGATGTCATATTATTCTCTTCCAAATAATCATTCAAAGCAATTTTTATTGCCGATAAAAATTCCACATATTTATTTTTCATTTTGAAGTTTAAAATAAGCAAATGGCTAAGGAATTATTATTGGTTCGGCATGGCCTTACCGAGGCACCAAGTTTTGAAACAAAAGATCTTAAGAGGAACCTTACTTTACCCGGAATAGACCAATTGAAAAGATTGTCCAACCTATTGAAAACCAGTGGTCAGATCTGTAATCACCAAGTATATAGCCCCGCCAATCGATGTAGGCAAACTGCCGATATTCTGGCTTCACAAATAGCTATAGATAAATCTTCACTCGTCAATGAGATCTACCAGGCTGACTGGGATGGGTTATTCCAGGTATTCAGTGGGTTTGGGCAAGATGATAATCATGTCATGATGGTGGGACATAATCCAGGCGTTAGTCATTTAGCTGCTTATCTTACCGGCGAGAATCTTTTGCTTTTTTCTCCGGGAATGATGGTGAGAATTGTTTTTTCTATAGAAGAATGGCAACATATTTCAAAAAACAGTGGGATACTCAAAGAAATTCTTCAATAATATTATCCTTTTTTTTAATCTTGAATACGTAAATATTAAATGGCATGTCATTACCAGATAAATCTACAGTTATTTCAAATTTTGACCCAAATAGGGGTAGGAATAAGTGGTCAACTTTTTGGTCTGCCATTTTCCAGCGAAGAGGCAGAGAGGGCAATATGAAAAATATCCAACCGGTATTAATACGGCATGTGAAGCAATGATAGATTGGGTTATAATCAGTCAAAAAGATATTTGAAGAAAGGCAAAATTGTTGGCTTGCTGGGAGGAGACCACAGCACTCCTTTAGGTTTGATCAGGGCTATGGCAGATCAGCACAATGCCTTTGGAATCCTTCAAATCGATGCGCGTGCGGATTTGCGCCCCGCGTATGAAGGGTTTGAATACTCGCATGCTTCTATCGCCTATAATTTCATGAAAATACCTCAGGTTAAAAAACTGGTTCAGGTGGGAATTAGAGACTTTTGTAAACAGGAATGGGAGCACATTCAATTTGAAAGCAGGGGCTCGTTGTTTTCGGATAATCAACTCAAGGAAGAAATGTTTCAAGGAGTTAACTGGAGTGAATTGTGATCGATTGACTAGTTTTGCTAAGCTTAGCCAATTTGGAAAACAATATTCATTAAAAATTCGGTTATTTGGCAATTGATTTTCCTCATGAAAAAGCTGATTTCTACCTATCAACTGATTTTACTTGCCATTCGTGGTAGTGAGCAAGATTTTACCAGGTTACCTATAAAGACAGGAATATTTCTTTTGGCGATTCCTATGATTCTGGAAATGATAATGGAATCACTTTTTGCTGTCGTGGATATATTTTTTGTTAGTAAGCTTGGGGAACATGCAGTTGCCACTGTAGGCCTTACAGAAGCTGTGCTGACAATAATCTACTCTCTTGGGGTAGGCATTAGTATGGCAGGCACAGCGTTGGTGGCGAGAAGGTTTGGAGAAAAAAAGTACCAACAAGCAGGTACTTTAGCTTTTCAGTTGCTATTGGTAGGGGTATTGGTGTCTATGGCTTTGGGTACTGCTGGATTTCTTTTTGCTGAAGATATCCTGCGATTAATGGGGTCAGAATCAAAAGTTTTAGAAACAGGAACTTCCTATACTAAGGTTATTTTTGCAGGAAATACTGCTGTTATGTTATTGTTTTTGATCAATGGGATATTCAGGGGTGCAGGGTCTGCTCATTTGGCAATGCGGGCATTGTGGATTTCCAATGGATTGAATATTTTTCTGGATCCACTGCTTATTTTTGGCCTTGGAACATTCGAAGGCCTCGGGTTGGTAGGGGCTGCCTGGGCCACTACACTTGGTAGAAGTATCGGTGTCCTTTACCAATTGTACTATCTTTTTAATGGCAATCACCGGTTGGTTATAAAATCATTTAACTTAAAGATTCGGTGGGAAACACTCCGGAAAATCATAAATATCACCATTGGAGGAATGGGGCAATTCTTGGTTGACTCGGCAGCCTGGATAGTTCTCACCAGAATTGCTTCAGAATTTGGGAGTGCCGCGGTGGCAGGGTATACCATTGCTTTCAGAATCTTGCTTTTTAGCCTGATGCCGGCCTGGGGTTTATCGGCTGCCGCAGCTACTCTTGTGGGTCAAAATTTGGGAGCAGGAAAAGCTTTTCGGGCCGAAATTGCCACGTATCTTACCGCAAGGTACAATTTTATATTTTTAGCAATTGTGACAGTAATTTATTTGTTTTTTGCAGATTTCCTCGCCGGTGTATTTACACAAGACGAGGAAGTTAGCTCCATCGCTGCAACAGGGTTAAAGGTAACTGTACTGGGTTATGTTTTTTACGCAGTTGGTATGGTGATGGTACAGGCCTTTAATGGTGCCGGCGATACAAAGACCCCCGCATACATTAATATTACTGTTTTTTGGTTGCTGGAAATTCCTTTGGCCTATTATCTAGCGATAGTCTATGGTCTCAATACGACCGGTATTTTTATTGCCATTGCTTTGTGCCATTCTCTTCATGCACTTGTTGCCTTGTGGTTTTTTAGAAAAGGAAAATGGAAATTTGTAAAGACCTAATTAGGAGGAATCCTCATTGAGAAATGTTAAAAAAACTACCGGCATATAGAAACCGGTAGTTTGGTAAAATAGGTTTTGATAAGGTAAATATTATGTCTTTTAATACTTTAAATATACTTAATCAGCCGCTGGATTAGGGTATCCAAATGTATTTATTAAGGGTATTAAATGTTATTTACTGCATATTTCGGGCTTAATCTTTCACCTAAAATTGCTGCCTATGAGTATTCACAAACTACCTCAAAAGACGAGGGAAATGCACAGCAACCACTTCGATTATACGATTTGGAATGATTATCCTTTCCGCGATGATGATATCATCATTTCTACTTATGCCAAATCTGGCACGACATGGATGCAGCAAATTGTTTCCCAGTTGATTTTTAATGGAGAAACAGGCTTGCCCGTAGCGGAAATGTTTCCATGGATGGATTTACGCATACCTCCTGCACCTTGTGCATAAACGCCCGGGCTGTTCCCGGTCGTATTTCATATCTTTTTGCAACCTGAAGGGAAGACAAACTCTTGGTCGTAGTGGCCATTTCAAAACAAATATGAAAAGCCTTAAGTAATCCAAATTTGACTTTGTGAAACAGCATATCTGCTCCTGGGGATTCTGTATCACTGCATTTGTTTCACGTTCTGGAATAATCCTTACGTATCTGACTGCCAGAATGCCCACATTTCCTGCAAGTATAACCAGTTTACCATTTAATTTCACTCAGATACTTCTTGCAGTCCAAGTCGATTTGGAAGCGTCTGGTAAACGCTATAATGCTTTGACTCTGAAAATATCCATTTAACTCATTTTTGAGTAGATAAATATATGAATTTAAAGGACTATCTCAATAGAATTATTTTTAAAGTGCTGAATATAAGAAGTTTGTGAGTAAACATTTTTAAGCTGGGTTAAAATGATTTTAATACAATTGATTGCCCTGAGAAAACCAGCAGACCATATATACTCTTTAGTATAAATTAATATATACTTTTTTGTATAGTTAGAAAAAATACATATATTTGTTCCGTAGGTTTATTTTAATCAAAATAAAAAAATCTATTATTAAAACCTCTAAATAATGAAAATAACAGCACAGGACGAGTACGGATTAAGGATACTGGTACGTATTGCAAAATGTAAGAATCAGTCTGGGTTAAGCATTCCTCAGCTCAGTGAAGCGGAAGGCTTGTCGAAACCCAATGTTTCCAAATTAACCAGAATACTTCGTGTTGAGGGCTTGATTAACAGCACCAAAGGACATGTTGGAGGATATGTACTTGCTAGGCCTGCTGCCGATATTACGGTGAATGATGTCTTGAAAGCTTTAGGTGGACGTTTGTTTGACGAAGAATTTTGTGCCAACCATGTGGGAATACTAAAACTGTGCACTAATTCTGTTGATTGTTCTATTCGTTCACTTTGGTCAATGGTGCAATCTACTATTGACAAGCTATTGGATAAGATAACACTGGCAGATTTATCGAATAGTGAAAAGGAAGCTGCATGTACTTTCCAAAATTTATTTGAGAAAATACCAATTAACATAGAGAATAAATACTAATTATGAAAACTAAATAACTAAACAAAATGATAACAGTTTCAGAAAACGCAAAACAACATGCGTTAAGTTTAATAGCAAACGAAAATAGCCCCGAAGGAACATTTATTCGTGTTGGTATTGAAGGTGGTGGTTGTTCAGGTCTTTCCTACAAACTCGTGTTTGATACTATTATTACAGAAAGCGATCAGGTTTTTGAAGACAAAGGAATAAAGATTGCTGTAGACAAAAAAAGCTTTTTGTATTTAATGGGTACAGAGCTGGATTATGCGGGAGGCTTAGACGGAAAGGGCTTTGTATTTGTCAATCCGAACGCAAGTAGAACCTGTGGTTGTGGAGAATCGTTTGGCGTGTAAAATAGTTTAAAAATGTAAGGTTAAAAGTGTTTAGGTTGTTTTTTAGAAAATGTGACAATCTGGATGCTCTTACAACAATAGATGAACATAATATATGGCAATTATAATTACAGATGAATGCATTAATTGTGGTGCTTGTGAACCGGAATGCCCTAATAATGCGATCTACGAAGGGGGTGATGAATGGCGTTTTTCTGATGGAACATCAATAAAAGGAATGTTTAATTCAAAAAGCGGATTGACTGCCGATGCAAATGATCCGCAAGAGCCTATATCAGACGAATTTTATTACATAGTAGCCGATAAATGCACAGAGTGTGTTGGCTTTCATGACGAGCCGCAATGTGCCGCTGTTTGCCCTGTTGACTGTTGTGTAGATGATGAAAACTGGCGGGAAAGCAAAGAAGAATTATTAATTAAAAAAGACACACTACACCTAATAACTTAATCTAGATGACTATTGGGATTTGCCAATAAATAACATACAGAAAAACGTAAAAAGCATGAATGAGGTTATAGAAGAAAAAATCAGCACGGAATACAAATACGGTTTCGTTACCGATATTGACTCTGACAGCGCACCGAAAGGATTGAATGAAGATATTATTCGTTTTATTTCTGCAAAGAAAAAAGAACCCGAATGGATGTTAACCTATCGATTAAAAGCATACCGTCATTGGTTAACAATGGAGGAGCCAGACTGGGCTCATGTTTCTTACAAGAAACCAGACTTTCAGGATATCATATATTATTCAGCTCCAAAGCCAAAAAAAGTATTAAATAGTCTAGATGAGGTTGATCCAGAATTGTTAAAAACATTTGATAAGCTTGGTATTTCAATCCAAGAGCAAGAACGACTTACAGGTGTAGAAAGTAGAGTCGCAATGGATATTGTTGTGGACAGCGTTTCTGTAAAAACAACATTTAAAGAATCGCTAGCTGAAAAAGGAATTATTTTTTGTTCGTTTGGCGAAGCGATTCAAGAACATCCTGAATTAGTAAAAAAATACATTAGCTCGGTTGTTCCTGCCAGCGATAATTTTTTTGCGGCACTGAACTCTGCTGTTTTTACCGATGGCTCATTTTGTTATATTCCAAAAGGTGTTCGTTGTCCGATGGAACTTTCCACATATTTCAGAATAGAAGCGGCAGGTACTGGTCAATTTGAACGTACCTTAATTATTGCAGAGGAAGATTCGTATGTGAGTTACCTCGAAGGCTGTACAGCACCAATGCGTGATGAAAATCAATTGCACGCAGCAGTAGTGGAGCTTGTAGCACATAAAAATGCGCAAATAAAATATAGCACTGTGCAAAACTGGTATCCGGGCGATAAAAACGGCAAGGGAGGCGTATTCAATTTTGTTACTAAACGGGGTATTTGTTTGGAAGAAAATGCTAAAATTTCTTGGACACAAGTAGAAACAGGATCTGCAATTACTTGGAAGTATCCATCGGTCATTTTAAAAGGCGACAATTCGGTAGGTGAATTCTATTCTGTTGCAGTTACAAACAACTATCAGCAAGCCGATACAGGAACAAAAATGATCCATATCGGAAAAAACACCAAAAGCACGATCATCTCAAAAGGGATTTCAGCAGGCTTTAGCAATAACAGTTATAGAGGGTTGGTTCGTGTTGTAAAAGGCGCAGAAAATGCCCGTAATTTTTCGCAATGCGATAGTTTATTGATGGGGGATCAATGCGGTGCACATACATTTCCATACATCGAAATAAAAAACAACACCGCCATTGTAGAGCATGAAGCAACAACTTCTAAAATTGGTGAAGACCAGCTGTTTTATTGCAATCAACGCGGTATTGATAATGAAAAAGCGATTGGTTTAATTGTAAACGGCTATTGCAAAGATGTATTAAGTCAATTACCAATGGAGTTTGCTGTTGAAGCACAAAAGTTGTTGGAGGTTTCTTTGGAAGGTTCAGTAGGATAAAAATAAATTCTCATAATTCATAAGATTCAAAAAATGCTATCAATTAAAAATTTGCATACGTCAATTGACGGAAAAGAAATTCTGAGAGGAATTAATTTAGAAATAAAAGAGGGAGAAGTGCACGCTATTATGGGACCTAATGGTTCGGGAAAAAGTACATTGGCAGCAGTACTTGCAGGACGTTCTGAACATGAAGTTACGGAAGGTAAGGTAATCTATAATGGTAAAAACCTGTTAGACCTAGAGGCTGAAGACAGAGCCAGAAAAGGGGTGTTTCTTGCATTTCAGTATCCCGTTGAAATTCCGGGAGTAAGTAATGTTAACTTTTTGAAAACTGCTATTAACGAAATCCGTGCCTATAAAGGGTTAGAACCTATGAAAGCAAAAGATTTCCTAATGATGCTCAAAGAAAAGCAAAAGTTAGTTGAGATTGATAAAACACTTATCAATCGTTCTATAAACGAAGGCTTTAGCGGTGGAGAAAAAAAACGGAATGAAATATTTCAGATGGCAATGCTGGAACCGAAACTTTCTATACTTGATGAAACCGATAGCGGACTTGATATTGATGCATTGCGCATTGTTGCCAACGGAGTAAATAAATTAAAATCGAAAGAGAACGCAACAATTATCATTACACACTATCAACGGTTGTTAGATTATATTATTCCCGATTTTGTACACGTATTATACAATGGAAAAATTGTAAAGTCAGGATCAAAAGAATTGGCTTTAGAGTTGGAGGAAAAAGGATATGATTATATTAAAGAAGGAGTAGAAGCTTAACTTATTACAAAATGGAAACAGCTATTAAGACTAGTACAATAAAAGATAAATTTATTTCTGAATTTGAGAACTCTAAATTATTTTTATTTGGAAATACACAAATTCGTAATAAGGCTATAGAAAGCTTTTACAAACAAGGTATTCCAACACGAAAGCACGAAGAGTATAAATATACTCGTGTGGATTTGATGCTGAAAGGAGAATTTGATTTTTCGACAAATAAAAACTGTAGTAATGCGCAAATTGAGTCCCTTAAATTTTTAAAAGATGCCTATGTTGTAGTTATCGAGAATGGTATTTTTGTTGAAGGATCATCAAACTTGCAGAACCTTCCAGAAGGGTTAACAATATGTAGTTTAGTAGATGCGGAAAAAAGAAATTCACCTGTTTTTGAAAAACATTATGCACAATATGCAGATGTGAAAGCAGATCCATTCATCGCATTGAATACCGCTATGACTAAAGATGGTGTATTTATTCATGTTACAAAAAATGTAATCATTGAAAAACCGATACACATCATTCACATTTCAACAGCCTCGGAAAACACCATTATTCATCCACGAAATTTAATCATTGTTGATGAAAATTCGCAGGCAAAAATCATAGAATCATTTGAAACGGTAGATGCTACCGCAAAAATATTTAGTAATGCATTAACAGAAATTGTAGTTGATAAGCACGCCATTGTTGACCATTATAAAATTCAAGATGAAAATGAGGTGGGTTATTTAATAAATACTACACAAGTAATTCAACAAAAACAAAGTGTATTTTCTACCCATACCTTTACGTTGAGTGGTTCTTTGGTTCGTAATAATTTAACCTTAGTGTTAGATGATGAACACATTGAATCGCACTTAAACGGATTGTATTTAACGACAGGGAATCAAGTTGTAGATAACCATACTGTGGTAGATCACCGCAAGCCAAATTGCAATAGTAACGAGCTTTATAAAGGTATTATTGAAGGGAAATCAACAGCAACCTTTAATGGAAAAATATTTGTAAGGAAAGATGCGCAAAAAACAAATGCGTTTCAATCAAACAAAAATATTTTATTGAGTCAAGCAGGAACAATTAATACAAAACCACAATTAGAAATTTATGCTGATGATGTAAAATGTTCCCACGGATCAACTATAGGGAAATTGGATGAAGAAAAAATATTTTACTTACGTGCACGTGGAATAGGTGTGATAAATGCTAAAAAATTATTGATGCATGCGTTTGCTTCGGAAGTTGTAAATACTATAAAAATTGAGGCTTTACGTGAGTATGTTGAAGAAAAAATTTCTAAAACATTTGAATAATAAAAATGGTAAAAAGTACAAAAAATGGTACCCTCAATATTCAAAAACTTCAACAGGATTTTCCTTTACTTTCCAAGAAAATAAATGCAAAACCACTAGTGTAATTGAATAGTGGGGCAACAGCACAAAAATCGAAAGTTGAAAGTCCAAATTTTGCAGGACTAAGCTTTCTAATATTGGATTTTAGACATTAGACTTTTAAATATATAAATGACGATCGAAGAATTAGAAAATGAAATAATAGAAGAGTTTGAGTTATTTGGTGACGACTGGGAAGGAAAGTACGAGCACCTGATTGATTTGGGAAAACTATTACCATTGATTGACAAGCAAAACAAAATCGATGACAGGTTAATAAAGGGCTGTCAAAGCAGAGTGTGGCTTCACTCAGAATTATATAATAAAAAAGTTGTTTTTACAGCCGACAGTGATGCAATTATTACGAAAGGAATTGTAGCATTAATGATAAGAGTTATATCAGGTCATACATCAGATGAAATTATAAATACACAATTTGATTTTATTAATAAAATAGGCTTGATAGAGCACCTCTCCCCTGCCCGTGGTAATGGTTTAGTTAGTATGATAAAACAAATGAAGCTTGATGCAATGCTATTGAAGTCTAAAGCTTGAACTCTCAACATTAATACGTTTATAACATTAAACTAAAAAGATGGCAGCAATAATAATTACACAAAATACTGAGCTTACACAAAAGGCTATTGATACACTTAAAAGTTGTTACGACCCTGAAATACCTGTTGATATTTGGGAGTTAGGCTTGATTTACGAACTGAATATTGATAAAGAGAACAACCTCACAATGATAATGACTTTAACATCACCCTCATGCCCGGTAGCAGAAACATTGCCACCTGAAACAGAACAAAAATTGCGTGAAATAGAAGGCGTTAAATCAGCAAAAATAACAATGACTTTTGAACCTCCCTGGGAGAAAGAAATGATGAGCGAAGAGGCACAACTCGAATTAGGGTTTATGTAAAATGGAAAAGGAAATAATTAATAAAGTAGCATTAAGTGGCATTATCACCATCAACCTTGAAGAGCTTTATCCTCAGGGTGAGCGTGTATTGTTCGATATAAAAGAGTGCTTGTTTCAAGGTTTATTATTGAAAGAAAAAGACTTTAGGGAATTTGTCAAGAATGAAGACTGGAGTAAATATACAGATAAATATGTTGCACTTATCTGTTCAGCAGATGCCGTTGTTCCAACCTGGGCATACATGCTATTGGCAATACAATTAGAGCCTTATGTAAAAAGAGTAGTGTTCGGTGATTTAGAGACACTTGAAACAATTTTGTATAACGAGATACTCAACAAACTAAATATCAATGATTATAAAGATGCCCGTGTCGTTATAAAGGGTTGTGGACACCTGCCTGTACCTCAGTCTGCTTATGTTGAGATTACCAGACTTTTACGCTCAGTTGCAAAAAGCATCATGTATGGCGAAGCTTGTTCTACGGTTCCTTTATACAAACAGCTAAAACAAGCTGAAGATAGTCGTAAATAATAGGAACAATCAAATAAGAATGCCATGAAAAAAAATAGTCACCGATAAACGTTTAAAAATTAAAATAAAGTTGTATTACAGAACAATAATAACTGTCAGGAGTACGGGTATTTATAAAGTATGGTAAGACAAATATCCTAAAACTAGAATAATATAGAATAAAATACTTATTTCAGAAAGGATATTCATCAGGAACAATTAAAAATTATGAGTAAAAAAGAAAAAGTATTATTGACTATGACTGGTGGCATTGATAGTTCTATTGCTGTAAAATTGTTATATACACATTAAAAAAACTTAAAAAATAGACAAAATAGAAAATTTAAACGTTAAAGTAACTGTGCTGGCAAACGAGCCAATAATGGTAGAAGGTAGCATTACGGTAGTAAAAAAATTTGGCAGCTCATAAACAAAAGAGCAAAAATATTTCTTATGCCGGTGCGGATATTCACAGAATAAACGCTATTGCGATGGCTCGAATAAAAGCAATAATTTTAAGGATTAATAAATGAAAAATGATTGGTTTTTTTACAAAATACACTTCTTTGAATGCAAATTTGTTGACTGATTTAATTATATCTCCAAATTTACATCAAGAAGAATGTGGAAAGCTATAAAAGTTTAAACAGTGTTCTTTGTTCACATTTCAAAATTGATATTTGTAAAGACTGCACCGAAGGAAAGAAGGTGTAGGGCTAAATTTTATTAAATATGAAAATACAAAACGTTAGTCAAAAATTGATCAGTTCTCATCTTATTTCCGGAGAAATGAAACCCGGAACCGAAATCGGGTTGAAAATAGATCAGGTATTGTTACAAGATGCCACCGGTACATTGGTAATGCTTGAATTGGAAGCATTTAATTTAAATAAAATCAAACCTGAGGTCGCAGTACAATATGTAGACCACAACCTGCTTCAAACAGATTATAAGAATATGGATGACCATCTATTTCTTCAGTCAGCAGCGGCACGTTTTGGATTCTGGTTTAGCAGGTCAGGAAACGGAATTAGCCATGTAGTGCACATGGAGAGGTTTGGTAGGCCAGGCAAAACGCTGTTAGGTTCAGACAGTCATACACCTGCCGGAGGTGGTATTGGAATGCTTGCCATCGGTACTGGTGGATTGGATGTAGCTCTTGCTTCAGCAGGTGAACCGTATTTTGTTATAATGCCAAAAGTGATGGGTATCAAACTCATTGGGAAGTTACCCGACTGGGTAAGTGCTAAAGATGTGATTTTAGAAATGCTTCGTAGGTATGACGTGACAGGAGGACGTGGATAT
>Ga0222651_1000180_pt1 | contig 48971 bp, 42 predicted proteins | sample AntAcemetagen369_FD_179855 | JGI IMG/M metagenome (GOLD analysis project Ga0222651, IMG submission 179855) | Saline water microbial communities from Ace Lake, Antarctica - #369 | ecosystem: Environmental > Aquatic > Non-marine Saline and Alkaline > Saline | place: Antarctica: Ace Lake...
CTAAATCCTCTAGTAACCCAGCATGATGGAGATAATCTGTTACAACTTTAGACCCTGGTGCTAGGGAGGTCTTTACCCAAGGTTTAACATCAATACCCCTTTCCCTCGCTTTTCGAGCAATAAGCCCTGCCCCGATCATAACACTAGGGTTTGAAGTATTGGTACAAGAAGTAATGGCTGCAATAACGACTGACCCATCATAGAGAGCGAATTCCTCATTATTCAATTTGACAGCCACTGTTTTTAAACCATTTTTTACTTTTGTTTCTATTTCAAGGTCACGATCTAGCTGTTTTTTCCCACTTTCCATCGGATGATTTCCTCCACCTTCATCAAACCATCTACCAACTTCTCTTTTTTCAATGGGGATATATTCTCTGCCATGCACTTCCTTAAGTAGGGAGCCGAATTTTTCTTTAAATTCCCTTAAAAGGATCTTATCCTGTGGCCTTTTTGGTCCTGAAACTGTTGGCTCCACGGTGCCCAGATCTAATTCCACAATTGAGGAATAATTGATATCGTCCTCATTTTCTCTCCAAAGCATATTTGCTTTGGCATAGTTTTCTACAAGTTTTATTTGTTCTGGAGCTCTGTTGGTCCTGCCCATATAATCTAGTGTCCGATCGTCTATGGGAAAATAAGTAACCGTACAACCAAACTCAGGAGACATATTTGAAATGGTAGCCCTGTCTGGCACAGACAAACCGTCCAGCCCGGGACCAAAGACTTCAACAAATTTGCCCACTACGCTTTGTCTCCTCAGGAGCTCAGTGATGGTCAAAACCATATCTGTAGCAGTGGTACCAATTGGTAAAGCCCCTGTAAGCTTTAAGCCAACCACCTCTGGCATGATGAAATAGATAGGTTGGCCTAATATGGCAGCCTCTGCTTCTATCCCTCCAACACCCCAACCAACAACACCGATTCCATTGACCATAGGCGTATGGGAATCTGTTCCTACCAATGTGTCAGGAAAAACATTTCCATCTCTGGCAATTACTCCTTGAGCCAGGTATTCCAGGTTCACCTGATGGCAAATACCCATACCTGGTGGGACTACTGAAAAGTTATTAAACGATTTTTGAGCCCACTTTAAGAATTCGTACCGCTCACCATTCCTTTTATACTCCACATCTACATTTTTTTTGTAGGAATAATCGGTACCAAAATAATCTACTTGAACGGAATGATCCACTACCAAATCAACGGGGATTAATGGATTTATTTTTTCAGGATCTTTTCCTTTTCGAACTGCTTCCGAACGGAGAGATGCGATATCTACAACCGCAGGCACCCCCGTAAAATCTTGCATCAAAACCCTTGCGGGTTTGTAGGGGATATCCTTATCTGAAGGTGCAGGTTTCCAGTTAAGCAAGGTTTCAATATTCTCCTTTGTAATAGCAAAATCATCGAAATTCCTCAGCGTATTCTCTAAAAGAACCCTGATTGAAAATGGGAGTTTATTAATTTGATATCCTTGCTTTTGTAATTCTTCCAAACTCCAGTAATTAAGTTCACCTTGAGCTGAGGGAAGTTTCTTTATGATTTTATATGGATCTTTTGTCATAAAATAAGAAGGATTATTAATAAAAAAGATATTAATTACGAATTTTAAATATTCTCTAATATACTAATATATGGTATTCCAATCAATCATGAGGCCATAAAAAAAGCGGAAACAAGTTCCGCTTTTTTAAAATTCTATTGTTATTCTGATTCAGCTTGCGCCTTGTCTCTTTTTCTGAAAGATTTTCTGAAAAGCCAGTGATAACGCAAGGCCTCCAATGTTTCATTCATCCTTACGGTACCAGTATCCAAACTACTCATCGTACTTTTCAAGTAGGCGGCAAATTCCTCATCATTCAGTAGCATTCCGATAGCATTGTCTGTTTTATTAAGGTTCTCACTGACTTTATTGAAATTTTGAGCCGCATCACTTGCTTCTGAAGAAGTATTTTCGAGATTTTCGGCAGTAGCCTTTAAACTTTCAAAAAGCGTGGTATCATTAAGCATTTTATCCACAAGCCCTCCTTTTTGGTTAAGCCCGTTAGAGAATTTTGCCAGTTCGGCTGTCATTCTGTTACTATTGGCTGCAGTACTTTCCAGGTTTTGCAAGGTAGCTTTAAAGGTTTTTACTAGCGTACTATCTGTCAACACTGCGCCAACTATTCCCTCTCCACTCGATAATTTATGCGTAAGAATCTTCAAGTCTTCAGTAATGGAAACAAGGTTTTTGTTGTTTATCTGTAATGTTTCCATCATCTTATCCGTATCTAATGGCATCTCAGAAGCAAGCTTATCACCGTCTTCAATAGTGGGTCCCTGGCCTGACCCTCTATAGATCACAATAATTTTATTCCCTATAAGTCCATCAGAACTAATGGTAGCTTTAGCGTTCTTTTTTATGTAATCCTTTGATGATGATTCAATATTCATTTCAATTTCCACCTGAGAATCACCGTAGAAATTGATTTTCTTCACTGTTCCAATTTTCACACCCGAAAACCAAACATTATTTCCAGTTTGTAAACCTCCTACACCGTCGAAGACAGAAGTGACCCGAATACTTTTAACAAAGGCTTTCTGTTGTGCTCCAAGAGTAAGGATGCCAGCAACCAATATAATGATCCCAATTAACACAAATATGCCAACCTTAACAGATCTTTTATTTTCATTTCTCATTGTTCGATGAAATTATAGTCATAAAATGATTTTACTCTGCCATCTACGGCATGCTCAAATACCTCTTCAAATTTTCCCGTATTCCCAAAGTGCCCATCCAGAAGCACCGCCATCCTGTCTCCTGTCACTTTTGCACATGTTAAATCATGAGTGATAATGATAGAGGTAGTTTTGTACTCATCATTCACTTGATTGATCAGGTTATTTATATCCATACAGGTAATGGGATCCAAACCAGCTGTAGGTTCGTCATAGAGCATAATGGCTGGCTTCAGGATAAGTGTTCGGGCTATACCAATTCTTTTCCTTTGTCCACCTGATAATTCCGATGGCATTTGATTAATGGTTTGAATAAGTCCAACCCCCTCCAATACTTCCTCTACCAATTTATCTTTGTCCACTTTGCCAAGGTTTTTTACATTTCTTACCAAAGGAAATTCCAAATTTTCTCTTACCGTCATGCTGTCATACAATGCACTTGCCTGAAAGGAAAACCCGATTTTAAGTCTTAATTCATTGAGACTTTTCGGTTTTAATTGACTCACCTCTTGCCCCAAAACAATAGCTGAACCACTATCCTGAGTGAGTAAACCAACCATGATTTTGATCAATACTGATTTCCCACTTCCTGACTTACCTAACACCACCAAATTTTCCCCACTGTATAGGTCTAAATTGACATTCTTGAGAACGTCCATATCCCCAAAAGACTTGGAGAGATTTTTTATTTCAATTACTGTATCTATCATATTAAAACTGCCTAAGGAAAATGATAATCTGTAAGGACAACAATTCTTCAATAAATATTAAAAACATGGCCATAACTACAGCGGAATTCGCTGCTTTACCTACTCCTTCTGTTCCTTTGGTTGAATTATACCCTTTATAACAACCAACAATCCCGATAGTAAATCCAAATACCAGAGATTTTAACATAGAGGAAGAGATATCAAGAAATGAGATTGAGTCAAACACCTGAACAAAGAAAGTGTTCATGCTTACTTTCTCATTCACGTTAACGTTTAAAAACGCCCCCATCAGGGCTAAAAAATCGGTATAGAGCACCAAAACTGGAATCATAAATGTACTCGCCAAAACCCTTGTTACAACTAGAAATTTAAAAGGATTAGTCGCAGATACTTCCATTGCATCAATCTGTTCTGTAACCTTCATCGACCCGATCTCCGCCCCAATACTAGAACCTACCTTACCTGCAGCAATAAGGGCTGTAACCAAAGGCCCCATGGCTCTTACTACGGCTATTGATATTAAGGCTGGTAACCATGAAGTGGCTCCAAATTCAGAAAGAGATGGCCTGGATTGGTTGGTGAAAACAATTCCAACAATAAATCCGGTAAGGGATATTAATGGTAGGGAATTGTATCCGATTCGGTAACATTGTTTAATTACCTCCTTAAATTCATAGGGAGGTAACCAAACTTCAATAAAAAATTTCTTCAGAAACTTAAATGCCCTTTCAAGCCCAACGAAAAACCTATCTATTCTTGTACTAAACACTTTTTCATTTCCTTTGAGGTTTTCAGCCATATTATTGATATATTTAATTCAAATGCTTAATGGATTTCAAAAATCAACCAATAATTTTAATCGGCCAAAAGTTCTATAAAATTTTCTTCTTTTATTGGTTTAATCAAAAACCCACTTATTTGCTTAAATTCTTTGCTTTTATCTATATCCTCTGGATCAATTGATGCGGTAAGCATTTTAACATTTCCATCAATACCTTTGGCTTCCATCCGCTTTAAAAAGTCCCACCCATCCATTTTAGGCATGTTTATGTCCAATAAAATTACATCTGTGTAATTGTTACTTAACCATTCTAAGGCATCGAAGGGGTCTTCAAAGAAAACCATTTTTAAGCCCCTATTCATTTTTTCTAAAATACGCTTGTTGATCATGTGTTGCACCTTATCATCATCAACAAATACAATTGTCTTCTTATTCCACTTCACCTATTGACCCGTTTTCTAACATTTGTGTTTTTTCTTTTCAATTTTTCATTTTAATTTCATTAATTCTACTTCTCAAAAACACCCTGTGAGGGGCAATTTATCCAATTTATAACCTTTGATGGTTTTTTAAAATTATGGAAAACTGAAATAACCCTAGTTTAAGTAGGTAAACCCGTTTTTCATGCACTAAAATAATTAACTTCCTGATTTATTTTAGTATATTTCTATCATTTAACTGATAATAAGGTTTGGATGTTCCCCTAATTTTCAAAAACATAATCCATGCCAATTTTTTATAAGGTTGTTTCGAATAAAAAAACCCAACAACTTGAATTATTTTTTTATCCTACAGAATAAATCCTGCCAATATCTAGTATTAATCTCAAAAATAAATTTTTTATCCCTATTTGTTGGAATAAAACTTCTGTATAATTCTTTTAACACAGATCATCTTGAACAGATATTCGCATAAGGACAATATTGACACTTTTTAATATCAGTTGTTTGATCAAAGGCTTGGTCTTGATCAAATATTTCTTCCAAGGTTTTTTTAAGATGGGTAACGTAATTATCTCTATAAATCGAGTAGTCCGTTACTTCCATTTTTTTCCTAGGGCCAATAATTTCCTGTAGGTAAGGATTAAAATCCTCTTTAAATATTTCGCGTAAATTAAATATAGCCGGTTTAAGCATGTGTTTATTGTCAGGGAAGTTGGCTTCATACAATAAACCATAGAAGAAAGTTTGCATCGCTGCTTTATTTCTATCGGAATCATCCCTGTCAAACAAACTTTCAATGCCTTTAAAAGTTTTATTATCCTGGCCAGATTTATAATCTATTAACCTGACAGTCTCACCTATGCGATCCACTCTATCAATAATGCCTCCAAGTGCCACATTAACCATCCCCATATCCGTATTTATGGGTACAAAGGCCCGGTATTTTTTACCCGCTTCCAAGGAAATAATTTCAAAAGGAACGGATTCTTTGTCTTTTATCAATACTCCCTGTAAATATTTTTGCAATACATCTCTTGCTATCACCAATTGCCCAGTTAATTTTTGGCTTCCTTTTTCCTCCAAAAAATACTGTTTTTTAATCGCATTCATAACTGCAGGATACACAAAATCCTTTAGCCCCTCAATATCCGATTTCTCCACAATTCTACGTTTTTTCCTTTCTATAAATCCCATGTAGAGATTTTCCAGAGACATGTGAACAAGATTACCAAATATCGCTGGATCCACTTCCTCTTGAACCTCCTCTGGAACTTCTATTCCTGCTATATAATTAAGGTAGAATTTAAGTCTGCAATCCAACCAGACATTTAATGCAGAAGGGGAGAAGGATACTGGCTCCCATTCACCACTTGAAGGTTTAGTGTATCTCATTAAGTGGGACAATATGGCCTTATCCTTTTTTATTGAAATCGGCCTTGTTGCTGACAAATTTACCGGAATATGTGTAATGCTGTCCTCTTTCTGAATACCCTCTCGGTTCATTTCTATTTGAAGCTGATGAATATACCGACTTTTTTCACTTACCTGGCCTTGGGTACCAGCTGTAGTATAAAGTAAATGAACATCTTCAGCCTCATGCAAAAGCCGGTAAAAAGTATAGGCATAAATAGCGTCATTCTGCTCCTGAATTGGCATACCAAAGGCCTTTCGAAGATTAAAAGGAATCATTGAATTCATAGCACTAGAAGGTGGAAAACTTCCTTCATTCATATTGCAAATAATGACCCTTTTAAAATCAAGGTTCCTGGATTCTAGTACGCCCATTAATTGAAGGCCCTCTAATGGTTCTCCTTTAAAGGGAAGTTTAATTTCTCCAAAGACCTGCCGAAAGATTCTTAGAAGAAAAGCAATATTAACTTCTTCCTTAATCTCTTTTTCAACAATTGCCTTAAGCCTGTTCATTTGCTTGAAACACTGATAAAGGTAGGTCCGCTCCATGCTATTTTCCTCTAGTGGCTCTGCCAGCATCCGGATTAGCGCCAACATATTATCCATCAAATTATCAGTAGTCATTTGCTGAAAAACTTTCGCAAATAAAGGCCCACCAGCTTCTAAATCGGTTTCGGAAATGTACAAAGTATTGGTCCTGGCAAACGCTTCGATTAAATTTTTTGAAAACTCAGGAGCAGCGTCATATAAATAGACAGTGGATAAAAGTTCTTTGACAGGTTTATGGTAAAACATTACATCCTCGTTCACAACCCGTGTATACCTCTGCAAGTCTACAACAGCCTCCAGAAAAGTGAAAACGGGGGTGTGTTTGACTGGAAACCCCATGGTGACGTTCACCTTATTGACCTTGTCAGGCAAAAGATTTAAAACAGGAAAAAGGAGCTGCTCATCAGGTAAAATAACTACCGTCTCCTCCCAATTCTGTTCCAAATCAGGAATGGCCTCTAAAATTGCCCCTACCATGTTTGCCTGGTTTATTTTTAAAGGCACAGCGTAGGTTTGAATCTTCCTTTTATTTTCTTCAATGCGTCCTGGTGTAGTTTCATGGAATGTTGGGCCTAGTATCTTGTCTTTCTTGTAATCTCTAAAAAACATACCAGCCTCTTGGTTTAGTGCATTCAGGTAATATCGATCAATATCCCAAAAAACCTCTGCACCAAAATTTTTAACAAAATATTTTATAAGTTTTTCTTCAGCCCCAGTAAATGCATTAAAGCCTACGAAAATAGCACCTATTTCCGACGACTCCACTTTGTCCAACCCTTCGGCCACTTCACGGTATATCCTCCCACCATAAGCCAGCCCTAATGTTTTGAGGGAGGTATTAAACTGATTGTACAATGGGAATAAAACATCCCAGAACCTTAAAAACTTCTCCTGATGAAACCTGTCCCTGCTTTCAAAAGACGCCCAAAATGCCTGGATCAATTCGATTTGAGTGGATGAAAGAAAACTCCAGTCGCTTTCAAGGATTTTTTGTTCTTTTAGGTTTATGAATAATTTCTCAGGGTTAACCAGGAATTGATCAAGATCATTAAAGTCCCTAAGGATCATTTCTCCCCAAAAATAAAATCTGTCAAAACTTTCTTCACTACCAGAAAGTGGTTTAAAGACCTTATATAGCTCATAAATTAATGTTAGCTTATCTGCAGGTCGCTTACCGGCGATATCATAGAAAAAATCCTCAATGGTTATTACTTTTGGCATGTAAGCAGGCTGGGTAACTAACTGTCCCAGATACTTTGTAAAGAATAAACCGGCCCTCCTGTTGGGCAGTATTACTTGACTATTTTTTAGGTCAACCCCCCTCTGCAATAAATCTGCGGCAGTGCGCTTTAAGAATCCATCCATTTAAACAACCTTTACTATTGAACCACTTTCGATATAACAGATAAACCCTCGAACCACCTTCTCCTTTTCAATACTTTTCACTAGCGCCACATAATCCAATACCTGCGTCTTATGAGAGGCTCTTTCTTCACCTGTTTTAAAATCTACTACCTCTATACCATTCGGATAGTAAATAATTCTATCGGGTCTCTTGAACTCTCCCCCTGGAAGAAATATCCCCTGCTCGGTAAGGACTTTTCCTGAGCCGTCAAACCAGGAATTAAAAGTGGTATGTTGGCAGAGCTTATCAAACTGAACTTCTAAGGACTGCTTTTCCTCATCGGTAACAGCTCCATCAAAATACATGGTTTGGAGTTCAAGTAAGAAATCCATTTTAGTTTGCGATTTTTCAATTATCCGATGTACCAATACGCCAAACTCCCTCTTAGAAACAATTTCAGAGGCTTCAAATTCGCCAAACACCTGCTTTACCTTCAAGGATTTTTCCCATGGTCTATATTTCCACACCATGGCCTGGACAGGGATAGCAGTAGCTTTTTTTGCTTCATTTTGGTGCCAATCTCCTAAATCAAACTCCAATTTTTCTTTGTTGTAATACCTCTCAAAGTTCAATAATTCATCTCCTTGAACTTTAAAATTCATAATCTCTCGCAATAAATCTGCAACCGTAGTCAATTTTCTGGTTTTTCCAGGTTTATTGTAAGGAGTCATTCCTAGGAGAACCTCCTCTGCCCTTGTGAATGCTACATATAGCATATTAAGAGAATCAAGATGATGTAGAAGATTTTCCTCCAGGTAAGCTGCTGAGAAGGCGGAATCAAGAAGTTGCGACCTTAAAGTAAGGGGGATAATAGCAGGTGGTAAGGTTTCATCCCAATCGTATTTTGTCCAAATGATATTTTCTTTCCCTGTATCAAATAACTTCCAATCCAGGTAAGGCAAAAGAACCACCTTATACTGTAAGCCTTTGGATTTGTGGATAGTTTGTATGCGAATAGCATCAAATTCTTCAGGGATTTTCACGGTTCTTTTGTAGCCCTGCTGCTCCCACCAGTTGAGGAAACCACCAATATCAGCTCTGTTTTTAGCGATAAAATCAAATACGGCCTCCTTAAATCCCGACAAATAGGCAAGTTCACCAGTCCCTTCATTCAAGCCTATAAGATCGATCAAGGCTTCCAGCAAATCCATTAAAGGCAATTTCCGGAAGTCTGGGAGCTGACTAAAAAGCTTTTCTTTTAATCCTTGAAATGCTTCTGGAAGGCTATCTTGCTTAAATAGTACATGGTCAAAAGGTGTATTTCTGATCCTTGCCAATTGGATCCAAAAGGTTTTTTCTGCAAGTGAGTCTTCCGCATCATTAATTATTTGCAATGCGGCCAAAAGACATTTTACTACGGTGGCCTTGGTAAGAAATAGTGCCTCATCTGACAGTACATCATACCTGTAATTATTGCCTTTATTATCCTCAGCATAGGCCATAAAGGCATCCGCAATCTGAGCCGCCTGTCCATTCTTTCTAACAAGAATAGCAATGTCTTTCAATTGATAGCCCTGATCCAGTAGGCCTTCCACCTGGCCTGGCAGCAACCTCAGGATTTCATCCTCATATTTGGTTTCTTTATCTGTTTCTATAAAAGTCAACTTCACTTTCCCATTGATCCCCTTCGCTTTTTGTTTGGGTGCTACGTTCTGTAGGATATCAGCATAGGCCTGTTCTATCATTTCCATCGAAGGATCGCCCAATGTTGACTTTAAGTGGTCACTTAAAAATTTGGACAGTTTTGAAAACAGCGTATTGTTAAAAGCAACAATATTGGGTAAACTCCGGAAATTGGTATCCAATTTTTTTACATTGAGACCAAAATGTCCAAGATCATTTTCCACCTGTTCCATTAGCAGACGCATTTCGCCTCCCCGCCAGCGATAAATAGATTGCTTGACATCTCCTACGACCAGGTTGGTTTTACCCATAGAAAGGGCATTAAGCAAAAGAGGGCGGAAACTTGCCCATTGAAAGCCGGAGGTATCCTGAAATTCATCCAGTAAGAAATGTTGATATCGATTGCCCACCTTTTCATAAATAAAGGGGGCATCATTGTCACTGGTGATTGATTTAAGGAAGTCATTGGTTTCAGAAATCAAAAGCATGTTTTCTTCTTCCTTCAATTCCTTCAATTCCCTAAGAAGATAGCTGAATAAGCCGAAAGTATATAGATTCTTAGAGATTGCATCCAATGTGTTCCAATGCTTTTTCATCGGCGCAAATTGGTGCATTATCTCTCCCAATCCCTCATGATATGCCGACTGGATGGCGGCTTTGGACTGGCTCGTTTTGGTATACCACCCCTCCGGTCCAAGCAACAATTTTTCCTGAGTATCGGTAAGAATTGGTACTGGCTCGTTCTTATCTCCTAATTGATCAAATTTTCTACTAAATGACCTGCTTCCTCCAGAAAAATCCTCCCAAACCAGGCCATTTTTATCCCTTATAATTTGAGCCGATGACTTTAGCTCCAAGGTTTTGTCAATGATCACTTGCTTTTGTTCAAAGATAAAGTTCTTGAACTTTTGAAACGTTTCAGGATTCGCCAAAAAATCATTGACTTCCTTTTGAACCATTTTAAAATCCTCCAGAAAGATTTTCTTTCCAAGATCTTCCACCGATTTTCTTACATCCCATGACTTGCCTTCGGTAATCTTGCTTATAGAAAATTCAACCATCCACTTGTGTAACTCCGGGTCATCTGCTACGCCAAGCATTAGCCTATCCACCATCCTGGCCATTACACCATCAAGATCCAGTTCTACATCAAATTTGGCTTGAAGGTCAATTTCTCTTGCAAAGGCCCTTATTACTTTCTGGAAAAAACTATCAATAGTGCTCACAGAAAAAGATCCGAAATCATGAAGGATCGCCGAAAGAACCTCCCCAGCCCTCTTAGACAATTCCGCAGGTTCTAGCTGCCATTTTTCCAAAAGCTCTTTATCCATTGTCTCAGATCCATCCACACCCTGTTTAAGTCTTTTTAACTCATTGATGATCCGGTTTTTCATCTCCTGAGTAGCCTTATTGGTAAAGGTGACTGCCAAAATTCGCCTAAATGCAATAGGAGATTCAAGGGCTAGTTTAAGGTAGGCTGTGGTAAGGGTATAGGTTTTACCCGATCCGGCAGATGATTTATAGATTTGTAAGGGAGTTTCTGTGATCATTTAAATCAATCGGTTAGGGAATCTATAACACAAAATTGACACTTTACCATTTCATGCAAAGTGAAGTTATGAAGAAAAGTTTCAGACTATAGCTAAATAATGAATATTTTTGAAATTGAAATGAAGGTAAAGTTTCCTTCGCCATTCCCAAATCGAAAATAAAATGTTTTTTTATATTTCTCAGTTATTTAGTTTTTTGATAATGCCTTTTAACATCTGCATGATGCTTATCCTTTTGGGCTATGTTTTTTTAAAAAAATCTTGGGGAAAAAACATATTACTGGCTGGTATTGTGTTGCTACTGTTTTTCTCCAATTCCTATATAGCCAATCTGGTAATTTATAGTTGGGAACCAAAACCTAAGCATTTTTCATCTTTGCCTACATACGAATTAGGGGTCGTTCTTACAGGAGTAACGCATATTGATAAACTCCCTAAAGACCGCACTTATTTTGCTCGAGGAGCAGATAGGGCCACACAAACTGTACAATTGTACAAAATGGGGAAAATAAGGAAAATTTTGATTTCTGGGGGGCTTGGTTTTAATCCGGTTCATCCACTATCAGAAGCTGAATCTTTAAGGGATTTTATGGTTTGGGCAGGGGTAAACGAAGCGGATATAATCGTAGAAACCAAGGCGGTCAACACCCATGAAAATGCATTGTTTAGCGAAAAAATAATCACGTCTGATGAAATAGGGCTGGACCAGCCAAAACAGTTGTTATTAATAACATCAGCCTTTCATATGAAAAGAGCTGAGGCGTGTTTTTTAAAAGTTGGCCTTCACCCGGATACTTTTCCAGTAGATTTTTATGGAAAAATACCGGAAGCAAATTTTAAATCAATAGTTCAGCCAGGTCTTGAAGCCATTATGGTATGGCACAAATTGATAAAAGAATGGGTGGGAATAGTAGTTTATTCTCTAGTCGGATATATTTAACCCAAAATATACAATTGTTTTTCTATTTCGTAATGTAATCACATCCTGAGAAGAGTCAGAACAGCTTACTCGGAATCCTATTGCATAATCCGGATTTAATTTAAATTTTCAGCTCCAATACAGCGGCTGTTTCTACCATGTAGAAGCCTTTAGCTTGGGCATCGCCCTTACAATATCACTAACACTTATTTGACCTATTAATTTTTCATCTTTGACTACTGGAAATCTTCTGATTTTCATCGTTAAAAATCTATCTGCAGCATCAAATATTGAAATGTCAGGCGGTAAGGTGAATACTTGGGTTGTCATTTGTTCGGATACCGCAGCTGGGAATTTCGGAGTATTGGTGTACTGCCCTTTAATTATTTCTTTAAGGCAGTCTCCTTCTGAAATCATCCCTACCAGCTTCCCATTGTCATCCACTACAGGGGCACCTGAAATCCTCTTTCTGGTAAGAACCGTAATCACATGATCAATTGTATCCTCCGGCCTAAATGTAATCAAATTTGTTGTCATGAAATCTTGGACCAGAATTGGTTGGTCACTAATTTTAGTTGGGGCTTTTCTTACCCCCTGGAAACTTTTTACCATCTTTTTACAGGGTTTATTGAAGGTTTAATATATCATTTAAATCCCAAAAAAACAAATTATTACACCATAAAATAGCTTCAGTTTGAAGTAAAATCAAACTTGAATTGAAATTTTAGCACAGGATAATTGGAAAGCCTCTGGCATTCTCTGGTACTTTACCTAGAATTGGAAGTACCCCTTTTATTTCTTATAAAAACCAATTTATAATGGGTCAATATCCCCTATTTCAGCACCTCCACTTCCATAGTTTACCTGCTCTTCCTATCCAGAGATTGTGTTTTTTAATCGCCATTATCAAGACAACACCTATCGCATAAACCCTGATAAAACACATGGCCAGAATTGAGAATAAAAGCCATTTCTGCCCCCCAGGCCAATGGTCTTCAATAAAACCTACAACAAAAAAAATCAATACGTTCTATTTACCTCGGGATATGGTTAAAGCTCTTTAAGGAAGCCAATAACCTCGCGCATTAACTCAGGATCAACCGTCAGTACCATGCCTTCTGTTTCTTCTATTTGGGATAGCTTTAAATGTTCCTTTGAACCACGCATCGTGGATGGTCTAAACACCTTACAGGAAACATGAATTTCCTTCAGTTTACTTTCCTTGTTCAAGTGCGCTATATCCTGCAACATTAACCCACCTCCAGGAAGGATAATTACGCGTTCTTTTGCCTTTTTAAGTAACTCAAGCAACACGGGCAATCCCTCTTTAACCCTGTTTTCACCACCTGAGGTTAGTATTCTTTTAAAGCCTAGATCTATAACCTCTTCCAAGGCCGTATTTTTATCCAGAACGAGATCAAAAGCCCTGTGGAAGGTACAGGGTTTTCCACCTGCAACTTGAATTAATTGCTTGCAATCGGGCGCATTTACTTTACCCTGTTTATTTAGAATCCCAAAGACAAATCCATCCGCACCATGATCTAGAAAAGCTTTAATATCCTCTTTCATGACCTCAAGTTCTGATTCGCTATAGACAAAATCCCCACCTCTGGGTCTGATCATCACAAACACAGGCGCCTTGACCTTACTTTTTATTACCTTTAACAAACCCAAACTTGGCGTGGTACCACCTTCCCCAAAATCAGCACAGAGTTCCAGCCTTTCCGCACCATTTTCAACAGCTAGAACTGCTGCCTCCAGGGTGTAGACAGGGGATTCCAGTAAAATATTTTTCTTCTTCATTGCAATAATTTTTACTTAAACCAGCTATTTGAATCAATAAGTTCTTGCTTATACCTATCGTGATGGGCGTAGTTAAATCCAGATCGGATTGAAAATGCTCCAATTTCCCCTTCCTTATTTAATGCCAAAAACCCTATCTGTGTATTCGCTAAATCCTTACTTTTAGCTACTGCCCGTTTCACAGCTTCCTCACATGCTTCCTGAGGTGTTCTTCCTTGCCGCATCAATTCCACGATAAGAAATGCGCCACAAATACGAATAACTTCTTCTCCCAAACCCGTAGCAGTGGCAGCTCCTACTTCTCCATCAACATAAAGACCTGCGCCTATAATTGGGCTATCGCCTACCCTTCCATGCATTTTATAGCCTAGCCCACTGGTGGTGCAAGACCCTGCCATTTCCCCGGCAGCATCTATTCCTATCATACCGATTGTATCATGATTTTCCACATTAATTATCGGTTTATATTTAGCGTTTCTTTTCCAATCGTTGTAACCTTTGCTTGCTTGCGGACTTAGTACTTCTTCTTCAACCGGCAATCCTTCCTGAATAGCAAATTGTCTAGCACCTTCTCCCACCAACAATACGTGTGGTGTTTTTTCCATTACCATCCTTGCAAGCGTTATAGGATGTTTTATTTGCCTTACAAAAGCTACAGCACCACAGGATCCATCCCCTTTCATAATAGAGGCATCAAGAGTGACTATCCCCTCCCTATCTGGGACCCCATTTAGCCCTACCGAAAATACACTTTTGTCGATTTCTGTCACTTTTACTCCTTCCTCAACCGCATCTAGGACATCTCCATTGGCTGATAAAATTTCCCAGGCTTTGTCATTTGCTGCCATACCATGGTTCCATGTTGAAATTACCTGTGGTTTAGAAATCCGCTGACGGTTATTTGTATTTCCTCTAAAACCAATTCCAGCCATCTGATTTGAAATTGGGGCTAGGACCAAAGAGGAGAGTAATGATCTTTGAAGAAATCTCCTTCTACTTTTCATACAATTATTTTTGTTTCTTGGTATAACTTAAACAATAAATAGGCAACAGCAATTCTATTAGGTGATGTAATCACTTCCTGAGAATGGTCACCACAGACTACTATAAATCCTAAAGCATAATCCGAATTAAAAAGTAAGGAAACAAACATGATTATTTTTTTTCAAAAAATAGCTTGGCTTTAGGTATTTTATAAATAATTTGAATTGCTAAAACCAACCACAAAGAATTAATGGCCTATTGCTCACTATGTCTTAAAGGATATAGAAAAAAAAGTGACCTCCAACTTTAGCTTGCGCTTATTTGAAAATGTAAATTTTTTAAATAAGTTGCCTTAATTAATTAAAATTTTTATTATTTTGCATCAAACTTTATCCCATGAATTTAATAGACCCGAAGATAGTCCTGGATAAGAAAGAAGGTGTAGTTGAAATCAAGAACTATATTAATAAACTTAAAATTGTTAAAGAGTTATATACTCTAGGGAATAATACTGCGAGCAATATTTGCCAATTGGTAGGTATTAGTTTACCTACAGTCAATCTCTTATTGGCTGACTTATTGGAAGAGCAGATAATAATAAAAGAAGGGAGAGGTCAATCACAGGGAGGAAGAAAACCAGATTTGTATGGACTTGCACCTGATTCCTTCTATATTTTGGGCATTGATTTGAACAAGTTTGGAGCAAAGGCTGCTATATATAACACTAAAAATGAAAAGGTTAGTAAAATAAGTAACATCAAATTATCCTTGAATAATGAATTGGAAACTTTGGATGCTATTTATGATTTTTCAATGAAAATCATACATTCGTCTGGAATTCCTGAAGAAAAAGTAATAGCAGTTGGCATTAGCATGCCTGGATTAGTAGACAGTGTTTCCGGAGTAAATCATACCTACCTAAAATCTGGTAAAAAATCCTTAAGGGAGCAGTTGGAAGATAAGTTTGGTAGAAAAGTATTTATTGAAAACGATGCAAGGGCAAAAACACTTGCTGAGTTTAAATTTGCTAATAAGGGCACCAACAAAAATGTGATGGGAATTTTTGTTGATTGGGGCATAGGACTTGGCATCATTATAGATGAAAAACTTTACAGAGGTTATTCAGGATTTGCTGGTGAGTTTAGCCATTCACCTTTATTTGACGCAAAGGAAATAAGTTGCACTTGTGGCAAAAGAGGTTGTTTAGAAGCAGTGGCTTCAGGAGGAGCAGTTGTTAGATTGGCCAAAGAAGCCATATTGCTGGATAAAGACTCTATTCTAGCCAAGCTGGCTGACGGTAAGGGGGAGAACCTAGAACCCTCTACAGTGGTGGAAGCCGCGATCGCCGGGGACCAAAGGGCCATAAGTATTTTGTCAGATGTAGGTTTAGATTTAGGTAGGGGGATTGCCATTTTAATTCAGTTGTTAAACCCCGAATTAATTATTTTAGGTGGAGCCATTGCAGAAGCCAAACAGTACATCACCACACCTATTCAACAGGCTTTGAATATATATAGCATGGCCAAATTAAGAGAAAAAACCTCTATAGAGCTTTCTCAATTAGGTATGGAAGTAGGGCTTAAAGGAGCCATTGCCATAGTTAATGAGCATATCTTTGAGGACACGATAAATTCACATTAGATTAAACAAATTAGATACAAGCATATGTTAGCGAATTATCCACTTTCGAAGACTGAAGAGGCTTTCTTTAGAGATTCTGATATTGAAAAAATCTCCACCAAAATCCCTTATCTGGCGGTTGATAATTTCCCTAAGCTAGGTTTACTTACGGCTTGCCGATTCCTAGAATGGGTTTCTACGAACCCTGAGGGAGTAATCAGTTTGCCTACTGGCAAAACACCTGAATATTTTATCAAGTGGACAAAATTTCTTCTTGAGAACTGGGATGAAAAGAAAGGACTTGAAATTAGAGAAAAATATGGGTTAATTGACTGCAATAAGCCTATTTTAAAAGATCTTCATTTTGTTCAAATAGATGAATTCTATCCAATTTCATCCGCACAAAATAACAGTTTCCACCATTATGTAAACAAGTTTTATATTGAGGGTTTTGGCCTAGATCCAAAAAAAGCCTTGCTTATAAATTCCGATGAAATAACGCTATCAGAGGGAAAAAGTTATAAAGAAGTCTTTCCAGATTCTAAAGTGGATTTGTCTTTAAGGTTTAGAGAATATAAAACTCCTCAAGAAAAATTACAGCAGGACTCCATCTACCTGATCGACCAATGGTGTGGTCAGTACGAAGCGAAAATTCGTGAAAAAGGGGGAATAGGTTTCTTCTTAGGAGGTATAGGTCCTGATGGTCATATTGCTTTCAATACACGTGGTTCGGATATTTTTTCTACAACCAGGCTTACAGAAACTAACTTTGAAACGCAAGCCGTTGCTGCAGGTGATTTAGGGGGTATAGAAATATCTGCCAATCGCCTTGTCATTACAATTGGATTGGACACAATTGTCCATAACCCTGATGCTGTTGCTATCATCATAGCTGCAGGAGAAGCCAAGGCGGGAATAGTGAAACAATCATTGGAACTATCGATGACCAATGTATACCCTGCTACTGTATTGCAGAAATTAAAGAACGGAAGATTCTTTCTCACAAAAGGAGCTGCCTCAAAATTAACAGATAGTACAGACCAATACTATTTCACAGGAGAATGGAACGACACAAAAACAGAACGTGCCGTTTTAGATCTTTGTAAGAAGCTACAGACGTATGGTCATAGAATCACCCTCGAGGATCTTAAAGAAGACAAATACACGAGTCAGATTCCTGAATTAAATGAAAATACTGTAAAAAATGTAATCAAAAGTATCAGTGAGAAGATAGACCGGGGAATGAAGGAGGAAAAAAATGAAGTATTCCTTCATACAGGACCTCACCATGATGATATTTCGTTGGGTATATTACCTCAAATCACCAAGCAATTACATGAAAATAGCAATCAGGCTCACTTTGCTGTCCTAACTTCCGGATTCACAGCTGTAACAAATACCTTTGTTATAGAAACACTTAGGAGCGCCAAGAAATTGTTGGACAATGGAAGAATTCAAATGGTGAAATTTGAAGATTTCTATTCCTCTGGCTACAAGTTAAAGATGGACAAAGATGTTTACCATTATTTGACAAATGTGGCCTCTGACAATGCCGAAGAACGACTTAGAGGCCTCTGCCATAGATTGGTTAGGGCCATCGTCTTTACCTTTGGTATCAAGTCTACCTTGCAGCTTAGGGAGCAGATAAATGAAATCATCACCGTTCTCAAGAATTCTTATGATGGTGAAAAGAACCCCAAGAACATTCAAACCTTGAAAGGAATGATCAGGGAGTTTGAAGAAGAACTTGTATGGGCTCATTTCGGTGTTCAGGTAAAAAATGTTCACCACCTAAGATTAGGATTCTACACAGGCGATATTTTCACCGAACAACCAGACAAGAAGAGGGATGTAGAACCTATCCTGAATATGCTTAGAGAAATTAAGCCTACAAAACTTAGTTTGACATTAGATCCTGAAGGCAGTGGCCCTGATACGCATTATAAAGTATTGCAGGCAACTGCAGAAGCAGTAAGGCAGTGGAGCTTAGAAGAAGACCTAAGCAATTTCAAGATAATAGGCTATAGGAATGTATGGTTTAAATTTGACGCAGCTGAATCTAACGTTATTGTACCAGTTTCTTTGGGAGACATGTCAGTAATGGAGGACTCGTTCTCAAACTGTTATATGAGCCAGGTAAATGCCTCATTCCCAAGCTATGCCCTCAATGGGAAATTTAGTACCCTGGCCAAAAAGACATGGGTAGACCAACTTAGTGATGTTCAGTTGCTCCTTGGTAAAAACTATTTCTACCAGCACCAGTCTGCTAAAGTCAGATCAAGCCATGGCCTGATATTTTTCAGAGAAATGGATGTTGAGGATTTCTTGGTTGAGGCAAGAGAGTTAGAGAAGTCTACAGAAGGCATGCTCTAACGAAACAAATTATTTATCAAATTCACTTGTGGTAAATTCATCACAGGTGGACTTGGTGTTTTACTACGCCTCATGCAGGCTGAACGCCTGGAAAGCAATATACAGGCAATTTGTTTGGATACATTATAATTAATCAGGTATACCCTGAAATTTGGGAGTAAAATGAAAGGTAACAATATGGTTCTTGGATTGGATATAGGGGGCACAAAAATTAGTTCAGGATTATTTAGGGATGGAGGTCTAATAGAGAGCATGGAAATAAAAACGCCGGCAAATGCTCCTAAAGAGGAAATCCTCGAAACCATTTCTCAACAAATTGCTGCCTATAAACATTTTAATTTAAAAGCTATTGGAATAGGTATCCCAGGACTAGTGGATCCCATACATGGAATTATTTATAATCTAGCCAATATTCCTTCCTTCCATAATGTAAATCTTAAAAAATATTTGGAAGAAAGGTTCGGGATTCCTGTTGCCATCAATAACGATGCAAATTGCTTCGCTTTGGGGGAGTATAAATTCGGTGCAGCCAGTATACATAAACATGTCATCGGTATAACTTTAGGCACAGGTATAGGCACAGGTATAATTGCCAATGGGCATCTTTACACAGGTAGGCTATGTGGTGCTGGTGAATGGGGAGCAATCCCTTACCTAGATGGCACCTTTGAGGACTATTGTGGAAGTAAATTTTTTAAAGAGAGATACCAAACGAGTGCAAAAAAACTTTCCGTACTCGCAAGTGTAGGTGACCAAGAAGCCATTGCTATATTTTATGAATTCGGAAAACATATTGGCGCCCTGATTTACAGGCTATTGCTGACTTTTGCACCTGAGGCCATTGTGATTGGTGGTTCTATAAGAAAAGCCTTTCCCTATTTTGAAAAAGGGGTTCAGGAAGTAATTGACGCATTCCCCTATCTACCTATTTCTGGAAACTTAAAAGTATACGTTTCCTCATCAATCGATTCTGCAATTTTAGGTGCCATATCTCTTGTAGAGGAAAATAAGTACCTGATTAATAATGAAGAAAGCAGCAAAGCCACAAATCCTTTGGTTTAAAACAAAGGCTAAGTCTAGGGGAAAGTAAAAAAAACTGGCTAATGTAAATAGCCATTAGCAAGGTTATTATTAAGGACCGATAAGGGAAAACTTTAATTAATTTTAATTCTTCCTTCCTAGAGGGAGGGACCATTCAAGCATATTCTTCTCGGTATTTAACCACATGGGGACATTTGGTTTCAGTGAAGACTGCCGAGACTTTTCTTGGAAAGTGTATCAACCATACAAAAGCAGAGTAAGAATCTGCATCATTGGCAGTCAGTGAATTAGATTCTAAATAAACATTTACCAACCTATAAACCTGAGTTCGATCCAATTTCATAAAATAATCGTCATCGGTAGGCTTAGGGAGTGCTTTGTGTGGAGAAAGCCGTGGGACACCTTCGACAAGCTCAGGGAACAAGACATACACAGACTGCCACACCCTTTCCCACCTCTGCCACCCCCAAAAAAGGATTCGCAGTGACGGTTTATCCGGAATTTTATGACAATATTACCTCGAAATCAGGTAATTACGTGGTGGAAACACTTCAAAATCAGTCACTTCATTACTGTTTCCGTATTACAATGTGGTACTAAGGAAAAGTCTCCAAATAGCCTGATTTTCTTGTGATTACCCCCCCCCTTCCCAGCGTAGTCAAATCTTGGTTTGAACTGGGTGTAATTTGCAATTGCACCCTTATATCCTTATTAATTTGTAATTGGTTTAATACAAATGATCTTTTCCTATTCTAAAAACCAAATTGCAAATCCGGTTGGATATTCGAGCGTAGATGCAATTTGCGCTCAGGCAAACTTCATCCTTCTATTCTAATCAAATTGTAATTGGAATGTTCCCCCAAATCACAAATAATCCAATTCTATCAGCCCATTTAATCCTGAGTAATTTCTGGCACCCGAATACAAATAATCTTCTGGTTTTCCCACAATACCCACTCTCACCGGATTCTCATGAATATATTTCATTCTAGTTTCGATCATTTCTGGTAGATAAAGCTCTATAGCATGGTTCTCGTGCGTCCAGAATTGTATCTCTCCAGACCTTTTGTTGAATTTGGCATGGTCGTTAAAGATCATCTTCAACCATTCTTTTCTGCATACCCGTGGAATATCCTGAATCATTGCAAGTAATTTCTTACTGGTAAATTTTTTAAAATCACGTACCCATGTTGACAATTTCCCTTCTATTTGCTGGGCAACCAAATGAATATGATTCGTCATGATAACGTAGCCAAAAAGGTAAAGTCCTTTTTCTTTTCTGCAATAAGTAAGGTTTTCCAAAATAAAATCACGGTAAATCTTTCTTGAAAACACATCAGCCCATCCCACTACCTGGAAGGTTAAAAAATAAAGCATTTCCTCGTCTCTTATTTGATATCTTCACCCATAACTAAAACTATTGCATCTACACTGGAATTGCAAATTCCAAGGATAAAAAGGTAGGTACGAGCGTAAAAAATAGCTTCTGTGAAGCTTTTTAGCGAGTAGCCAGTATGCAAGGCTGGAAATCTACACCTAGCGGCTATGCCAATCTTCACCCAGGGGGGCGCAAAAGACATGACAGCCTAGGAGCGAAGAGCAGACCCGAAGGGCGGCAGGTGGGCTGAGGAACGAAGCTTACCTGACGGGCTGGCGTGGCTTTTTACCGACGACCGATGACGAACACCGCTTTACCTGCGAACGTTATCGTTGCACCGTGTGTCATTTCCTGAATTTGGCGGGTTATTTAAATCTTTTCTTCCACCTTTTGGGGTGACGATTTGTGTTGAATACCGATATCACATCAATATTGGCTCCATTGACAACATACAAAAGCAGATATGGGAAACGATCCACTACAAAAGCCCTCACTTTCTTTTTGTAACGGATCCGATACGTCATTGGATTGCCGGAAATGGCCTGTCCAGCTGCATCAAGCGATTCCAAAAATTCTCCCCCTAAACCTTCTATTTGCTTTTCATACCAAAGATAGGAGTCAAAAACATCCGATTCCGCCTCCTCGGACAGTTGGTAATTATAGGGCATCTTCTGCGCGACTCTTTATCCTCTCCCTTACTTTGTCCCAAGGGGAGAACTTCATCTCTCCATTTTCATATTTCTCAAGCCTGCTGTCCAGTTCCTTCGTCTGTTCGGCATTTAATTCAAAAGAACTTTCCTGTTGCTCTTTCAGTCCCTGGATTTGTTCAAGGACGGACTGATCCTGAAGCTCCGTGAGCCAATGGATAAGATCGACTTTGATTGATTGGATATCCATACTAATCATTTTTATATGTTCCATAAAGTTAACGATTTTTATGTTCAGTTAAGTTTCCTTTATCCCAATGGATGATATTTTAAAACCTGTGCCTTCAACTAATAGCCTCAACCTTAAAACTCCTAGTCAGAGGGAAATTATCGAATGCTTTAGTTGTATTATTTTATTATTTTGTTTATTTATTTCTATTTGTTCTAAAAAATCATCTCTATTACTTATAGTTTCCTGAAGACTATTGAGCCATTCGTTAATATCTACTCCGCAAAGTTCAAAGTGTTTTACATCTCAATTTCGTTGATTAATTTGCTCCAAAATACTTTGGGCCTCTGCAATCCCCACGTACAATGCTATCTTAAGTTTTGCTACATGAAGCGAAGCTTGTAAATATGAATTGAGCCCTGCGCTTAATGGTGGGATTTTGGAATATTCATCCAATATTGCAAGCAATTTTTTCAAAAGGATATCACCTTCAAATGATATTAGCGTTTGCTCCTTTACACAATCTACTACCTCATTAAAAATAGAACCGTGTTTACCATAATTTATCGAAAATTGCAGACCTTTTTTACTGTAATACTCTTTTAGCATTATTGGCCCTGACAAACAAGCCTTAAGGTTATTCCCCAATCTATTCCCTCCAAGCGAATACATCACAAAATGAGGCCTATATTCTTCAGTTTTTGGCAGTTTTATTAACTCCATACCGACTATTATTAACCCCACAATCTTATAAAGTTTATCCTGAGCATACAAGCTTAATTGAGGAAAGGCACTTTGCCAGTCCATTGCCACTCTTTTTTTAATTTCTTTATCTATCACCATTTTTTGGTTTTACTTTATCAATTGTATATCCATGGAAATTTTTTGGTGCTTTTCTAGTTTGTCTTTTCCCCAATCCGCATCACCAAATTTAAAGTCATAAATTGATTTTGTATCATTATTAATTACATCTAAAAACCCTTTATTACCCGTTCCTAGATCGGAATTGTTATTAAAATATTTATTAAACTTAAATCCCCCTCTGCTCGGCGTAGTCAAATCTTGGTATGAACTGGGTGTAATTTGAAATTACACCCTTTTATTCTTATTAATTTGTAATTGGTTTTATACTCATGGTCTTTTTCCTATTCTAAAAACCAAATTGCAAATTCGGTTGGATATTCGAGCAAAGATACAATCTGCGCTCAGCCAAAGTTCATCCTTCCATTCTAATCAATTTGTAATTGAAATACCCCCCCAAATCAACTATAATCCAATTCTATCAGCCCATCCCACACCTGGAAGGTTAAAAAATAAAGCATTTCTTCGTCTCTTATTTGATATCTTCACCCATAACTAAAAATATTGCATCTACACTGGAATTACAAATTCCAAGGATAAAAAGGTAGGAACGAGCGTAAAAAATAGCTTCTGTGAAGCTTTTTAGCGAGTAGCCAGTATGCAGGGCTGGAAATCTACAATTAGCGGCTATGCCAATCTTCACCCAGGGGTGGCTTTTCTATCTAATTTAGGGCTTTTGATGTTGAGCTTTAGGGTATTTTTGAATACATTTAAAGACACGTTTAATTCCCATTATGCCTAGAAGCAAATGTTCTTTAATTCTCATCTTCTTATTCGCATCCTTAACGAATAATCTTATTGCTCAAATAAACACTTCCAATGAGGAAGTATTTGCCAGGGATAGGATGATTGAACATCTTTTTTCCATTACAGATGTAATGGTGACAGATGTTACGAGCCCACCTGGAGCAGCTAGATTTTATAGCTATTCCCTTTTGGCAGCCTACCTTGTGTACAGTGATGCTGAAAATTTAAACGAAGTCCCCCTGATTCAACACCTCCAAAGCCCAATCTCTAAGCTGGATCCAACCTTGAATCTTGAAAAAGAGGGCATAAACCTGGCTTTTGCTAGTACCTATGCAATGCTGGAGGTAGGCAAAAACATAATGCCTTCCGGAAAAAAACTGACAAGTGCCCAAGAAACCCTAATAAATCAATATTCGAAAAAGAAGCTTATCAGGAAGAAAGCGTTAAAACGAAGTATCAGTTATGCGGAAAAAATTGCGGCGGTAGTATTGAATTATGTCAAGGAGGATGGCTACCGACAACTTAGCACGCTTAAACGCTACAGCCCTACCAAGGGACATGGAAGATGGTACCCTACTCCTCCTGCTTACATGGCAGCGATAGATCCAGAGTGGCGAACGATCCGTCCCTTCTTTTTGGAAAACCTTCCTTCTTTTAGCCCACCTGCTCCAGCTGAATATTCAGAAGATGAAAACAGTTCTTTTTTTACCCAGTTGACTGAGGTTTACGAAGTAACCACACAATTGACTGAAGAACAAACGCTTATCGCTAATTTCTGGGACTGCAATCCTTTTAATGTCTCCTATAGTGGGCACATGGCCATAGGGCTTAAGAAAATTTCACCAGGTGGACACTGGATGGGGATTACTGGAATTGCCAGTCAGAAAGCGGAATTGGGCTTTGAGGAAAGCCTATACATCCACACCCTTGTAGCCATGGGGCTTCACGATGCTTTTATTAGCTGCTGGGATGAAAAATACAGAAGTGACCGGATAAGACCCCTTACAGCTATAAACCAGCTAATGGACGAAGCATGGCGCCCTATACTACAAACACCTCCCTTTCCTGAATATACCAGTGGGCATAGTGTGATCTCAAAAGCCTCTGCAGTTTTGCTGACTTCCTATTTTGGGGAAAATTTTAAATTTATAGATACATCAGAGGTATTCTTTGGCCTTCCTGAGCGAGAATTCGATTCCTTTCTAAAGGCATCAAATGAAGCAGCAATTTCAAGATTATATGGTGGCATCCATTTCAGAGATGCCATAGAGGTAGGAATGCAACAAGGTGAAAAAATTGCCAATTATATTTTGGAAAGAACAAATTCACACCAAAACCGCTTAATTGGAGCTACCCCAAATCCTGTGAAATAGCCTAATCCTGATTAATTTCTTTTATCTGAAAATGATCAAATTTGACTTCAAATCCTGCTCCCTTAGGAGAAGCAGCCATGAACCCGATTTGTAATGAATGTGAAGGCGGAAAATAAGCTTGTCTTAATAATTGGAAGGAGGCACCATCCAAGCTGTAACTTACCTCTACATAATCTTTGCCTCGCTTAGCTTTGATATAAAAGGTCGCAGGCATACCCTCAATTGTTGCTACGGACCAGTCTGAACATTCTCTTGTAACAACAGCACTGGCATTTTGAACGCCATCCACATATTCAATCCCTGCTTTAATCCAGTTCTCCCTGTCGAGAAAAAGCATCAAACCAGCTTGGTCATACAAGTCAATGTATTTCCCTGAGAATTGAAGTAAAAGTTCAAAATCTCCAGATTGATCGGTATGTAAGAAATGACCGGTTTCACTAATAAAACCATAATGGGTCTTTCGCCAGAAGTCCGTTTCTGAGTCTGTCTTTAAATGCAAAATCCCTTTGTCTTCTGACCAAGAATGAGGTGGGTTCATCCAATTGAATTCACGTCCTTTTATTGTAAGCATAACTTATAAGGTAAATCTGACCCGAAATATGAAATAGACAATCAATTACGGCTTGATCCGCCGCGGCGGACAAAATCATTCATTATTTTAAAGCACGGGGTTATGTTCGCATTATTTATCATAATCTCATTGTACTTTCTAATAATATGGTCATTGCCCATTTTAGATTAAAACAAAAAGGAAAATAAGTCATATTAACGCCTCATTTTCCTTTTTTAATCATTTATTGAAAGTATTCAAATTAGATCAACCATGAGGCTTCTATTTGAATTTAAGCCTTTCTTTTTTATCCAGTACCCAAGAAGACATCAAATCCAAGATAGGCTAATCCCTTAAAATCTTGTGTAAGGGTGGTAAGAAATAGTACAAGTGTTCAAGAATCGCTATTATCCAATGAAGGTTCCTGATAATTAATTAACGTCAATCACCATCTTACCTAGAGAAACCACTATTTTCAAAAGGCGGTCATTAATTCCTTTTCTGGCTGAAGCGAACGAATCCTTATTGTAACAATCCGTATAGTCGCTTAGGTGTAAAAAGAGTTTACTCCCTCCATCCGTAAGCTCTGCACTAATCTTCAGTCCACTGCTATAATCTAACTGAACCATATCCATTTGTCTCAATTCCGGTTCACTTTTTCTTCCTGTAAGCTTGTTGAAAAACAGTTGCTTTTTATAATCAGAAACACTTACCAACTCTTCATGCATGGCATCGGAAGGCGGTTTGTTTCGAAACCTATCAAATATTTTTTTGTTTTCCCCCTCTGAAGTGATGTTGAAGGTTTTCTCCCCATATAACTTATACCTGATCTGTAAATCAACATGAAAATCGTAGAGACTTTTTTCCTTTTCTTTTAGTTCTTTGACCAATCCTTCAATCAATAAAATCTGCATTTCAATATTCTTGTCCTTTTCAAGGTCAAGAATCACATGATTGCGCTCATCAAAAGCCAAATAAGCCTCAATCCCTTCGTCAATGTTAAGGATCCTTTCTTTCAAGTCCTCGTATCCGGCATGTGATTCCTTATAGGCACCATTATTTTTTGTGACTATCTTATCAATTTGCTGTGACAGAACCACCCCTTTTATTACCAATTTGGTCTTGTCTTCATCCATAGATGGAAAAGAATTTCCCGCTAAAAATGTGTGGGTGAAAATAGCAGCTTGCTGATGTGCATTAAAGACCAAAAATCTCCCCTCAGCATTTGGGTAGCCAATTACTGTTCTGCTTAGATCAGGATCGAATCCTAGGACATAATCATAAACTTGCCCCTTTATTTTTTCCAAAGCCGGTAATAAAAACTTATAATTAAGATTTTCAATAGGGCTTTCTTCAGGAGTATAGAACAAGGTTTCAACTTCACTATCTGAGACAAATTTTAACCCTTTTGCAGTCTCTGGCAAATAGATTAACCCCTTGGGCGTAATATTTACTTCTACAGGCTGGTCGTTTTCCATTTGTATACTTATTTCAATTTTGTAAGATGTACCTAATTTGTATAAACTATTGATATGCTAGCCCGGAGGATTACTATTTATCACTCAAAATTCCAGGCGGAAGGAATAAGTGTCAAAATTATGTTTTAATAAACCACAAAGCAAGAAAGCAACCCAACGTTTCTAAAATAATCTTATTTAACACAATTTATTTTCCGATATTTTAATGAATATTTTAAAAAAATCTCCAAATTATCCATATAATACCGGTATCCCGTAATCTAACTAAATCGCATGCTTTACTAGGCTTTCATAAATGGGTTGACATTCGTCTAGCAATGGAAGTAATTGGTCAGGGAACACTATTTCCTTCTTCTCATAAGGCTGAAAACTAGTGGATAGGTGTACGTTTTTGTACCAATATTTGGCCCATACACCATCTTCTGGTATAGGGCCCCGGCTCCAACGTAGCATTCTCTCATTGAATGGAATACCCAAAATTTCACATAATTTTCGCAACTGACCTTCAGGGTCGAGCAAAACCTTTTTGGCATCAAGCACCACAAAGGGCAAATTCTTGGTTTGTAAAAATTCTAACAGCTTCATTTGCATGGCATAGCCAACATCTTCCATGCCTGGCTGATCAATAACTTTTGAAAAAGACAGTAGCATTTCTTCAGGACTTCGGGTCAAAATGATATTGGACCCTGCTTCCATGAATTTCCAGTCAAGATGTATTAAATGATGACTCATGTTCTTATAGAAGGAAATAGATTTTTGCTGTGGCCCCAACATCCTTTCAATAACCTTCTCTCCATCTGTTTCCATTTTTGATAAAATCTCATCTGCACCAGGATGAAATGGTTTGGCAGATGAATGGCTAAGATAATGTGCATACAATGGTTCGTCGGATACAATGGTATCGTTTCGCTGAGCAAAACTATACATTAAGGCTGTGGAAATATTCCGGGGTCCGGACCAAAGGAATATTCTATTGCTATTTTTGTCTGCCATTCTTATTTTAATTGTTGCGCCACAAGGTCTTCGTACAATTGACGCAGATGCGTGGTAATTGGCCCACTGCCTCCAGCACCTATAGGTTTGCCATCTATCTTCACCACTGGCGTCAGCCCTCCAAAAGTGCCAGTAACAAAGGCTTCATCGGCACCATAAACATCAAATAAGGAAAAGTTTTTTTGTTGACAAACCACTCCATTTAGGGCACCAACTTTTATCACATTTCCTCGTGTAATCCCATTCATACAGTATGCGCCTGTAGAGGTCCATACTTCATCCCCTTTTACCATAAAAAAGTTCGTCGCATTACAAGTAGAAACAAAACCATTGACATCAAGCATAAGTGCTTCATCAGCACCTGCCTCAATGGCTTGAATCAAAGCTTGAACCTCATGAAGCTTACTGTGACAATTTAGCCTGGGATCCAGGTAATCTGGGGACCCTCTTCGAATGGCACTTGTGAAAAGGCTAATCCCCTGGTTTTTACTTTCTCCATCTGCTTGTTTGTATTCTGCAATAATTACCAGATTTGGCCCGGAAATGGTAAGTCTTGGGTCTTGAGATGGCGTTTTTTTGATGCCCCTTGTTATCATGACTCTAACATGAACATGGTCTTTCATACCATTTACATCAAGCGTATTGTGAACGTTTTTTATCAGGTCTTCACGAGAAAATGGAAGCGTTATTCCTATAACCTTTGCGGATTGCCAAAGTCGATCCAGGTGTTGATCTATAAAAATAAGCTTTCCATTGTGCACCCTGAAAGCTTCCCAAACACCGTCTCCAACTAAGTAGCCGCTATCAAAGACCGATATCTTCGCTTCATTCCTAACAAAAAATTCACCATTAATGAAGATTTTGACTGATTCATTCCTGGCATCATGTAATGCCTGATGTGTTCCTTTTACCATGGGATATGATTTTAATTAACCGGTAAATCCTGAGAACTACCTAACGATAACAATAAAAGTGATTTATTTAATGGCAAGTTTCTCTATACTGTTCAACTCAGGTTTTCCACCCCTATTGCCACAACCTGCTGCCAGGTATAGCGCATCATTTATTGCTACTGCAGGAAACCCATGTCTTCCCCTGTTTAAGGGGTTTAGTAGTTTCCATCCTTCTACAGGGTGGAAATACTCTACTTCATCGTGGGCATTCAATTGATTGTCACTTTCGCCCCCAATAACCAAAAAACCATTTTTATAGGGAACTGTGGTACTCCCAGCCCTTTCTGTTGGTAAAGGATGATCTGATAAGGTATTCCACGTACGCGTCTTAAAATCATAGACATCCAATTCCGGATAGGTAAGCTCAAAACCATGTCCTTCTTTGGCAAAAGAACGCCTGCCTCCAACGGCATACAGCTTGTCATCTACCACTACAGCTTGAAAATGATCTCTCAGCCTTGGCATAGAAGCAAGTGTTTTCCACTCCCCACTAGCTGGGTCATATTCATCCAAATAATCCCTGTTGTCAGCCCAATGGCCATCTTGCGCCCCTCCCAAGAGGTAAAATTTATCCTTATGAACTACCAGGCCAGCAGCCCCTCTCCTTCTCTCTTCGGGAATTTCATGACTCTTTGTCCAGGAATCATCCTCCGGATCGTAAATATAGACATTTGAAACTGGTGTCTCATGTGGAAAACCACCTGTGAATGCCCCTATGACATAAATTTTGTTTTTGTAAGCAACTGCTTGGAAATGATGTATTTCAAAGGGGGCTTTTCTTAATTTTGTCCAGTCTCCAGTGGAAGGGTTAAATTCTTCTACAGGTTTTTCTCCTCTACCTCCTATTAGATAAAACTTATCGTTGACGGCAGCGCCAGAACATTCGTGGCGTTCTGTACAGGTGGTTTGAGGGTCAAGCGTTTCCCAAGTTTGGGCTTGAATACCAGCCCCCAAAAAGGCTAGTGCGAATGTTAAAAATATCTTTACCATATCTGTTTTTATTCAGGTTAAAAGGTTGGTTTACCATGAATTTGTTCGATACCTAAAATTACAAATTTAAATGAGCCTATGGTAATTCTATAAAAATAAATCCTATGGCCCCATAAAAATCATCTGATGAGTACCTATAAAACAGAGTATTAAATACCATTAACATAAATAAACAATCTTAATTTTATAAGGAATATTCATCATGTGGCTATCATTATGACATGAACAACTATGACAAACTCATGTCGAGATTAAGCGATAATGGCACCACCGTACTATTCTCCAGCAACCCATCAGTTGGTATTCTTGGGTTAATTAAGAAGTTAAAACAAAGGCGTAATCTCCCCACAAAAGCAAGGGGAAATAACTAAAATATTACCATCTTCCTTTTTACGCATAAATCGGTATTGTATAGTGAATAAAAATAAAATTAGCCACTTAGAGCGATCCAAAAGAGCGATTACTCTTAATGATGGTTCCAAACATATCGTATCACATGGAAGGATGAAAGAAAATTTTTTGACGATTACAGGTTAAAACTTTACGTTCACCGTAAACCTTCATACGTTCACGGAGAAAACTTAACATATCCGTTCACATTCTATTAGGTTTTATATATTTGAGATATCAAATAACTTTAAACAATAATAAACAATAATATTATGGAAAAGAAAAGAACTTTAAAGAAGATCACTATGGCTGTTGGGGTTGCAGCCATGAGTGTAGGACTGTTTAACTCGTTTAATTTGGAGGCTCAAAGCACTGGTTGAGGAGAATGCGAAAATTCAGTTGAGGTATCTGGATCTATAATCACTGTAACTATTTGTGACAGAACAACTGACCTTTACGGTTATCTTTTAAATACTCCATGTAATAGACCAGCCCAAGATGTAACCTGTGTGTTCACAAACTGGCAATGTACTAATCCTGGTACTTAATTTTAGATTTAAAAAATATTGCTAGGTCTGGAATAAACATTAAATACTGCCGTCTGAGTAAAATTAAAATTTAGGAAAATGTATTTCAGTTAACATACAATAGTCATTTCTATAATTTTCAAGAAGTAAACCAAAAATTTGAACGTAAATTATGCGTCATATAGATTTAAAAGAGAAAAAAGAAAATCTAAATTTCTGAAAAATACAATTTTCATAAAAAAAGATTTATAGGAGTCGGCAGTATATTTTAATTTTTTATCTGTTTATTTTTTTATTTAATAAACCGGTTTTTATGATGAAAAAAGTTTAAGATATTCTTTATATCCGAATTTTAGTGCATTTATCCTGATGAAAAACCATGTTATAAATGTTTCACAAATATCAAATGGTATGACAGATATAAATGTATGAAATGTGGCTAAATCGAATATTATAAAGGAATAAAAGAGTTTAGACAGACTTAGTGTAATAAATGCGGTTATTTTGCTTTTCCTAGGCCGGAATACTCTTTCTCAAATGTTAATTCTTCCTACTTAGGGCGCTTTATATCGTTTATAAGAGGGAATCTTTGTGAATTTAATCCAAATGATTGTGGCAAAGCCACCTTATTATTAAGTATTTATTTGTCAAGTGCCTAATTCAAAAATAAAAAAAACTCCATTTGCATTTTAAATGAAGGAAAATAAAATTGAAGATTAATTATCAAAGTAAATATGAAATTATATTATTTTATATTATTTATTAACTTAACCTACTTTTCATGTGGAACTAAAAATATCGAACGAAAAGAGGAGAATATACCTGAAATTGTAATAGAAAATTCAAATAGGAGTATTAAATCTACTTCACAACTTTTTAAAAAATTTTCGATATTAAAATTAAAAAATAACTTAAACTCAAATATTGACCTAATACAGAAAGTACTCAGTGTTGAAGATAAATTATTTCTTATTCAGTATGGTAGGGGTAACGATGAAATATTTTGTTTTAATACCAGTGGTGATTATAAATTTAGCATAAATACCATAGGTCAGGGTCCCATGGAGTTTACGGAAATTTTGGATGTGTATTTTGAGAAAGAAAAAATAGCATTAGTTCTCATAGATAAAAAAACGAATAAAAGAATTTATTATACCTTAGATGGAAAGAAAATTAGTGAGGATTATGATTTAAGAGGAAATTTTTTCAAGGAAGTAAAAGCAACTGATAATTTTTACTTTGCTCTTAATAATTTTTATTATCCGGAAGATAATTATTTCATGATAATTGATGGTTTTGGTAAAGTAGTGGATTCTTTTATCCCATACCACCCAAAATTTGATAATATGATGTTTGGTGGTATAAATCAAATGTCGGTAAGTTCCAAAGATGAAATTAATTTCGTTGCAGGTAATAGAGATACAATATATATTTATAATACTAAAAATAAATTTGTTAATAAAAATTATATAATTGATTTTGGTAACAACTATTCTCTTGATATTGATTTAAATTCTGAAAATTTATTGGACTTTATATCTTCAAATAAAAACTATAAATTTTCGATTGCGAATCTTTTTCAAAACCAAAATTATATGACTTTTACTTTTGTAGAAAACATGTCAATAAATCAGGCATTTTTTAATAAAGAGACCTATGATGTAATATTGCCAATGGCACTTAAGAATGACTTATTTAATGTGGGTTTAGAACGAGTTTTAGGTGTCACGGATGATGGTAAATTTATAGCAATATTCAAGTCTGACAACATTCTTTTAAGTAAGGGTTTATTCCAATCTGATAGTTTAAATATTCAATATGGAACAGTTCCAGAGTATTTTGAAGACCCTGAAGATCCAATACTAATTTTATTAGAGCTTGAATTTTAAATGTAAACTAGTCATTCTATTAATTAACATCTTTAAAATTGAATAGCAATTTACTCACTGAAACAACAAAATATATTCATTTAAATGGCTCCTTTTCAAACCATATTGGTTTGTTAAATGGAAAATCTTCAACTGCCTTATATTTTGCAACATTAAATAACCCATACTACCAAGAAAACATCTGTATGTCCTTTCTTGAAGAAATTTTTTCCCAAATACATAAAGAGACGCCTTTAACATTTGGAACAGGTATTGCAGGAATTGGAAATTTATTATTCTACCTCAATGAAAAAGAAATTTTAAAAGAAAGTCCAGAGGAATTACTGGCCGATGTGGAACCACTATTGATAGATCATTGTGTGAATAATAGTTTGGTACCAGTCAACTTGTCATCCGGGACCTGCGGGTTGGGAGTTTATTTTCTCTCCAAAATAAAAAGCCTTAACCCCAATAATAATGGTCGTTCTTTCCAATTATATTTGAATTGCATAAGTAAGACATTAAACCAATTAGATAATCGGTTGCCTGAATACATTAAACTAAAGCCAGAGGCCACCCTTTTTACGATCTGGAACGGAATGTCGGGTATTTTTCTTTATTTAAAAAATGTAAAACATATAGACTCACCCCTTTACTCTACTAAAGGCTTAGTCAAGAATTCAGAAAATATTATTTCCCGATGGTTGCACCAAAGTCCCCCATGCTGGGAAATGGTAGAAGCCTATTTTGTGCTGTTGCTGGATCCTGATTTCAAACACTTCTCAATAAATTCCTTTATTCAATTTACAAATGAAATTCCCAAAACACCTGCTGATTTTTATCAGGCCGCCTGGCATGCCCTTTTGTTAAAAATAATAGGAAAGAAACACCAGCTTATTGCAGCGATGGAACTCAGCAATACCCTTGAGAATTTTGTCAGAGAGACTGTTTTGACCCAAGGGCTGAAAAATCTATTTCCTTTTAACTTGAAGCAAAATTGTGTGCCTGTTGGGCTTGAAGGAGGTGTTTGTGGGACTTGCCTCCCCCTATTGAGCATGGAAACCGATAATTATGATTGGCTATCACTATTTGGCGTAAATACGGATGTATTGAATAACTAATTATATATGGAAAGAAATAAAACCATAGGTTTCTTAAAAAAATTCTACGATGAAGCAGAATGGAGGTATGTCGAAATCATATTAATTAGAATTGCTGTACTTACCCTTTTCTATTCCGTCATTCGTGTAATATTCCTGGCTTTTAACTGGGAAGCTTTCCGAACCTACTATTTTTATGTTTCTTCTGAAAACATTTTAAAAATTATCTTCAGTGGCTTGCATTATGATGTCATTACCATAGCATTCCTAAACTTTCCATTTATTGTATTGTACTTGCTACCTGTAGGAATTCAACGCCATTCTTTCTACCATTTTGCTCCCGACTTTCTTTTTATTTTATTAAACGCTCTGGCTTTATTTATTAGCATTGCTGATATTTTTTACTTCAGCCATGCAATGGTACGGTCTTCAGGTACTGTTCTGAGTATCCTGGATGGAATTTTTTTGATGCTTTACCATTATTCTATTGAATATTGGTATAGATGGTTGATTTTTCTCTTGTTTTTGTACCTATTGATACGTATTTGTATAAAAACCCAACCAGATCATCCAGAAAAAGATACTTTCATAATTCAATTACTACTATTTATAACTTTCATTACGTTCACCACCTTTGTCGCATTAACGACTTTTGAACCTACTTCGCCAAATATATCTCATGTGGTTACTAACACTCCTTATGTTATTATTAACAGCATCTTTAATGATCCCATGTTTATTAATCGAAAAAAGCTCTCGGAGCGGACTTATTTTTCTGAGAAAGAGCTAAACCGACAGGTGAAGCTCAAAAAATATTACTTCGATCCCAATAAGGAATCCTCCACATTTAATATTCTGGTCATTGTACTGGAAAGCTTTTCGAAAGACCATGTTGGTTTCCTCAATCCAGACCAACAAGAGGAAGATAGCTATACCCCCTTTTTAGATTCATTATCCGGCCATAGCCTTGTTTTCACCCATGCCAATGGCAAGCATTCTAACGAAGGGATTTCTGCTATTTATGCATCCATACCGTCCTTTATGCCAGAATCCTTCATAACATCCCGGTATAATAATAAAATCTTTGGGGTACATGAACTAGTAAAAAAGCATGGCTACCATTCCTCTTTTTTCCATGGCGGATTGAATGGTATTTATGGAATTGATTCATTTGTAAAAAAGGCTGGATACGAAAAGTATTTTGGAAAAGACGAATATGGCAGGAATGAAGATTATGATGGGGCCTGGGGTATCTGGGATGATAAATTTTTTATGTATACTGCTAAGAAATTAGATCAATTAGAAGAACCATTTGTATCAAGTTTGTACTCTGTTTCTTAACATCATCCCTTTAGACTTCCTAAGGATTATATAGATACTGCCAATTACCCCCATCCGATGTTAAAATGTGTAAGGTATACAGATTTTTCGTTGGAAAAATTTTTTAACACAATCAGAAAGAAGGATTGGTTTAAGAATACGCTGTTTGTTATCACATCTGACCACACTGCAAATATTGATTTCCACTTGTCCGCACCGAAGTCACCACTGGAAGAGTACCATATTCCATTATTGTTTTACAAACCAAATAGTAACCTGAAAGGTACCTTTATAAAACCAGTTCAGCAATTAGATATTACTCCTTCAATAATAGACCTTTTGAATCTGGATATTAGTTATTTTGGATTTGGAAATAGCTTTTTGGATAAAAAAAATAAAAAATACGTTTACCAATACCAAAATGGAATGTACCGAATAGCAGATGAAAATCATATGGTTTTTTTCGATGGAGATCAGGTAAACTACTATTTCGACCTTTCGGGCACATCAAATTCACCAAAGCTTCCGCAAAGTGGAGAACAAAAAAAGCTCCTCGATCCCTATGTTAATCATCTTAAAGCTGTTATACAGCACTTTAATTTCGCAATGAATAATAACGCGCTTAAAGACTGATATACAAACTTTAAAGATGAATGTGGTTAGGCCATGTGAAAAATAAAAGTACCAGCCAAACGTGATTAGGCAATTAAACATCAATTACGATTAAAATCTTATTTTTCAGAGGTCGACCTACTCCAAAGTTATTTGAAAAACAAAAATATTATCTTGAACGAATAAAATGCCCGAAAGGCTTATGACAAAAACAAAGCAGCCTAACTGTGTTTTGTCCGGAGATGAAATCGGCCCTGATAAAAAAATAGTACATGAAAAAGAAACTGCATTCTGTTAAAAGAATCCAATTGGTATTGCTCTATTGTGGGGTCAGGACGGGTAACTTCGGTGCTGGGTCACACATTCACAACCTTATTTCTTTTTTTAGTAAACAGAAAAACATTGACCTTACCCTTATCAAAACCGATGATAAGGATGTGGACTATTTGGATTGGGGTATAGAAGATAAAATACCAGTCTTACATATACCTCAGCCAGAAAATAAACTGTTTCTAACGGCATCTGCAGATCTGATCCAGAAAACCTATGCAAAGCGGTTGGTAGAAATGATATACCCCTATCTACAAAACAAAGACAAGCCCATATTTCTGGTAAATTCAATTGATTATCTAAACCTTTCCCTGGAGTTAAAGGATTGCCTGGAATGCCAGATAGTCTATGTACACCATGCATGGACCTGGAAGGATTTTTATAATGTTCCTGATGAAGTGTTTGGAAGCTTATGGACAAAAGGCGCTATAAAAGGTGCGGAAAAAGCTTTTGAATTTACTCATTATCAACAGCAAATGGCCCGACTTGCAGACAAAGTGATCACAGTAACCCAACAGGCCAACCATTTTTTTTCCCAGGTACTTGATATTCCACAAAGTAAAATAGTTACCATTTTCAATGGGATAAAACAAATTGTCCACAGGAAGGAAAGCATTGCTCAAATCAGGCAATCAATTGGATTGAATGAGAAGGACAAGATAATTCTTTTTACTGGCAGGATAAAAGTGGCAAAGGGTATAAACTACCTAATAGAGGCTTTCAGACACTTATTGGTCAAAATACCGGATATCCATTTGGTATTGGTAGGATCGGGAGACATAGATAAGTTTGTCCCGTTTACATTACCATTTAGAACAAGGATAACTTTTACAGGGAAGCTAAATTCTAAAGAGCTAACCAAATGGTACCATATTTCAGATATTGGCGTGTTGCCTTCTTTACACGAACAATGCAGTTTCACTGCTATTGAAATGCGCTTTCATAAAATCCCACTGATCGTCAGCGACCTAGATGGGCTTAAGGAAATGTTTACCCATGAGTATGATGCCTTGAAGCTTTCTGTTAATTTAGATAAGGAGGGAAAGAAAGTTTTGGATGTATCAGAGTTTGCAGAATATATGGAGCGGCTGTTAAAAGACCAGGATCTTGCGAATCAATTAACTGAAAATAGCTATAAAGTAGCCATTAAAAGTTTCAAAGCTGAAAGCATGCAACAAAAATATTTAAGCCTTTTAGCGACCATGTGTTAAAAAATAAATTCATTCCACCTAAGGTAACTACCTAACAGATCGAGTGCCTACCCAAGCCGAAGGAAAACTACCGGAAACCTTAATATTGGTACCGAATGAGTTGTTGCAAAGAAACCATCTATGAAATTTGTAAGGTTGTTCTCCAACAATCCTACTTTAGGAATTCCTGGGGTAATCAGGAGGCTAAAACAGAAACGGAGTCTCCCAACAAAAGGTAGGGTATTCAACCACAATACTGATATGTTGTCCCCTTATTTGCGCAAGAAGGAAGGGTTCCAAAGTTATTTCGAAACCGGAATCAACGATTAATCAAATAATTTTTGAATTGAAGGTAATCGTTTTCCATGGTCTCCACCTGCTTGTGACCTTGCATAAAAGCAGCCAGTCTTTCCGGCAATACTAATTTTTCCCCAAGTGCTTCCTCCACTGTATTTCTGAATTTACCCGGGTGGGCTGTTTCCAAAAACACGCCTTGATAGGTAGATGGGTGCTCTTTCATAAAAGCTTTCAAACCAAGGTAAGCCACAGTCCCGTGAGGATCCATGGTATATCCAGTTTCTCTTTTCACCTCTATCATGGCGTTCTTTGTGCTTTCATCCGTATAATAACAGCCCTTAACTTTTTCTTTTAGCTTATTTTCATCGCCACCGAATAAAGCCAGTAATCTGAAAAAATTACTCGGATTCCCTACATCCATGCTATTGCTTATGGTTTGCATAGAAGGTTTCGGTAAAAATGCGGACCCATTTAAAAAGTCAGGAACCACCTTATTGACATTGGTGGCTGCAATGAACAGGTCAACAGGCAAGCCCATTCTCTCTGCTAGAATACCTGCAGCCAGGTTACCAAAATTTCCACTTGGAACAGAAAAGATCAGTTTTTTATTTTCTTTTGGCAATCTTGAATAAGCATAAAAATAATACAAACACTGGGGAATCCAGCGAGCAATATTAATTGAGTTGGCAGAAGTAAGTAACAACTTACTATTTAATTCAGGATCTAAAAATGCCTCTTTCACCATTTTCTGACAATCATCAAAAACACCGTTTATTTCTATTGCTTGAATATTTTTACCCAAGGTGGTAAATTGTTTTTCCTGTAGTTCGCTTACTTTTCCCGAAGGATATAGGATCACCACTTCTACGCCTTCAACATCTAAAAAACCATTGGCCACAGCGCTTCCAGTATCTCCTGAGGTGGCAACCAATACCTTAATTTCTTGCTTATCCTGAAGCATGCTCATCAATTTGGAACAAAACCTCGCCCCAAAATCCTTAAAGGCCAATGTAGGGCCATGGAAAAGTTCAAGCGTGAACACATCTTTTTCTATTGCTACCATTGGTGCATCAAAATCCAAAGTATGGTCTACAAGTATTTTGATTTGCTCGGCTGATAAATCTTCCGAAAACAAAGCATCTATAACCTTATAGCCAATTTCCTTAAAAGTAAGCGTATGCAAAGTAGCATAAAACTCTTCAGGAAATACCGGAATTCTTTCGGGCATGTACAGCCCTTGATCAGGTGCCAGTCCTTTAATAACGGCCTCTTTTAAACTTACTTTATGATTCGGATTGTTGGTACTGTAATATTTCATTAGAAAGTGACAGATTTGTCAGCGGATTAAATTTCTTCTTCAATGATATAGGCTCCTCGGGTGTTTATGGCCGAAACATATAAATCAATGGGCAATTGAATTTTATCAAACACCTGTTGGGAAATCCTACTTACTTCCCAGGCAATTTCTTCAGTAGGAGACAATACAAACATGGTTGGTCCTGAACCTGAAATACCGCAACCTAAAGCTCCCGCAGGTATTATACCTACCTTTAGTTCATCATATCCGGGGATAAGGATTGACCGAGAAGGTTCAGCAATCACATCATTTAGGGATCGACTGATTAAGGCCATGTCTTCTTGAAACAAGCCTGCTACCAAACCTGCAATGTTTCCAGACTGTGTAATGGCATCCTGTAAGGTTACATTTCTTCTTAACACACTTCTGGAATCTGAAGTATTCAATTCTAAGTGAGGATGAACCAAGGTACAATACAGTCCTCTTGGCACATGCAATGGAATTACATCCAGAGGTTGGTATTCTCGGATTAGGACAAACCCACCTAATAATGAGGGTGATATATTGTCTGCATGCCCCGCTCCACAAGCAATTCTTTCAGATTCAATCCCAAATGGAAGCAAATCCTTTTTTTCATAAGGATTACCCAATAAGGCATTGGTAGCTACTAGTGCCGCCACTGCACTTGCAGCACTTGATCCCATACCACTACCCAAAGGAAGTCCCTTGTATAGCTCTATTTCCAGTCCCCCCTTAAAGCCAAGATCATCTACCATGGCTTTAACAGCAACGCTACAAGTGTTTTTTTCAGTCTCATAGGGCAACTTCCCATTGTCACCTTCAATTTTCACTACCCTAACCCCTGGGGTCTCAGAAAGCGATACACTTACTTTGTCCCCTAAGTCTTCTATCGCAAAACCCAAAATATCAAAGCCGCATGAAACATTGGCTACAGTAGCGGGTGCAAATGCGGTAACTTTTTGTTTCTCCATATTACCTTGAATAATTTCCTAACCTGATAATGTCTGCAAATACTCCTGCAGCAGTCACATCTGCTCCTGCTCCCGGACCTCTTATGATCATAGGGAACTCATGGTACCTTTCAGTGGTGAACAAAATCATATTATCACTCCCTTCCAGGGAATAAAAAGGATGCTTTTTGTCCACAGATTTTAATCCTACAGTGGCTTTACCGTTTTCTAAAACAGCCATAAACCTAAGGGTTTCTTCTTTTTGGTTGGCTTCATCTACCAAGCCTTTAAAGTGGGCGTCATGTTCTTTCAATTTTTCCAGAAATTCATCCACAGAATCTATATCCTTACAATCATCAGGAACCATGCTTTGAATAGAAACGTCTTCAAAATGCAAATCCTGTTCTGCCTCCCTACCTAAAATTAAGATTTTTCTCGCAACATCCATACCACTAAGGTCATCCCGTGGATCTGGTTCTGTAAACCCTTTCTCCTTGGCTTGCTCTACTACCTTACTGAATGGTGTACCTTTACTCAATTCGCTGAATATAAAATTCATAGAACCACTTAGTACACCTTCGATTTTTAGCACCTTATCACCACTCAAAATCAAATCCTGTAGGGTGCTAATTACTGGCAAGCCTGCCGCTACATTGGTTTCGTAGAGGAATTTGATATTTCTTTGACCTGAAAGTTTTTTCAAAGATTTATAATTCTCCAATGAACTCGAATTGGCCTTTTTATTAGGGGTAACAATGGCCACTTTCGATGCAAGTACTCTTTCGTAAGTATCTGCTACTTCTTGACTTGCCGTACAATCCACCAATACTGAATTGGAGAAATTCATACTATTCATCGTATTTAAAAATACGCTAAGGTCCATGGGTAAATCTGAACCAGACGGTACTGGTATTGAGGTAAGGTCAAACCCATCCTCATCAAAAGCCATGAAGCGAGAATTCGCAAGTCCGTGAATTTTAATATCCAGCATATAATCCTCCTGCAACTTATTCAATTGATTTTGAATCATTGATATCAAAGTTTTGCCTATCAGGCCAACTCCGATAAGGAATACGTGCAATACCTTATTATCAGAAAGGAAAAATGCTTCATGCAAGGCATTCAATCCCTTTTGAAGGTCTGACTGTTTGATAACAGCAGATATGTTCAATTCGGAGCTGCCCTGAGCAACTGCCGAAACATTTATATTGTTTCTTCCCAGCGCCTGGAAGAGTCTTCCACTTGCCCCAGGATGATGCTTCATATTTTCACCAACAACAGCTATTACAGACATGTTTGGCATAATCTGGATCTTGTCCATCTCCCCAGCAAGGATTTCATAATGAAATTCATTTTCCAGAACCTCACGGGCAACGCTAGAATTTTCACTTTTAATAGCGATACAAATACTATGTTCCGAAGATGCCTGACTTATTAATACTACATTGATATCAGCTTTAGCCAAGGCACCAAATACCCTGCTGCTTACCCCTACCACTTCTACCAATCCTGAACCCTGAACGTTTAATAGGGTTATGTGATTTAAGGAGGAGATACCTTTGATTAGTTTGGTGTTCTCTGGTTTCTCACAAATAAGCGTTCCTTCCTCTTCTGGCTTAAAGGTATTTTTGATATATATAGGGATTTTTCGCTTCATCGCTGGTTGCATGGTAGCTGGAAAAACTACCTTGGCACCAAAATGAGAAAGCTCCATTGCTTCGTTATAGCTTAATTGCGGAATAGTGATCGCAGAATAGACCAGCTTTGGATCTGCCGTCATTACTCCGGTCACATCAGTCCATATTTCCAAGCTATCTGCTTTTAATGCTGCAGCAAAAATGGCTGCAGTGTAATCAGATCCACTTCTCCCTATCGTAGTTGTTTCTCCCTTCTCGGTAGAAGCTATGAAACCAGTAATAATAAGGACTCCTGCGTTTTTGGAATAAAAGTCACTGATCAATTGATTTGTTGTAGGGAAGTTCACCTTAGCATTCCCAAAACGATCATTGGTTCTGATTAGCTCTCTGGCATCTACAAAATGAGTATCCATTTCATTTTCTCGCATTCCTTCAGCCATAATGTAGGTGGAAATACGTTCCCCGAAGCTTACGACATAATCAGAAGTCCTCGGAGAAAATTCTTTTATTAAAAAAATGCCATGATACAAATCCTCGAGTTCATTGAACCTTACCTTAACATAGGTCAAAACAGAGGATTGCTTTCTTACAGGAATTAGTTGTTTTACAAGCTGAAGATGGCGCTTTTCCATGGAGAGTAAAAGTGCCTGATATTCCATGTCGTTCTGCTTGGCGAGATGGGCACATTTTAACAAATCCTCGGTTACTCCACCAAATGCCGAAAACACTACTGCTATTCGATCGTTTAAGGATGCTTTCTTGACAATTGAAAGAACATTTTTAATTCTTTCCAAATCAGCGATGGACGAACCTCCAAATTTTAATATTTTCATTGCTATTCTTTATCGGTTAATAAGGTTAACAAAAGGCTGTGAAAGACCTCTTGTGTCAGGGGCTATATGTATTAAAGCACGGGATTACCCCGTAATACCTGTATTTGTGGTGGTATTGCCACTAAAAAATAGACTGCAGTTAAATGACCGAAAAGATTCGGTTAATGAAATTTCTAGAATTTTATTTACTGCGAAAACCATGATTGATTGTTTGAAGGGACAATTCTAATGACAAATTTTATATATCACAAGTTTTTTAGATTAGAAATCTCTTATTACATTAAGATTAAAAAACTGATTGCCTACCAAACAAGTTCCTTATAACTTTTTAAAGATTGCTTATTCCAGCTTATAGCAATCCATTAAAGGGCGAAAGCAACCTTTTCAGTGTAGCAAAAATGAATAGATTTTAAAAATACTGATTTGTGTTCATTCGACAAATAGCAGATAATTTGTCACCTACGGATTATATACTTGATGCTTACAAAATCATTTACTTTTACTATTATGGGTAAATGAATGGAACACAAATTTCTTTATAGTTTCGCAATACTACTTTTCCAAGCAGTTGAACGTAAGTAATAAACCCAGTAAATGAGCATTGAATTTAAAAAAACAGATTGGATTTTACTCAAATCTGTTTTTCTGACCAGGTACCCCAAGCATTAAAATTGTTCTATAGACCCGCCAATATTTTCTTTAACGTCTATTATTTTAGGATCGCCTTTATATTTCACTCTTCCTCTAGTCGCTGCAGTTCCTTTAAGCGATTCTAAAACTTCAAAACTTCCGCTGGCATTGGTATTGGTCCTGATTTCAGCATTTTTCACAACCAATCCTTCTCCATCAATTTCTGCATTTGTAAATGCATTGTAATCAAGATTATCTGCAGTTCCTTTAACAAACATTTTTGCGTTGGTTTCAGCGGCTAAAACTAATCTCTCAGCCTTAACTTCGACTTCCAGGTAAGCATTGCTAGTAACTTTCAAATCAATTGTTTTATTCTCAATTCGGTCTTTAACAAAAACTTTAGCCCCAGAAGATACTTCAATTTCGTTTATTTGAATATACGTTATGACCACTTTGATAGAACTAGATTTGGGATTATTGCCAGAAACCTCAAGTTCCAATTCCCGCTTGTTGATCTTGGAAGTCACCTGACTAATATCGATTCCAGAAGCAGTAATAGTAATTTCGTGATTTTCTCCTTTTATAAGCTCTACCTCTATGGCATCACTTACTGCTATTTGATCAAAAGCGTTTAATTCTCTTGTTTCGGTGGTGGTTTGTGCTTTAGCAGCAATTACCACAAGCAACATGAATAAGGATAAAATAGTGTTTTTCATAATTCTAAATATTTAATAAATCAATTGACCCCACCGTACAATTTAAATGTCATATTTCTTAAGGCTGCATTGGTGGCAGCATAGTGCATGGCCTCAGCAATTTCATCCGTCTTAACCCAGTCTCCAAAGTCAGCATCCGGCATGGATGCTCTATTTTGAGGGGTGTCGATAATACTTGGAACAAAAACGTGTGACCTAACTTTTAGATCCGCCGTTTCATTGGCAATAAAATCTGCCAAATCAATCACCATACTTTTACTCAAAGCGTATGCCAAAACATCTTTTCCTTCATTCGGATGTAAGGCTGGTTTGGCACCGACAAATAAAAACGTGCCATTATTCGCTTTCCTCATTAACGGTATAAAATGTTTAACCATATTAAAAGCACTGAAAAAATTCAACTGAATCATTTTTTCTATGTCTTTACTGGACGTTTCATCTATTCCTCCCAATGCAAAACCACCAACCAATAAAGCCATACATTCAAGACTTCCATATTGTATTTGGTATTCCTTGCTAAAATCCTGCACAGATTGCTCATTAGTGACATCTACATGGTAAACGTCATCAGCTTCTTCCACTTCCTGATCACTGCCCGGAGAAATAACGGCTATCACCTTAAATCCTTCCCTCTTAAATTTACTAACAACTGCGCTACCCAAATTCCCTGCACTTCCTGTAATGATAATATTTCTATTCATGCTATTATTTTGTTTGGTTATTATGCGGTATTTTTGTCAGCTAAACAGACAAAACATAAAAGTAAGCTTTATTTTTAAAAAGTAATGGAAACGGGGAAAAGCAATATTGAGGTTAATGAACGAAGAAAGCGAATAATATTTATCTTGAAGGTGCTTGCTTATTTTACTTTTCTTGTGCTTCAGGAAACCATAGAACCCGATAAAAACATATTATTTTCTAAGCTTTACAACATCGTAGATGCATTGGTTTTCCTTCTCTCAGGGAATATCTTGGTTTCTCTCGGGAGAATATTTTTGGTCAGGTTTTATTTGAGAAAAAGGAAAACCAACTCTCTACACAGTAATTTTGTATTAGGAATTAATAGAATTGCGAGTCTGTTGAATGTGATTATCCTTTTAATCGCCATCATGGTTTTCTTCGACATAGACCCGAAAGAATTCCTCTCCAGTATCACAATTGTAGCTGCTGCCATTGCGCTCCTATCTAGAGATTACATTATCAATATGCTCAATGGCCTGATAATCATGTTTTCAGATCAAATTACTCTAGGTGACTATATTAAGGTTGCCGAACATCAAGGGGAAATAAAGGACATCACTTTACTAAATATCGTACTTCTAAACGATGACTATGACTTGGTAATGGTTCCCAATAGCCTAATTCTTACCGCCAATGTAGTGAATTACAGTCGACAAAATATAAGGAAACTAACCTTTGACTTTGAAACCACCAATCACTCGAGGTTGAATGTGAATGACATGGAAAATAAGCTGAAAAAAATTATAGAACCATATCATGAAGAAGTTCATAGTAATAGTCTTTCCTTAAAAGCACTTGAAATTCGAAGGGATATTGTTCGGATGAAACTTCAAGTACAACTCAACAGCCAGTCCAGAGAATCAGAAAAGAAAATCCAACGCATTATCAACCAATCAATAATAAACCTGACAGGTGAAGAAAATAAATGACAACTTTTTTTCGCAAGTTTATCAGGTGGTAAAACTTATTCCCCCTGGCAGAATAACTACCTATGGGGCAATTGCTTCCTATCTGGGAAGCAAAGGAAGCGCTCGAATGGTAGGATGGGCAATGAATGCCGCACACAGTTTGGAAGATGTCCCTGCCCATAGAGTAGTTAATCGAATGGGCCTTTTAACTGGTAAACATCATTTTGCTACACCTGACCTAATGCAACATCTTCTTGAAAAAGAAGGAATAAATGTAAAAAACGATTTAATTATCGATTTTGATAACTTGTTTTGGGATCCAGAGTCATCTTTAGCGCTGTGAAAAGTCTTTGCCACATTAATTAATTACCTAAATTACACGTTGATTTCACATTTACTTTCAACACGGTATTATAAAATAAAATCTATTTAACAAAATACTTTTTTCATAATAAAATAGTTATAAAATTACCAATAATTTAATTTATTGTTACTAATTTTATTCATAACAAAATATTAAGGTTTTTTATTAGGAAATTAAAACGCTTTATTTTAGTTTTGAAATACATTTTTAAAAAGATAAAATTTAATTAACACCTATCGTGGTACGATAATGGTTAATTGTCGTTTTACCTTTTGAATGGTCTAAATAAAATCACTAGTATGCCCTCTACTATTACCGAGCGAAAACCAGCCGCTAAATCAATCAATTTAAAGGGGAAATATCTGAGGATTTTTCCTGTAGCAATGTTTGATGAATCTCAACAAATGCTCAAAAGAATTTTTGATGTTACTTTAAGTTTGGGTCTGATACTCTTTGTTTTTTCATGGCTATTCCCATTAATTGGCATCATCATAAAATTTACATCCTCTGGACCAGTATTTTTCCAACAACTTAGACATGGAAAGGATAATGTACCTTTTTTTTGTTATAAGTTTCGGACAATGTATATCAACGACCAGGCAGATACAAAGCAAGCCATTAAAGACGACCCTAGAATTACTTATATCGGTAAATTCTTAAGGAAGTCAAGTATGGATGAATTGCCTCAATTTTTAAATGTTATTAAAGGTGAAATGTCTATCGTAGGTCCGAGGCCTCATGCCATGCCAATGAATTATAAATTCTCGGCAGAAATTGACAATTTCATGTATCGGCACACCGTCAAACCAGGAATTACTGGATTGGCCCAAGCAAAGGGCTTTAGGGGCGAAACCAAAGATTTCTATGACATCTATTCAAGGTGTAAATTAGACATTTTCTATGTAAATAACTGGTCCCCAATATTAGATATAAAAATCATTGTATGGACTGTCTTTTCTTTACTTGTGGATAAAGGAAAAGCCTATTAACCAACGTTTGATTATTCATCTAATAACTAGGAAATAACATTTCGATGAAATTGCTTCCCAAAGGTTCACAATTAAAGTAATTAATGGATCGCACCTTCACCCAGGTAACTAAACAACTATCCGAATGACGCTATTGGGCAACAATTAGTCTTCTATATTTTTTCTTCTGACCAACCAAAGGCCGAAAAACATTAACAAACCGTTCAAAATCAGTAATTCAAAGCCGAACTTGTATCCCCAAAACCATTTTTCTGATTGCGAAGAAAACAAGAAGGAAATCAATGGTGCCAATACGGCCAAAAGGGGTACCCACTTATCCCTAACTTGATACTTGGTAAATAAACCGAAAGAATAGAGTCCGAGCAAAGGACCATAAGTATATCCAGCGATAAGGAAAACGGCATTGATTACACTCTGGTCGTTTAACCAACGAAAAGTAAGAATCACCAAAAACATCAAAAAAGTAAAACTAAGATGGACAATTTTTCTAGTGACCAGCGCTTTTTCCTTATCAGGATTTTTATCAATTTTCAGAAAATCGTAACAGAAGGAGGTTGTTAGAGCAGTAAGAGTGGAATCTGCACTGCTATAAGCTGCAGCCGTAATACCCAAAACAAAAACAATTCCAGCAAAAGTGGAAAAATAAGATGTCGCCAATAATGGATACAAATCATCTGTGCGTTCAGGAATGGTGATGTGATTGGTTTCCGCATACATGTACAATAATACTCCCAAGGCTAAGAAAAATAGATTGACTATTACCAAGATATTGGTAAACCAAAACATGTTCTTCTGTGCATCTTTGAGGTTTCTACAGGTCAAGTTTTTCTGCATCATATCCTGATCCAACCCAGTCATGACGATAACTATAAACATCCCCGAAAAAAACTGTTTGAAAAAATTAGTCCCACTTTTCCAATCCCAGTTAAATATTTTGGAATAAGGTTGATCTGCCACTTTAACCATCAAATCACCTATTCCCGAGATGCCAAGTTCTCTGGAAACCAAGAATATGCTAACAAAAACTGCCAAAAGCATAAAAAATGTTTGTAAGGTATCTGTCCAAACCACTGTTTTAATACCTCCCCTAAACGTATATAACCAGATTAAGGTAACGGTGATCAAGACGGAAACCCAGAAAGGAATCCCCCATTTGTCAAACAATATTACCTGTAAAACTCCAGCCACTAAAAAAACCCTTATTGAAGATCCAAGGATTCGAGAAAGGATGAAAAAGAAGGCACCCGTTTTATAGGACCAAAAGCCAAATCTTCCTTCTAGGTAAGCGTAAATCGATACCAAATTAAGCCGATAATAGAGGGGAAGAAGAACCTTTGCAATCACGGCATAACCAACCGTGTAACCCAAAACCAATTGGAAATAATAAAAACTACTGTTCCCTACTTCACCAGGAACTGAAATAAAGGTTACACCCGACAGGGATGCACCGATCATCCCAAATGCCACCAAAAACCATGGAGATTGCCTATCACCCGTAAAAAACGTGTCGGATTTTAAATTTCTGGAAGTAAGCCAAGAAATTAGGAACAACAATAAAAAATAGGATGTTATAACAATCAATACAAGATTTGAGTCCATAATGCTTTTGGCTAAAGGGCATTAAAATTGGGATAAATTATTAACTTTGCAAAATGAAACCTTTAGAACATTTATTTGAATCCGAAGTAGAATTACTAGTAGAAGAACTGGTTGACAAGGAAGAGCATGAATTGGTGGTTTTTAATGACGACGTCAACACGTTCGATCATGTCTCCAAGGTTTTAATTAAGGTTTGTAAACATTCTCAGGAACAGGCAGAACAATGCACTATGATCATTCATTATAAAGGCAAGTGTTCTGTGAAAAAGGGTAGTGCAAGTAAACTTAAACCTATGTGTGAGTCCATCCTTGATGCTGGCATACAGGCTTCAATTTTATAAATTAAACCTTAATTGAATTTCCCTTCCAAATTAATCGAAGATGCTGTAGCGGAAATAAGCCGACTTCCGGGTATAGGAAAAAAAACAGCATTACGACTTACCTTGCATCTGCTCAAGCAAAAAGAGCCGGTAACCTTAGCCCTTACGGACGCACTAATAAGCCTTCGTAAAAACATTCAA